>Ga0102945_1000399_pt1 | contig 13364 bp, 10 predicted proteins | sample SalPonred_H2O_MG_FD_78207 | JGI IMG/M metagenome (GOLD analysis project Ga0102945, IMG submission 78207) | Salt pond water microbial communities from South San Francisco under conditions of wetland restoration - Salt Pond MetaG R2_restored_H2O_MG ...
CTTGGGTGTAGAGAACATCGACCGCATCATTGCTGATTCCAGAGTTCACTCGGCGCTTAAGTGACCAGGCTTCATCCAAAAGCGGCCCTAGATCATCCAATGAGCTTTGCAGGATCCGCTTCCCTTGGTCAACAAGACCCGCAAGCGCCCTGGTTATGTCGTCTGCTTCCCCACTGCCTGACAGTGCTTGCGTTTGGTTCGCAAGGAGTGAACCCGCGCTTCGCGGCTTTCCAATCGGGATGAGGTGCAGATTCTTTTCCAAGGCGCGAACACTCTCGGCAGTTAGGCCCACTGATTCGGCTTTCACATCTGTGTGGGAAAAGCGTATGACGTTCACCCCGCCCAGCGCACTGGCCCACTGATCCTGGTATCCGATTGGTTCGCCGAGAACACCGATTTCGATCTCGCATGCTTCGGTTGCGAGGTCGACGGGTGTTGAAGCCTCGCCTACCAAGTGGCGAACGAACGCTAGAAGCGCCACTGTGAATGATGAGGAGGATCCCAACCCTGTGCCCGCGGGAACGTCCGCCATAACAGCGAGATCAATATCGTTGATGTGGTACCTGGAGAGTACTTCACGTGCGATCGGATGGCGAATCTCTGAAGGTGCAGAGACATCCTCGGTTTGAGAGTACTTGAGCAAGATCCCTGGTCGGTGTGTGAAGGGATGACCAATAATGAACACACGACGATTGATAGCGAAGGAAAGTACTGCTCCATCGTTGCGCTCGAGGAATGAAGGCAGGTCCGAGCCCCCGCCCACGAGACTGATTCGAAGGGGTCCTTGAGCTATGAGCATGCGACGATCTCCAATGCACGCTTGATGGCCTCTGCCGACGAGGCGAAGGAATCATGAGCACAATGACCGGAATCGTCAGAATTGACGCGAATGAAGCCCATGCCGCAGGCGAGCGCCAAATCTCGATCGCGATCTGTATCGCCGACCATGACACTTGCGGAAATATCGAGAATGTGTAACTCCCGCGCTTGTCGGACGAGCAGAGGGGCCGGTTTTCTGCAGTCACAGGGACCTTTGAGTGCCGCTACCTCACCGACAAACCCGGAATCAGGATGATGAGGGCAGAAAAAGTAGTCATCAACGAAAGCACCTTCATTCGCCAACAGCATATCCATGCGCGCTCGAATCGCTGTGTGCTGCCCGAAGGTTAAGTGGCCTTTCGCTATGTGTGGTTGGTTGGTAATCACAATCACGGGAACACCGCGCGAATTGAGCTCACCGATGGCTGCTGCTACTCCCGGGAGAAGTGTGTAGTCATCTGGTGCTAGGAAGACAGGTTGGCTCGGATTGATGACGCCGTCGCGGTCCAGGAAGACAGCAGGTCGGGGCTCTACTGTGCCACGGGTCTTGAATAGCCCTGACTCAAAATCGTCCACCGCAGCCCTCAAGCGTTCGGGAGTGCCAGTGTCCTTGAGGTAATGGCTGCTCACGAGTGCCAGGAGATCGTGGTCCGTAGCCGCCGCGAGCAAGACGTCTGAACCGATGTCGGTCAGTTCGGAGTATCGCTGGAGCGCCGCACGATCGAGCCCGAATAGGCCGGCAGATGCCATGTTGGGGATGTCAACTCGTTGTTCGTGTTTCGGTATCACCCGGACTGTGTCACGTGATTCGGCGAAGACTGCATCGCTATCGTGTGGATGGCTGCTTGGGTGAACGACTGCCAAGACCCCTCGACCACTCTGGGTCCACTGGTTCAAGACGTGATCGAGCGGCACGGACATAAGCACATCTCCAAGGATCACGATGAATCGTGAGGCAGAAGTGTGTTTCGCAGCCAACTTGACAGCAGCGAGGGTGCCTCGTTGCTCCGGTTCGTGAATCACCTGAACTGGAAAATCACCTGAGGTGACTTGATCACTCAATTCCTGAACCTGGTGCCCCAAGTGTCCTGCGACGACAAAGCATTCATCGATGGATGACAGCGCGATGAGCTGGTAGTGCCATTCGAGTAAGGATGTGCCACCTAGTGCCTGCGTGACTTTCGCTCTGCTTGGATCGGCTGAACGAGTTCCTCGTCCCCCTGCCAAGATGACAGCAGCAGTCGTCACGGTTGCACCGGTTCCAAAGCAAGTGCCTGAGCAGCGCGACGAACAGCTTCCCGGGACGTCGTGTCGATAGTAAAGCCAGCTTCTTGCATGGCTGAAGAGTCGAATTCGTATCGTGGGACGTCCCCGATCCAGCCGACCGGTGAGTCCTGGTAAGTGACCCGAGGTTCGACCCCAAGGACGTTGCATACTTCGGCAACAATGCCCCTAACGTCGATTAAGTCTGGTGGCCCGATATTGACTCGAGTCACCCCTGGTTGGAGTCTGTCGCGGAAAAACTCGATGCCCTGCAGCAACTCGCTCACGTACAGGTAGGGCTTTGTTTGATGCCCGTTGCCCAGGACTTCAAGCAATGAAGGGTTGGCACGCAATTTTCGAACAAAGTCGAATACCACTCCGTGCGTAGCGAGAGGCCCGACGACGTTGGGAAATCGAACGAAGAGAATCCCACAATATGGTTGGAGCAGAGATAGAGACTCCAAAACGTACTCACTTGCCAATTTTGCCTTCCCGTACCAACTAACGGGAGCGGGGACGTGAGGAGGCTCTTCTTGGAGCGGTGAATCGGAAATACCGAAAATCGCCGAAGACGAGGCAAACACCACCTGCTGGACAGGCCTCCTTTGTAAAGCTGCGCGGAGCGCACACGTCGTCATCAACGTGTCGCCGAAGTCAAGACTTGCATCCTCGACGCCAGCTGCGATATCGCTATTTGCCGCTAGGTGATAGATCACATCAGGCTTGTGTTTGGTGAGTACTTCGACGAGGAAGGAAGCATCCTGGGCCTCACCGACAACCGTCCGAGACTGGAGTGCGGGGTGCTGCTCGGTGTTCCGATCGACAATGCTGACCGAGTGGCCTTCTTCGATGAGGGAGAATGCCAGATTTCGCCCGACGAAGCCATTTCCACCGATAACCGTGCACTTCACGGTTCAAGAGTAGTGGGGTTAGATCGCGGCCATGCGTCAAGATAAGGGGATGCCGCTTCCAGTCTCCGTGCAAATCTGCACGTTGAATGAGGAATCCAATATCCGTGATTGTTTGATTGCCGTTGATGCCAACAATCCCGAAGAGATCATCGTCATTGATGGTGGATCCACGGATCGAACGGTCGAAATTGCGTCCGACATGGGAGCTAGAGTCCTGCAACCGGGCAAGCTTGGTCTCGGACCATCGCGCCAAATGGGTTGGTCTTCAACGAAGTGTCCTTACGTTGCCTTCGTCGATGCTGATGACTACCTGCCGTCAACCTGGCTGGAGGACATGTTGAAGCAGTTGGTGGACGGTGAGTACGAAGCCCTCCAGAGTATGGTGAGAGCACAACTAGACGGATCGTGGATCGCAAGCGGCTGGGATCAGTATTTTCGCACTTCGATCCGTCCAGCAACAGCCACAAACATGGTGGGACGTCCAGCCCTGTTTGTCGTCAAGAGCCTGCGCGCTGTAGATATTTCTCTACCCTCGCTAGATGAGGATACCCACTTGTCGCGCTTCTTTGAGCAACTTGGCTTTAGGCAGGGGGTGGGAAGCGCAATTGCCTTCCGGAAAGTCGAAAGGTCTCTTGGAGCAAATCTGCGGAAATGGCGCTCCTACGGTCGTGGCTACCGGGGATTCGTGGTGCGGCATCCCGAGCGGAGGGCTGCTGTGATTAAACACATGATCTGGACGATCCCAGTGCAGAGAAGTTGGCCACCGGTTCTCCAAGGGTACCTTCGCCAACCGCTGTTTGGGTTTCTGATGGCTTTCTGGATTGGAGTTGGCTGGCTGGAAGCAAGGAGAAGGAAGCCATGTCGTTAGCTGCCAGTGCTCAAGAGCGCACCAGTCAAACTCCAATGTCGAGGGTGCCAGACCTACCGGTTTGGGTACTGATTCCCGCGGCTTTGGTGTTGGCCCTAAACGTTCTGCAGTTGGTGATCGGAGCTTGGCAAAGCAGTCCGACGTCCGATGCTTCGACGTACGTACTCTGGCTTCAAAACTTGCTAACTAATGGGTCGTACTCGTTCCCCAATTCGGGAACCCACGAGGGGCACGGACCGATTTCGGCACTCTTGCAACATGTAAGTGCGATTCTGTTCGGAACAGAGTCTTGGTCTGAGACCCAGTGGACCGCTGAGAGCAACTCTGCGAGGCACTTAGCGATCGCGGTGATGTCGATTTCGGGCCTAGCCGGTGCAGCTGTGTGTACCGGGCTCTTATTGCGGTCGTGGCGTTGGGGTGTCGTGGCTGCAACGACCTTGAGCGCGGTTCCTTCCTGGACCGGTCATGGAATGTTCAATACAACAGACGTACCGGCTGCTGCGGGCTACACACTTGTCACTGCGTCGACAGTTCTAGTTATTCGTCCACTACGTAGTCCCGCGCGCACTAAGGCCGGTGCCTTTGCGCTCGCCTGGTTAGGCTGGATTCTGGCCTTCGGATCTAGACCGGGATTGTGGCCGGCCCTAGTGGTTTCAATCGCTCTCGGCGGGGTCGCCGTTTGGATGCGGGAGAGGGCACGTTACGGCGAATCAGGACACCGATTCGCTCCCCTATTCTCAATAGTGCCCTTGTTGGGTGGCGCCCTGTTTGGCTATCTGAGTCTTTGGGTTGTCGACCCACGAGGGCACGGCAACGTTCTCCAGACTCTCTGGGTTGCGATTACCTCCTCAAGTCGGTTCCCTTTCAGTGGCTCCGTGCTCGTGAATGGACGCGTAGACCCAATGCCACCAAAGTGGACATACGTATTCGAGTGGTACGTCCACCAAATACCCCTTCTCATCTTGGCCGCAGCAGTGCTCTTCGTGGGTGTTTGGTTGCTAGTGATTTTGCGAGATGGATTACCGATGCTGCGACGGAACTGCGCCTTCGATTCCTCTGCTTTCCTACTCGGCAGCGCGGTGGTCGTCGCGCAGGCCACACTCCTTCCGGCGCTGGGCATCGTCCTAGCAAGCACGTTTTATAACGCGACACGTCAACTTCTCTTCGTTTTGCCTGCTCTCGCAGTCCTAGCGACCTTGGGCTTCGCCAAAATCACTGAATGGAGTGCCTTTCGTTTCCGGAACGCAGGACGGAGATGGAGTTACCTCGTGATGCTCGTAGCGGTCGCACTTCCGTCTGTAGTCCAATTTCGGATGTTTCCTTACAACTATGTTTATTTTAACCCCTTAGCGGAAGCACGTGGCGTCGATAACGCGTGGTCAGTGGACTATTGGAGAGCTTCTACGCGGGATCTAATGCGGAAAACCCCGGCAGGATTCCCTCGTGACTGCGACCCCTGGAACGGAACCTCCCTCGACCAGTGCGCTGACTACCCCGATTTTGCCCTCTACACCGGTGAAGTGGGAATGGAGGCAGGGCTGCATGAACTGAAGTCAAATCAGTACTACCTCATGAGGTACACCGAGTTCGGCACAGCGTTGCCGAACTCGTGCATCGAGGTAGATTCCGTCCGCCGGCCTCTTACCTTTACGACAATCACGATGGGTGTCGTGGGCGTCTGCGATTTTCCGCTAGTTGAACAGAGTGGACGCGAACTTGACTTTGCTCTCTCGACAGAGGGCGGCCGACCTCTCCTCGACGAACGTGCGGCTGCTGCTTTGCTGTGGGGTTGGCAAGTTGACTCGAGCTTGGGAGTTTGGGCGAACTGGGAGACTGCCGGTCTAGGTTGGAGTCTTGACGATGATCTTCGCGGCAAGGCTCTTGAGCTCCAAATCGGTGGCCGACTTCAATCGGAGGAAGGTCTCCCGCGGGAAGTTCGGGTGAGAGTAAACGGCGAGGATGTTGGCAAAGCCATTTTCACCGCGGAGGTTCAGGATCGCTGGCAGAAATTCGCGATACCAATTGAAGTTGCCATGAAATTGGACGGTGATTTCGTGGTCGAACTGAGTGATGAAGATAGGTCAAGAGGACCTCTCGTCTATTTCCTCAATTCCATAAAAGTTACTCCTGAACCTGGTTTTGGAAACCGCACGTAATGGTAGATCGGAGTGGGTGAGTGCTGTCGACTTTAGTGTTCTTCGATTGGTGGAAGCGAATCAATGGCCAGTTAACTGGCCTGTCACCTCGCCTTCAGTGGACCATACTTGCCGTCGTTTCTCTCTGCGCTCTCTTGGCGAGGCTATGGGCTCAAACTTTGCCCTACAACTACGACTTCAACTCCTATTTGGAAGTCTCAAATCAGGTTCTGGCGGGCGAGAACCCTTACGAGACGGGCAAACACAACTATGGACCCATCTGGTTCTTAGTGCACAGTTCTGTCCGATTCGTAGCGGAAGATCCAGAGCATTTTCGAGCGGCTCTCGCGCTGATCCTCTCCCTCATAGACATCGTAATTGCTGTCTTGTTGATGAAACGAGGTTATCTGGTCGCGGCGGTCCTGTTTTTGCTTGCGCCAGTTGGCATTGCGATCTCCGGTCAACATGCCCAATTCGACAACTTCTCAATGATGTTCGCCCTGGGCGCGGCACTGCTCTTCCGTCGGGGAAGTGCAAACATTCGATCTAGAGATGTGACATCAGTGGTCTTGATGGGCTTGTCTTTGAGCACTAAGCACGGCTTCTTGTTGCTACCTTTTTGGTTCGCATTGATGCAGGGATCGTGGGTGCGCCGTATCCTTTACGCAGTAACTCCTTACGTCATTTTTGGATTGACATTATTGCCTTTTTGGGTTGTCAATGCTGCACCGATTCGTGAGTACGTCCTGAGTTATAGGTCCAACACGAACGCTCCCGCCTACTACACGTTACTACCGGATGAACTCGTCTGGGGATCGGTCAATCGCGGCTACGTAGTCTTGATCTTTCTCGCGATCTTGCTGGCCCTGGGGTGGTGGTACCGGAAGCTACCGGCATTCGAAGCAACACTGATTTACGGGATATCTCTGGTTGTGTTTTCGACTGCTGTCGTTGACCAGTACTTTGCGATCCCGATGGCTGGAATTTCGGTATTCCTGAACATAGGTTTCCTGGCCTGGCTAGTTTACGTGAGCATTTACCTGCTTGGTGAACCGGAGGATTTCAATTTACCGATTTTCGATACGCTCAAATTGCACGTGGCTCCGTATCAAGAAGGAACCTATCGAGATCAATTCATTTTTATCTTTGTCGGATGGATCATTATGAATGTCTGGTTGTGGCGGCAGGGATGGATCAGGGGGCGGCCGGTCCGTGGCGATCGCGAAGGCGAGATGGAGCAAGGAGCAAGTGAAAGGTTCCCTGGCGCAGAGTCTGATTCAGGGTCCGGCAAGACTCGATAAGTGAGAGCAAGCCAGTCGGTTTCAGGACCTCTTTGCGAGCTCGGTGAAACTCCTTAATCGCTTGAAACCAGTGCTTTGACGAAAGACCTCCGGCTTGAAAACGGGCGAGAGTGTGGTCGGTGGTAAGGGGCTCATCTGTCTGACTCAACTTGAGCATTAGCTGATAGTCCGCAGCTATGCGGAAGCGGCTGTCGAAGCCACCTAGTTGCCTCAGCAGTTGCGTTTGGGCGATAGTGCCTTGATGAGGGGGAAACCTTCCCCGAGCGAAGAGTGACTTCTTCTCTCTCGTGTAGTTGAGAACTGGGATAGAGGATCGATCATCCGTATATTCGAAGCGAACTCTGGCGATGAGCCAAAGAGGGGATTGCAGTGCCAGGAGTCGGAGGACAGTTTTGAAGTCGGAGACTGACTGAACTCGGTCTCCGGCGTTGAGGAAGTAGATGAAGACTCCCGATGCAAGATGAAGTCCTTGGTTCATTGCTGGATAGACACCTTCGGCGTTATCACGAACTACCTGAATGTGCGTTAGGCCAAGATTTGTCAAGGCGTTCGGTATCTCCGATGTCGAGTCGGAGCCATCTACAACGATCCACTCCACGCATTCATCGAGGGTGGGCGCCAAAGAAGCACTCGTTGCACGGAAACCAACAAGATCATTCCGAACGACCGTGATGACGGTCAGTAGAGGGTGATCAGAATCCGTCCCAGGCACGTCTTAGGAGTCCTTGATAAAGATGCGTCCGGAGAAGTCCACGGGTATGATCATTGGACGGGGTTGATTGTGTGAGAAGTATTCGTCGACCGCTTGACGAGCTCCTTGCCAATGCCCGTAGTCGTCCAAGATGCAGATTCCTCCGGGCGCCAGGCGCGGATACAGGACTTCCAATTCCGTCTTCGTTGACTCGTACCAGTCTGTATCCAGCCTGAGAATCGCGATTTGCTCCGGCACGCGATCAAGTAGCGTGCTCACCACGTCTCCTTCAACGTACGTGACTCTTTCGGTGGGGTAGCCGGTTGCAGAAACATTTGCCTTGACATCGGCTAGTCCCGCGACGCACCAGATGTTGTCCCCGTTGCCCACCGCCGTAGTGGCGAGCACCGACGCTGCGGAAACCCCTGTGGTCGCATCGATATCGGCTGCGGTCGGACTAGTCATGCCAGTGAAGGTGTCGTAGAGCCACAGTTCCCGGGTAGCACCGTTGAGTTCGAGCAGTTTGTAGGCCATGGCCATCACGCTTCCGCCTCGCCACACTCCACACTCGACAAACGCCCCCGGAATCTCCGCTTCCTCGGCGTAGCGGACGGATTCCAGGAGTGCCCACAGGCGCCCCCAACTCGTCATAGTGAATGGGTCAACCTTCTCGATGATAGAGATATCTCCACCGCTAGCTTCGATCGGAAGTGTCTTTCCGAGCGTGGTCGATCGTGAGATCGTCAAACCAGTGCGGCGGGCTACCGCCTGGAAGACTCGTTCGGCAAATGCCACTGACCATCTCCTCGCGTGTGTGAGTCGATCTAAGGCTAGTCCCGGACACAAACTTGCAGGGAGTTCCCCAGTCCGAGTTCCCGGACTACGTGAGCGTCTGAGCAAGCGAAGTCGTCATTGATGAACCACACGCGAGTTGCACTTTCGGGCTCCAACTCGTTGCGAGCCGGATCCATTGCGTAGTAGCCCCACGCGAGACCGAATTGACCGTCTTCGTTTGTCACCACCGTGTCACCGGGTGCCCAGCCTCGATCAATCTCATTTATCGCCGTGCGGTAGTCAATTCCACGCGCCCAGGGGAATCGATTAGCCGTATACGCGGGAGCCACTGCCACGCCTACGACAAGCATGGCAGCCAAAGCACGTCTTCGCCCGAGGGTCACAGACCCAATCCCCGCCCCAATAGCTGCTATCCCGATCAGCGGCACGAAAAAACGGCCCATGAACCAGCTGTAGGGTCCAAATGAAGCCAACCAGATTCCAAGAGCACCAACAGCGGCGGCCACTAGCCAACGCGTACCTGTGGGGGACAGGAGCCCCAAGAGAAAGACGGCCATCGCTATCTCGCCGACAGCGTAGGCGTTAGCAACCCCACCAGCCGTGATGCTGCTCCACGCGTACCAGGCGTTCGTGTAGTGGATGATGAAGAGATCACCGTAGCCTCGCCAAGACGGTTGGCTTGCGACCCAAATAGCCGCTGGCAGTATCAGCGGAATCGTTGCAAGACTCGCTACGAGCCATGGGCGGTAGTTCGCCCAACGGATGGGACGACGCGTCAGCAGTATGGCATGAGCAGGGAACACGACAAGAGTTGTGGGAAGCACAAGAACAGATGCAGTCATCGTGATCGTGTAGCCAGCCCAACGCGGCCACGATCCGCGCTCTTGGGCCAAGATTAAGAGGAATGTAGCCGCCGTGATCAGCAGTGCAGCGAGAGCGAAGGGGCGGGCCTCTTGTCCAAACCGCTGAGCGGCAGGGGAGATGGCGATGAGGAAGCCAGCGACCAAGCCAGCCAACTTGGTGCTGATCATCCTTGCCGTCAGGGACGCGAGAACGATCACCCCAAACATGGCCACAGCGCTCGGGTAGCGCAAGCAGAGTTCACTTACACAGTCACCACCGGCAGTGAATAGCCACACAAATGTGTAATAGGGGAGGTAGGCCGCCTCGCCATTCGTTGCACCCAAACCATTGGCAACCGCGTTGGCTGTGTAGAACTCGTCACTCCAGAGGCCAACACTCGTTATGCCTCGACCAATTGTCACGAGTCCCAGAAGGAGGGGGAGAATCCAAAACCAGTTGGCATTCCATAACTGACGAATATGTGACAACTGGGCATGTGTGGTCTCGGGCGCGGTCATTGGTGCATCGATCCCTGGGTAACGGGCGCCGGGTCTAGGAGCCAACATCGTGGTTGGACCGATGAATCGGCCGCCATGATTTCCATGAGGGCCAAGTTGATCTTCCAGTCGATAGGCAGCACGGGTTGCAAAGGAATGTTCGCAAGTTGATCTGACAGGTCAGCGAGAAAACCCCTCTCATACAGGACTGCGCATACCGTGTTCGTGACTGGGCGTGAGGACTCGAAAACCAGCGTCTCCGGATTCCAGTGCTCAATCGGTGTCAGCAGATGCGAGATATGAAGGTCTTCAGAATCGAAGGATCGTGAGATGTTTACGTACGAGGGCCGAGTGAGTGTGTTTCGTTGGTTGACGAAGTCAGCAAGATCATTTGCAAACGTCATGGGACTCGAAGTGGCCGCGTCGTCTTCCAGGATTAGAACCCAATCAGATCCGGCGTTCCTCGCACTTTGCATCAGATGAATATGAGCCAGTTCTATGTTGATGAGGCGCTGAATCCCTGCTGGTCCATGCGGACCCGGTTGGCCCTTGATCTGATACGTCGACTCCCTAAACTTTCGGTACCAACGCCTTGCGTTGAGTTTCAGATCGGTTGAGCGGTGACTTCGATGAGGTTCAAGGTATCTTCGCCAAGACGCTTCTGTGGCAAGTTCCGCGTCGATCGAGGCGTGCACCTCATGAGCGTGGATTTCGATGTTCAGTTCTGGAAAATGATTTTCAGCGTGTACTTCGGTTTGAACGCTTATGCCTCGGTCTGTGAGAACTGCTTCGGTCGTAGCAAGGAGCCCCTGCGGTCCTCGGGCACCCGGGAAACGAGAAGCATGATGCGTTACTAGGCCAATGAATACTGAGGGAGCCACCGCTCTCCAATGACAATAAGCGGACCGGTCGGCGATAGGTTACCCGGGTGGCAGAGCAGGGTTCGGGAGAAGTCGTTGGCTCGTCTGCGGATCGCGGGGGCAAGAGCGTCCAGGACTTCAATTCCGAGGGCGTTTTCAGAGCGGCTCGGGCCTCTCTAGATCTCCTTCCCACCCGGGATCGGCGCAAGCTCCTGATCGCAACCGGAGTGCAGATTTCACTCAGCCTGCTGGATCTCCTGGGGATCGCTCTCATCGGCCTTGTAGCAGCAATAGCTGCCTCAGGAATCGGAGCGCGGTCACCCTTGCCGGGGTGGGCTGAGCGCGCCATCGACCTATTAGGGCTGGGAGATCTTACCGTTTCCCAGGCGTCGGTTGTGGTGGCTTTCGGAGCTGTTCTTGTCCTTGTCCTAAAGACTGTTCTACAGGCGCTGCTTGCGCGGCGAATTTTCCGGTTCCTGGCGAACCGGCAGGCTGACGTCTCGGCTCGTTTGGCCAGGGACTTCCTCAGTCGACCACTGCTGTTCGTCCAGCGCTGGACAACCTCAGAAGCAATCTATGCATTGGGTAGTGGTGTTGGGGCCGCAACGGTGGCTGTCCTGGGGTCGGGGATCATCATCCTTGCTGAAGTATCCCTCTTCGTGGTCGTCCTCGTGACGTTGTTCATCGTGGACCCAGTGATCACCATCGGTGCCATCGTACTTTTTGGATCTGTGGTGCTGATAAGCCAGCGAGTACTCGCCCGCAAGGGTGCCCGCAACGCAGCCATCATGCGGGGGGCATCTATCGACACCCTGTCAGCCGTTTCGGAGGCACTTCAGACCTACCGTGAAACCACTGTCTTGCACCGCCGCGAGCTCTATGTTGGCAAGTACGAATCTCTGGTCGGGCGGTACGCGCAGGCGACGGCCAGCACAGCCTTCATCATGGAAGTCCCCAAGTTCATTCTCGAATCCACGCTCTACGTCGGTGTGTTGGCGCTGGGTGTTGGTCAGTTCCTAATCAATCAGAACCTCACGGACGCCGCTGCGACTGTTGCGGTGTTCCTCGCCGCTGGTATGCGTGTGGTGCCAGCTTTGCTGCGATTGCAGGGAGCAGCCATCACCGTGCGAAACGCATCGGTATCGGCGATGCCGACCTACTACCTAGCCGACTCTCTCAAAGAGGGAGCCTCTGATTTCGCGATGTCGGAAAAGTCCCGAGACAACCATGCCCATGAAATTCAGAGTCGGATCCGCGCCGGTCACGGGGATTTCCGTGGCACGGTCGTGGTGTCTGGGGTGACCGTGCGGTACCCAGATTCGCCGGTATCGGCGGTGGAAGACGCGAACGTCCGTCTTCCGCAAGGTACGTCCTTGGCCTTGGTCGGGAGCACGGGGGCAGGAAAATCAACACTCGCCGATGTATTAATCGGTGTTCTAGAGCCGGACTCAGGGTCTGTGACCATCAGCGGGGTTTCCCCGCGCGAGGCGATAGCTCGATGGCCAGGAGCGATCTCCTACGTTCCGCAAGTGGTGGCCCTCGTCTTCGGCACCGTTCGGGAGAATGTGGCGCTTGGGCTACCTAACGATGTCATCGACGATGAATTGGTCTGGGATGCACTCGAGCGAGCCCATTTGGCCGGTTTCCTCCGTGATCAGCGGGAGGGTCTCGACACGATGATCGGTGAACGGGGTGTGCGCCTTTCGGGTGGTCAACGCCAACGTTTGGGCATCGCTAGAGCGCTCTATACCCGGCCTCGGCTGCTGGTTCTGGATGAGGCGACAAGCGCCTTGGATGCGGAAACGGAGGCAGCAATCATTCAGACGCTTGATGAGCTGGAAGGGGAAGTGACAACGGTCACCGTCGCCCACCGACTGGCAACTGTGCGGCGGGCCGACCATCTGTTGTACCTCGAGCATGGCAAGACCCGGGCCCAGGGCACCTTCGCCGAGGTGCGAGCCCAAGTTTCGGACTTCGATCGCCAGGCATCATTGCTCGGCTTGTAGCGTGCCACTTGTTAATGAGCGGTAAGACGTCTCATCTTTCGCCTCTTCGAAGCGTCCCCGATCTTCCGGGACCACGGATTGGCATCCTTGATCGTCACTCCCTTGATAGAGAATAAGCCTGCCGGATTGCGATCCAGGTACTCGAAGTTGAAGCCCCTGCGCTGCATCAGTAGGCCGTAGGGCAGCGAATTCACCGCGGGCAGTGATTCCGGTTTATGCAGGTGCTCCTGTATTTCCTTTTGGCTTTGTGCGTAGTGGACGCAACCTAGAAGGTCATAGGCCGAGGGACCCATGACTACCGCGGGGCGGCCCAGGTAAGCAGCTTCGACACCGGATGTCGATCCGTAGGTGAAGACGATGTCGGCTGCCCTCATC
>Ga0102945_1000400_pt1 | contig 13282 bp, 7 predicted proteins | sample SalPonred_H2O_MG_FD_78207 | JGI IMG/M metagenome (GOLD analysis project Ga0102945, IMG submission 78207) | Salt pond water microbial communities from South San Francisco under conditions of wetland restoration - Salt Pond MetaG R2_restored_H2O_MG ...
AAGTTGCTGTATCAGCACTTGTCTCGTTTACAGATACTTCATCTGCTTGTAATGTTTTTGATCCGAATGGAACAATAGTATCTGTCGGGAATCCATTTTCAACCTCACGAATCTGAACAGTAACCGGAAGATTATTTGATTTGCGTCCAAAATATAAATCTAACTTAGTAATAAACGCGCCATCGGAGTTTCCGGTCGCAACACTAAAAGTTTGTGACAACGGATCGGGGCCGCCGCCACCGTCGCCACCACCGCCACCGTCGCCACCAGCACCGTCACGCTCGTTTGTTGGTCGGGGACGAATTCTAACAGTCGTCAATGTTCTGTTATCTGTAATTCGATTTCTTGAAAATTGGGGAACTGTGAGGTTTACAGAAGATCCTCGTTGAGTGACATCCAATGGAATTGCTGTATAATCGCCATGTGCTGAAGTGGTAATTAAATCAGATTGTGTTATAACATTTTCAACATCTTTTAGTTCAAATCGACGTGTTCCAACACGGAATTGGAGTTCATCATCATTAGGAATTCTGAAATTTCCATAAACTGTTCCTGTACTGTCTGTTACTAAAGCAGAGCCTTCTGGTGCAGTATTTGCAAAAGATGAGTCTGTGGGTGTGCAATACTCTGCAACCAACTCTTCATCAAAGTATGGATAAACACGAGTATTAGGCTTCATGCGAACACCTGTAAACTGAACCAAACGAGAACGCATAAAGTCGCGAACCGCAACGTTTTCCACAAAGTTTCCTATAGAAAAGTTTTCTGTGGATGGACTAATATTAGTTTGAATGCCTTCTCTAATTTGTCGCGATTGAGTTGTTGTGGTTCTACCCCTCGTTGTTCTAGTTCTAGATGTTGTTCTCCAGTTGCCCCAATCAAGTCCAGTTACGCCTGTTAGCTGTGCAATTTCTTCGATTGCCGAGTACATTCCATCAAAATCAACTTGAATATCAGGAAGAGTCGTTACATCTGGAGTATTATCCATCGACGGGTTTAAAAGAACTTCGCCTTCCCAATCAAAAGTAATTTCTTGAACAGGGTTACGCAGTTTAGAAGCAAATCTTTGATCGATTAACGTTTCGTTAGTATATGAAAGGGTAACCAAATCTCCGGTTTGAGTTACGTTTGATGATGTAAAAGAAACATCCCTTTCTAGACTGACATCTCGACGATTGAACGTTGGTCTTAATTGTGTTTCGTTTCTATCGATTGCCGCACGATACCCAACCTTTGTTGTGTCGGCAATATTATGACCATCAAAATTGTCTACTAAAAACCCGTTTTTGAAACGATCTAGCCCTGTATCGTTAAATAGTTGTTTATTTTTTGCAGATGTTTCAAGTGCATTAAGAGATGAATAATACTCAAGATTTTTAACACGATTTTCAACCGCCCGTAAATCGTTCATTGTATATCGACGATTATTTGTCAACTCTAACTTTGTCGCATAAGAAGGTCTTTTATAAAACTTTGATGCAAATGGTGACAAAGATGGATATGGGGGAATATCTATAGTCGCCAAAGTCATTGAACCTGCGGGTGCGTCAGGTGTTTGTGCAGTAATTGCAGGAACACCTTTAACAACTTCAACTGCCCCGTCTTTTGTAAGTATCACCCGATCTTTGCGCAAAAGATAAAATTGAACATCTGCTTGAAAGTTTTCATCTGGTGTCGGCATATATGCGCCATCAGAATCAATGTTAAACGATGTTGATGCTGATGGATTTGTTGGTGCGGATGCCACTGTTCCAGTTGCAGATGGAGTGACCGTATTAGATTTAATTGGCCTGTAATCAACTGCATCACGCAAATCAATTTGTGTGCCTGTAGTCGGAGACACAAACACTGGGATTTCAGCAGTATTAATTGCCGACGTGTTAGAAGATAATACATCGTCAATGGGGTAAGAGTCCACGGAAAGGTATCCAATACCTGCCGAACGATTCCGCCCAAAGTAGTTAAATTTAACCATCAAACCACAACTGGTAGTATCCAGTGAAGATGTTGGTTTTTTGCGCAGATATGCCGTGTCATAAAAACCGTCTTTCATACCCGTGTCGAGTTCAAAGTCTGATGTTACGTCATTGTCTGTTGTTTGTACTCCAGTATTCGAACCTTTATATACTGCCACAAGCTTGTAGGCATCAGATACACCAAGTCCCCAAGGACCATTACTGCCAGATGGATGGGTATCTGTGTTGATATGGATAAACTTATCCTTAAACACGGTCTTAGAAGTTTGAACTGCGTCTGTTCTTAAGATGTTAAAGTAAACCGATGCGGTAAACGTTGAATCAAGGTTTGCTTGCCCCAAATCAATGCTCATTTGAGCAGTCGTCGCATTTATATCGCCGTTTGCATTAAGATCAAAAATGTAGCCACTTGGAAAAGTTGTTTTATGTGGAAGTGTTGTTCCACTTCGCGTAACTGAAACGGTGTTTGCGACTTTTAATGTTGTTGATCCGGTAACTTCTGTGATACGTTCAACATAAGTGTTTCCACCATCTGTTATTGAAATAATATCACCAACTTTGTATGTTGTTGAAAAGTTAGTGCCAGAACCAGTAATCGTATTTCCACTAATTGTAGTGATTGTTCCGGTATGATTCTCGGTCGAAACCGCATCACGAGCAACAACAATAATATTTTGCTCGTCAACATTTGTCAGAGGTATTCCGGTGTCATTTAAAGACTCAGTACCTCCCGCATGTGCTGTGTTTGCAGTTACAGTTGCTGTTCCTGCTGAGTCAAAGTTGACAGTTTTTTCTGTGCGGAAAATAAACTGAGTATCGACATTATTATTCTCGTCTTTTAATGTTTTTGTGCCACGTTGGGTGAATGGGAATACAAGACTGTTAAGACCCGCTTCTTGTAACTTAGCATTGCCTGTTGTTTCAAGAACAATGTCTGCCATAGACTTAGGACCGGATGCATTATTAACATACAACCCACGGACTTCAGAAAAAGATTTTCCAACATTCATTTGCACATCGAACAAATAAATTCTGTATTGTCCCTCTGCTGTGCCTGCAGTGCCTGAATCATATTGGAAACCGCGAATACGTGCCGTACCAATTTCAGTTCCTTGTGCACCCTGTGTGCCGTAATTTTTTCCTGTGATACCATTTTGTTGTGCATCACGAAGTGAAACTTCACGCAATCCTTGGAAGTCCCATGTACCAACTACTTCTTTTGCATTAACGTAATTACCGATTGCATGTCCAATCACACGCGCATCTTTTACTTCAAAATCTGTTGCTTTATCAAAACTACGGACAACCGAAGATTGCAGTTCGACACGATTCCCTTCAACATAACCAACCGATGGTTCGATCTCCGCGACTAACTGGTTAACATCACCATCAACGAATCGACCAAGATTGTTATCCTGTTTGAGGCTTTCACGAATACGAATATTAAACGGTTGTGTTGCAAAGTTTCCGTTTGTTTCAAAAATTCGATTTGCAACTAAAGCATTAACTCCTGCAAGTTCATCATTTACACGCTGAACAACTTCTCCATTTTCTACATTAGCAATTGTAAAGAATGTAGTTGTGTTTGCCGCAGTTAGATCACGAACAGCAAGTGTCGGTGTCAATTTTATTCGATTTGCTCCGGGTGCGGCAAAGTTAGTTGCGCCCGTTGCATTATCAAGCAAAGAAGAATCTTGATTGGAGTCAATGATGGACTCTTGCGTTTCAAAACCAATTTTTTTGTTTGGAGAAGTGCTATATTTGTCTACTATAATGCTTTGAGGAGAAACTCGAACGAAGCTACCTTTATGATAAATAACACCATCAGAAACAGTTGCCCGAAAACCTAATCCTGTCGAGTTAGCCGTAATTGTATTTGCCGCGACAAGAAACTCGTTGTCGGAACGACGACGAACAATGATCGTCTCATCGTTTAAAAATGCGCGGGTTGTATTATTTGCACCTGAGTTTGTATACTTAACAAAAACTGAGAAAAAGTTAGGATCTGCCACTTCTGAGCCATTTTTAACGTCAATTAACTGGGCAGTCATACCTGACGTTGTTCCACTAATGGTTGCGTTTGCTACAACTCCATTCTCAAAAAAATCCCCAAGAACTAAAACGCGATTGTTTGCATCTTTGTCGCGCAACTTTACATAATCAATTGAATTTGTTTTGAGACCAACGCCAGAAATAATTTTACCATCAAACACAACTTTATCAGCAAAACGTTCAATCTGATTTTGAAGGATTGATTGTAGCTGAGTTAGCTCACGTGCTTGAACCGCAAATCCCGGACGAAAGAGCACACGATGAAAGTTCTTATTTTGGTCGAAATCGTCGAAATAAGGACTTTGGTTAAGATTGGTTTCAATTCCCATTTATTCTACTACCTTTAAAAATCTAAAATGATTTTGATATCTTCTGTTTGTTCTGGGTCGCGAGTCACCGCTTGTACGTTTTCAATAAATAAAATTTCACCAGAGAATGTGTTTGCTTCTGGACCTTTAATTGCTTCTACCGTTGCAATTTCTGTTTCTTCTGTACTTTTAAGAATCACATCATCTTTTGTAAACGGTATATTATCGGCATATCCTTCTACACTATTTATATAGGCAACATAAAAAGATGGATCATTAACCGTTTCGTCCTTGCGAATATAAACAATATTTGCATTTGCTCCTTTTACTGCATTTGCAAGTGAATTTGTTGCGCGTACCGTTGGGGACAAATCTGTGACAAACTGAAGTGTTCCGAGTTCTGCTTTTAAACGAGTTCTTTCATTTGTAATAGTATCTCTAAATGATAATTGGTTTACAGGAACATCATCTTCAATTTGAGTATAAGAAATCTGAAGGCGTGAAGCAAATCGCAAAGTATTTGGGCTGTTTGATGTGTTTGCTATTGATTCTACTGCTACTAAATTGTTGTTCGAATCACATTTCAATACAGGATTTTTTAAAATTGATATAGTACGAAACTCTGTATTGGAAGGAATGTATCCATTACCATTTGCAGAAATCCCTGCAGTTGAATTTTTAAACTGGGTATTTAACAACACTTTGTCTGCCGCAAGTTCTCGTACAGGATTAGAGCCGTGTCCGCCCACAGGAGAAATGACTACGTTGGCAGTCGCACCTGATCCATGAATTGAGTTAGCAGTAACTAATGCTTGTGCGCGAGTATATCGACTTCCAACTGAAATCACGTTCACATTAGAAATTCCGCCAGTATTTGCATTTACTCGCGTGTATGCTTTTGCGCCGCGCCCGTCACCAATAATTGTTAGCGTAGGGGAGACAATAACACGTGAATCAGTATTTGGTGTTGTTGCAAACGCAGTGTTCACACTGAATGTTTTAGTCGCACCAGAATAATCTGTGATTCGACGAAGCTGTCCTGCACCAGTACCAGAAATAATGTATATAGAACTGCCGTTATAAAAGTTATCGATTGGAGAAGGGGGGCTATCCCCCGCCGCAGAAAGACGAACCGATAAACGACCACCTGACTCAACAACACCGTTTGCAACTTCATGATAACCAGAACCCAAGTCTACGGTTTCAATTACTTCAATTGCACCGTTAACTGCCGCATTTTGAACAGCAATTTGGCGGTCAGATTCAACTGAACCATCACTTGCAGATAATGTCTTTACTGGCATATGGACAGATGTTAAAAACTTGTTTGCATCCCCAAAAGAAATGGTATACATATACTTCCAAGTATATCCATCAGATGTTGTAAATGATGTTGTTGAAAATCCAGTAGGCTTGACCGTTGATGGTGCACCTTTATTATTGTACAAACACTTATACACATTGAATTGATCTGTTAATACATAGTAAACACGCTCATACATGTCAATGTCGGTGTCACGATACATCGAGTAGACTGTGCCCCGTTCCCAATTATAGCGCGGTGCAACGTGGCTTACGTCACCAGTTGTAATTTTTTTACCCCCAATAAACTCTCGGTGCGCTTCATATTGAAGAAACTGCTCATTGTCGGTTGGATCAATCGGAGTCGGTTCGTTTGGGTACGGATTAACATTTCCAATCACCGCATATAAAATTACGGAGTTTTTTGTGTCTCTTCCATCCGATGCATTCAATGCTGAAATAAACGCTTCAGCATTGTTAATTGATAAGTCTTTTGTTGCGTATCTGTAAACTGCCATTACGAGATATTCCCTTGAGTATAATAAGCATTTGCAGAGGCAATGTCGCCATTTGCCCAAGCAATGTTTAAGTTTGCTGTTGTATCATTTGTTACTATATTTAGGGGCACTGTATAGAAATCATCTTTGGCATACTCAATAATTATTGTGCCGTTGTTTGCGAATTCTGCGAGGAATGACGTACTTATTCCAGTGACATCAAAACTTCCATTCGTTAATGCGATTGTGCCGTTTGACTTTGCGCGGATAAAGTTATTTGCCGTTGTTTCCAAATTAACATCCGCGTTTGACTGAAGACGGAATTCTCCAAACAGTGCTTGTCCTGCGGGATGCACCAAGTCAAGAGCAACTTCTCTGAATCGATCCAAAGAAATTGACGAATCAACTTGATATGAAAACTCTTGATAATAATGACTGTCTTGAATAAACCCACGCGCAGAAGATACGTGTGAACGAGTTGATGCATAATACCCTTCAGCATTTGCAACACCGCCCAAATTAATCGTTGCAGTTGCAGATGTTGCCAGAGGACGATTTGTTGCTTCAATAATTACAACTTCACCATCACGATACGCAAAACCAGAATCTAAAACACGGAGTCCAGTAATTGTACCGTTTGCGCCAACACCCGCAGTTATATTAGCGTTTTTACCAAGCACCCCTCTATCTTCTACTGAAACAATTTTTGCTGTGCCAGTGTCTGCCACGGAACGAGTATCTGCCGTGCCGGGCGTGTACGAAGAATCCATAATTTCAAGAGTGACATTTTGATTGTTCGCAAAATTAATGTTGCCTGGTTCGCGTTGTAAAGGTCTTTGGAATACACGAACTTCTGTTTCATATGTACCGTTGGCATACTGAATCGTGTTGACTGCTTGACCCGGTGTTCCTGTTCCTTTGATATCCCCAATCGCACCAGTAGAAGATTGTGTAAGTCTGTCATTTGTATCAAGAGCCGTGAATGTTGAGTTTCCAGTATTAAAATTAATATCATCGGATTGCAGTTTTAATACAACCTCACCAATGCCTAAAGCTGAAATATTTGGTTCTGTCACACGGATTGTTGGAGCAACAGAAAAACCACTGCCACCGATAGGCAATCCAAGAGACACGATTGAGCCAAATACAGATGCCTCAAAATTAAACGCATCAGAAAGCAAACTGTGAATGTTTTCTATTTGAGTGTTTGATGTAGAAGATACGACATTAGCGACAGTCGTATTTGCACCAACTAACCGGAGTCCTTCGTTTTCAAGGAATCTTCTCATTGGACCAGTATCAAATTGGGATGTCAGATTTGCAGTTGTGTTTGCTGTGACTTGGACTGTTACAAGGTCACGATCATCTGCACCGCCTACGCCACGGATGTAACCGTTTGCTACTGTCGAAATTACTTTTTTAACAACACCAAAGGCATTTGACGTGCGTCCTACCAACTCGTCCCCTTCACTAACAATCTGACTTGCAACGTTACCAAATTGTAAAACGTGATAGCCGACAGTGTTGCCAGAAAACGATGAGACTGTACCGACTGTTGTACCAGATTCGGTTGCAATGTTAATCTTTTCGGAACCAGTGAAGTTTTTGTACCCGTTAATACGGAGAACAACATCAGTAGTGTCGTAGGCACGAGCTATTGCGTTAACTGTTGCGTTTGCCCCAGAAGTTACCCCAAACAACGAATCGCCTACCGAGATGTTTGGATCAGAAGTGTTTGCAATAACAATCACAGCATTTGAGTGATCACGGAAATTGTTATTATTTGTAGTATCTCCAGATTCACGGAAACCATAATCTGGTGATGACAAAACCATATTTGCAAATTTATCGAGACGACGATCAGCACCATCTGCAGAAGCTACAGTAGGAGCGTTTCCTCCAAACAATGTATTAGAAGAAATTAAATCAGTGTTAATCGATATCGCGAAAGTGTCGCCAAGATTAGATGGGGAAATTTGAAAGCTCGCAGGCTCGTTACCATCGCCACCAATAATCTCAATTAGAGAACCGTCCGGTTCAGTTGAAGTAGTATATCCAGAACCACCCTCAACCAAAGAAAATGTGAGAGTTCCGCCCAAACTTTCTGTCGAAGTAACAACAACCTTTGCAAAATCTCCATTTAAACTTGAAATTAGATTCAGCACGTCGCCTTCGAGATATTCCCCACCCGGCGATGTAATATTTACATTAGAGATGCCTGCTTCGATAATTGGTGTATGACCTGTCCCACCAATATCTTCAAGAAGTCGCACTGGTTCTAAATTATTGAATGTTCCGCGCACATTCGATACCAAAACTTGGTGAATATCCCGACCTTCCACATTCTTACGAATTATGTCTTCGACAAGTGCTTCTGATTCAGACTCAGTACCCTTAATTGTTTTACCAATAAATTTATAATTGTTTTCATCAAATCGCGTGACAAGATATCGATCAATATTCCAATCGCCATCAGATACTTTTAATATTTGATCAGCAGGATAAGTGATATCAATATTTTCATTATACAAAGCACGGAAAAGCAGTTTATATGCCGCGAGAGTTCCACGAGACTGATTGAAAAACTTGATATACTTAATCATCAACCGCTTATCAGCAGTTACATCAAGCGGAATATTTGGTAAGAAAGAGTTGATAAAGTTTTCAATAAACTCATCAATTGTTGTTGTGGCATCACGATAGGACATCAAACTACGGAGCGCATCGTTCGCTTTACCGTTTTGTTCTAGGTACTCGTAATATGCCTCGATGAATAAAAGAAACTTTTCACCATCTTCTTCATAAAAGTCTGGAAACTGTGCACGAACCAGTTTTGACATCTTATCAATGTATAAACTTGGGTCACCTACATATTGACGAATTCCGCTTGGGCGAGTTGCAGAGGCGTGGGTCGCACCATTGCGAGGCATCCAAAATGTTTGATCAATGCCTGCAAACTCGTGAGTGTGTGCCGAGCCATTTCCATTTTTATCTAAGTCGTAGGAAATAGCTTCTTGTTCAGAGATAAACAAGGGATAAAAGTATCCACTATTTCCGACAGCAGGGCTTCCTGCTCGACTGTCTCCAGTGGCAGTGCCGTTAATAAAAAACTGTATACCTTTCGCAACAGGTTGTGCCATTAGTAAGACGACCCGCTAGATGTTGAAGTGGATGTTCCAGTTGTTGAAACGCCAGTGCTCGTTGATGTTGAAGCACCGACTCCTTCTCCACGGACGGTGATTGTCGCATCGCCTTCGTTCATCAAAAGAATCTGTTCGCGCACAGGAATCACATCAAAATTTAGTGGCTGTACTGTAATTTTTAATTCAATACCCGCATACGCAGAAGGCGAGAAATTATTGATAATAATCTGCCCCGTGTCATAGTCTATCGTTCCTGCATTTGCAGAAATAAACACTTTTTGTCTACTTTCATTAAATCGATAAATACGCACAGCTCCATTACCATCATCATCTAAAAATGCACTAAATCCATTAATTGTGGCCTGAGATGATGACAGTGTGCCCGAACGTAAAGAGTTGTTAAAGTTAAGTGTCAATCTTTCTGCGTTGTTTGTATTCGGCACAATACGTTTTTGCAACTGTAAACTTGCATCATTGTTTAGAATTGATCCAATACTCACGTTATCTAAGGCACGAACAAACTTTGAGTATCTTAATCGATTACCAAAACGCTCAAGATTATTTGTTGTAAAATTAGAAATTGCGTTACGGATTGCCTGAATAATTGCGCCCGTGGTTTCGGTTGTCTTTTTCGCATCAAAGTTAGTTGTAATGGTTGGGATAATATATGTGTAATCAGGATCAATCATCACAGGATCAATCGCAAGTGGAACTCTGTCCAATATGCTTAAACGCAAGTCTGCTTTCCGAGTAGCAGTCGCAAAGTTTTCTGAAAACGGCTTAACTGCAATGTATACTTTACCATATACTGGAGGATCAGCATTCTCGCCGCCAAACGCAATCACGGATTGCAAATCGGGATTTTCGGTCAAAAGAATTCGTGAGTAATCGTTTTGGTTGACTGCGCGATTTTGCGTTTCGTAGTTGCGTGGCGCATTAAACTTAATTGATTCAACCGTCTCTTGAGGACGACCCCCACGAGAAGCCGTGTTGACGGTCAAAGAAACATCTGAGTATGAAACCGTGTCTGGTTGTAGCGTCAAAGAATCGACTGAGAATGTAGTTGCACCATTCGTTTCATCACCGTTACAAACAAGATATTCTACAATAATTATGTTGCCATCTCTAACAGCTTTACCAAGCGATCCTGAACCAAAGATAATCTCATACTTTCCATCGTATGCTTCTTCAACAAAATAAACTTCTGAGGTTGAGAATACTTGTGTGACGTTTGTTGCACGAGAATACTCAACAGTTTCTGTATCAACTGCTGAGTTCTGTACTTTGACAACAATACTTGTTGTGTCAACATTTTCATTTGGAATGACATAACGTGTTGGATTATTTGCATCCACGGTAAAGCGATGTGTTAAAGGTAATCCTTCCTTGATTGTCGCATTCATCGAAAACGTATTGGCACTGTTACGAACAGTATATGCTTCGGGTGTCACATACGTATACGTGATATCATCAATCGTTGTGGTGAACGTAGAGTTCTTTGGAATAGTAAACTGTGCAACGGTATTCGCAACTCCAGTGAATGAAAGATTCACGTTAGCAGACGCGCCCACTGCAGAGATTGGTGTATATCCCAACGCTTTGGCAAACGATGCCACAGAATCACGTTGCTGTGCCGTGTCCAAAAACATCTCGTTTGCGAGCATGTTGATGTAGAAACTGTTGTAGTGTGTATTGTACGCAAGTAAATCCAAAAGGACTGCCATCGCGGACCCTTCAAAGTCATAGTCGGCAAACTGATCTTGCGTCGAAAGATATGCTTTGAGGTTTGTGCGAATGTCTTCAAAATCTAATTCGGTGACTCGCAAATAAGTGTTTGCTGTGGTTGTCATTTATCGGACTCTTTCTAAAATTACGTCTAATACAACGGGTTCTGGATCGTTCAAAACAAAAAATGCGATAGAGATAGTAACTGCATTTAAGTCTTGTCTTTCTTCCACCAACACATCAATCAAATCAGCACGTGGTTCGTGATTACGAATAACTTCACGGACTGCATTTTCCATGTTTTGTTTTGTTACTGGAGTGAATAATTCAAACAAATGATATCGAATACTGCATCCAATATTTGACTTAAATGGACGCTCGTAGAAATCAGTCAGTACCAAAGACTTTACAGACTGCTTTACTGCTTCTCGATTTGTCTTACGAGACAAACGCTTCGTAATTGGATTTGCAATAAACCCAATGTCGATGTCGCTGTAAATTTCTCTTTTTGGTAATGGCATTTGCTAAACTCTTTTCTTTATATTTAGTCAAAATTTTTAGATGCTTGAATCTCTGCGCGTCTTTCTTTACAAATTTTTGTGATCTCAGCAAGTGCCTTACGTGCGCGTGTGCCTGCTGACTTATTACCTTGTTCAAATTTCTCGTTCTCTGCTAAGTAAACTTCATACAAAGATACTAATGAGTCATGATTATTCATAAATTTCCTCTTGACAGGCTGTTGCCTGATGTGTATAATAATATTGTGGTTCTTTAAGAATTATTAATTTGGTGTTGATGTCTCATTGCCTGCAATACCTGCAGGGTCTGTATGGGTATGACCCGTTAAGGAAATACCTGATGCAACAACATCACCGCTACCAATCGTAATTGTTCCTGTTTCTGCATTAATGTTTAAATCAGAACAATCAAAGTCTACATCTCCATCTACAAGAATCTTTACGTTTCCTTTGACATGAATGGAATCATCATTTGCAACCACTGTGTATCTGTCTCTGACAATGTGCGTAGAGATTGAACCATCAGGGTGTACTTGATAAAACGTTCCTGATTTGTGCAGTTCTCTAATGCGTTCAGAATCTGGTGTATCATCGTATTCCTTAACATGACCACTACGACTTTCCATAACACGATTGAACGGATACTGTGCGTTGTATGGGTCATCCGGTTCTCCTATACTTGAATCTGGAGTATACGATTTAGTTTGTGTGCCACGTGCTAAACGATTAATGTCTGATTCATCAATGTATGTTGGATACTCACCATCTGGATCATTGAATCCAATCAAAGTGTCTGGAAGTGCAGATGGTGCTCCTGCGATTGAACCAAGTATCATAGGTTCTTGTGCACGTGTCCCATCAATAAAAATACCAAACACCCATGATCCTTGGAGTAACCCTTGAGTTTCTCCAAGACCAGAAACAGATGCTCCGGTTGTTGGGTTGACTACAATAGCCCAAGGCAAAGAATCAGTTGATATTTGACCTTTGTCTTCGGTATGCCAACCATAACAACGAACACGTACTCGACCTAACTGTGACGGATCATTAATGTCTTCAACGACACCAAGAAACCATACAGTCTCAGTCCCTATGAAGTTTTTCATCCTCTACCTTTTCTACATAATCCAGAAAACTAAGGAGACCATTCTTCAGAGTCTCCTTAGTTACTTCTTGCTCATCAACCCAATCAGTGAGCGTGTCGAATCCATGATCAGTTCTTTTTTGAGCGTTTTCTTCGCTTTGGATTTTCTTCAACAAGAGTCTCCTCGTGAGTCGGTTCATTAATCTCTTGCAAAAACTTTGGTTGAGGTTCTGGTGTTTGAACTTCTGGTTCTACAATTTCTTGAAGCATTTCTTTTTGCTTCTTGTCTCGATGTGATCCCGGTAATGGCATAAAACCTCCTACTGTTTCGGAATTTCGATTTGCTTCAGAGCATCTCTTGGAACATTATTTTGAATCCAATTAAATACTTGCTTCTGAATTTGGTTATCCTTCATAAATGGTTTGCCTGACTTTTTCAGAGTAACATATGTAAAGTCTTTGACGACCATTTTCTTTGAACCCGATCCTTTGATCGGCTTACCGCTATCATCGGTATACGGAATTGTATTTTCGCGGTTGTTTAGAATGACACGAACTTCACCATTGACACCGCGAGGCAATTTACCTTTGATAATATCTGACATGGTTTTAGATGCGCCGACATGTGTCTTTAACAAGATGTCATCTGGCACAACACGAGACCGTTCTTGGTTTGC
>Ga0102945_1000404_pt1 | contig 13159 bp, 10 predicted proteins | sample SalPonred_H2O_MG_FD_78207 | JGI IMG/M metagenome (GOLD analysis project Ga0102945, IMG submission 78207) | Salt pond water microbial communities from South San Francisco under conditions of wetland restoration - Salt Pond MetaG R2_restored_H2O_MG ...
AATGAAGTCACAATTGTCACCGACCCCACAACATGGCGAGACGAACTATCTGATCTGCACTTGCGCCGAAACATCGAACTCTCCCTCGCCCAACCCGTACAAGAAGATCCAAGGTTCCTACTCCTTCAACACGAGTTGCTACGTGGCGCGACCAGCATCTACACCTCCCGCGAATCTGACGTTACAAGCGTTGCCAGCTATCTAGCCACCATTCAGCGCAAACTTGAGTGTCTGAACACCGTGCAGCAACAAAAGGGGTGTTCGGGATGTAGCCTTATTTGGTTGGATGCCGGGGTTTTTCAACGGCGACTTGAGAGAGTCGGTGCAAGGAACTCGACCCGAAGTCCGATGAAACTTCATGAGGAGAAATTGTTTTCATTTGGCGCAACGGCCAATTTTCGGTCATGGATGAAATCTTGGTGCGGAACACTCCAGGGGGAGGGGAATGAAGTAACTGGGGCAGCCTTTGCTATTCGCTCGGACATCATTCCTTACTTCCTACAATTAAACGAGTCCGTCATTAGACAGAGCATCAGGTCATTATCCGTCGTGCCCACGGAACAGGCTAGCATTTACGTAGTCTTGGGACTCCTCCCACGCGACCTCCGGACGCAGGGCGAGATACTAACGATTTCAGGCTACTCAGGTGCGGTAAACCGAATAATCAATGGTACTAGCCATCCAGCCAAACAACTAAATGCAGCACGTATTATGCATAGGTTTCCTCGATATTCACTGGACCATGTCTTTAGGGACTAGTGTGCAATTCCAGACAATCGCACAGCACACGCGGCTTAGGTCTTTCCTACTTCTTCTGCTATTGCACGGGCGCTCATACCGTCAACGTTGAAGGACTGATAGTTCAAGTGGAGTTGCTCAGCAAGGTAAGCGAAACACACGTGGTGGTAGTTCCGCCGGGTCAATTCCAAGACAGTCGTTCCTGGTTGGCACCAAATCAAATTAGCAAGTCCCGCACCGTGTGGTCCGCAAATGTAGTGAGCGCTGGAAAATAGATCCTGTTGAACAGTGATATTCTCCTCCTGGGAATGGAGGATTATCCAACCTGTCGACTCAAGCGCCCTCTCCAGCTCAACTTCTCCTTGAAGGCTGCGACTTGATCTCCGTCGGCTCACGTACACCTTCAGCGTCTTTGCGTGGCTGAGGCTCTTTGCACCTGAAAATGACCTTTGCACCAAGGAAATTTCGCTGAGTCGTGGAAAACCACTGGACAAGGGTCGGGGGATGAATGCCAGATCGGTTTGCGCGGTCCCATGCCTCAGATTAAGCGCCTTGATCCCCAGAGTAGCAAGGAGTTGGGTATGCCACGAAGATGGCTTTCCCGTCAGCAAGACAGGCAGTCCACGGACTTCTTGTAAAGATCGCAAGAGAATCGGTAACTCTTCTAGAAGGAAATGGAAATACGAATCAGCCCGCAGGAAGACGGCGCGCTCTCCAGTTCTCCTTCCCGAGCCGAAAGCGCGGCGTGGATACCCACCAATATCTCCGGCAAGAAGATTGTGCGGTCGCGACCGGAACAGGGATGCGCCTTCAACCTGTACGGACATCGATCCGGCATCAACACTGGCGGAATCTACGGTCTGCACGGCTTGAGTTGCCGATTCAAAGGCGTGCAGTTTTTGAAGTGAGGCAAACAAGCCGGAGTACTCGCTCTCACGTTGGAACGATCCCCAGGGGATTGGCTGAATCGCATGCCTCTCAATCAAGTCATTCCACTGATAGCTGGAGAACGGAATGGGCCGCAGCCCAATCATCGACGCGTATCGTCGAATTCGCGACAAGCCGGTGAAAGCCACGACACGAAGAGTAACAACTCGTTGACTCAGCATCTCCGCGCATTGGTGCGGTTGAGTTCACTCCTAACGTAGAAGACCAAGCTATTCACCGGAAGCAGCGTCCATAAGAGAGGCGTAGTAGGTGATTTGGTTTCCCTTCATGCGTATCACTTTCGTTGCTTTCTTGTTAAGGTCATAAATGCGAAAATTAGTTCAATACCGTATGCCGCCGTTCACCCAGCCGTTGACTAGTTCACCAGTTGTACCCAATTGACGGAAGTCCAGGCGAGTGTTGAGTCCGACGGCGACCAACCTGCATTGGGTTACCAACCGCTAAAGTTATTTGAAAGGTCTAAGTTTGGCTGGACCCGCTTGTGTTATCGGTTATTTCGAACTGATACGGCATACGCGCGAAATTCAAAAATACAAATATAGGCAGTAGACATCACAGAGCACGCCCCTATTCCTGAACTCAATTCAAAGACGTGGATCGGCAACTGAGTACATCATTTCATCGCTCTCAAACTAGCCGGGTCAGACGCACTGGCCTAGGAATGTCTATGCAAAGACAACGATTCCATAAACCACATCAAGCCCTTCGAGAGTCAAATCGCCACCGTTCCTAGTATTCAAGTTACCTTGGCCAACCATGTTTTAGTTGAGTCTTCACGTTCGCCTGGGACCCTTCGAACCATGACCTTCTAGGGGTCTTTCATGGGTGAGGAAGTATCGCAGAAACACTGATGGGCGGCGTGGCTACAACACGATTGCAAATGAGCTGCTGCCATAGCTGCTAAGGAGTTCTGCCCATTACGCTTACTCAATGCCCCGAATCCAATCTGGCCTCCTCTTCATCCACATTCCCAGAACGGGTGGTTCTTCCATCGAGCATTACTTCAAACTCGGTCCAAGTCACGTCCAATTGGGCCTTCAGCGAATCCGCGCTCAGTTGAAAGTGTCTGACATAGCAGCTAAATCCGTGGAGAGGATTCGCCCACGACGTTCAGTATCGGGTTCAAATCTATTCGGAGTACACCGGCTCCGTATTGTCACGCAACATCTAAGTCTCCTCGAGCTCTTAAGTCTCGGCCTAATTACTCCACCGCTGGACAATAAACTGGAAGTACTGGCAGTCTCCAGGAATCCATTTAGCCGGCTTTTGTCCGTTTGGAATTGGAGTTCTCGCAGAGTAGATAATCCGGATTTCAATATCTTCGTCGACAAACTTTGCTCCTGGTCTCTTCGCCCGCGAGCTCGCCAGCCTCACGGTTACTGGACCCACTTTCGATCTCAGTACGAGTATTTGAATTTGTCAGGCAGCATCTTTGAATCTACTCCGATAGATGTGAAGGTTCTGCGCTTTGAGAGCCTTGGAATTGACTTTCAGGAGTTCTGCGAGGAGCGTTCCTTGGGTGCCGGGCAATTGGCCCATAGGAACAAGACGACGTCTGCCCCTATTTCCTGGGAATCTGTTGCAACACAGACAACAACTCAACGAGTTTTGAGTCTTTACGCACACGACTTTGAATACTTCGGGTACTCCGAGGATCCATCGCAAGTGCTCGCGCCGTAGCAGCGTGCATGGGTGTCCGATTGGTCGTGCAGCCCCTGCGCGACTGTCTCGTGAGTCATAGCCCTGAACTGCACAAAGCACGACCGGGGTGGAGAAGGGTCAGGTAAAGGTTAATGAGGTCCAAGGCTGCAAACGCGCAAGGCAGGGGCGGATGTCCCTTCCGCTATTGTGACAAGCGCACTGCATGACTCGCGCCTGCAGAAAGCCTCTGAAAATTGGCTCCGTGAGATTAGGCTCAACTAGAGACCTAATAATCGGGCCTGTGCGTCAAAATTGGGCTGCTGCGCTCGGACCTCTTCAAAGGTTCCCTGGACCCGCACGACTCCTTGGTCTATGTATGCAACTGAAGTGCAGTGTCGGATCGTAGCGAGACGATGCGCCACTATCACAAGGGTGACTTCACCACCCAGTTCATCCAGAGCTTCGGAAATTGCACGTTCAGTTTCTGCATCCAAAGCGCTAGTGGCCTCATCCAGGACAATCAACCTCGGTTGCGTGTAAAGGGCTCTGGCCAGACCGAGGCGCTGGCGTTGACCACCGCTGAGTCTTGTGCCGTTTTCCCCAACAAATGTTGAGAGGCCCTGACGTTCGTCTCGAACCATTGACGCGAGGTTAGCGCGCTCAAGTGCTTGCCAAACGAGAGAATCATCGATGCACTCAGGTGGAAGACCAAGCGCCACATTGTCACGGATGGTGCCATCGAGCACCACGATGTCCTGCGGAACGTAAGCCATCGAACCGGGCCAGATCTCTGACGCCTCTGTCGGAGTCACACCGCTCATCTCCACTGATCCCACGTCTGGCGATAACACACCAAGGATCACATCGGCAATAGTTGATTTTCCTGCTCCTGTCGGTCCTACCAGAGCCAGTGACTCCCCCGGTTCCACACTCAGCGAGGTATCGGCGATGGCGGGGGCATCAGCACCCGGATAAGTTAGCGACACTCCACGCAAGTGAACAGACGGAACGAAGTCAGGGTAGCCCTCTACGATTCCCGTGATCAATCGATCTCGCATCTGGGGGTCTAGGGCATAACCGCCGTCATCCCCTTCCAACTCCTTCGCAAGTTCGAGCGTAGGTGATGCGACACCTGAGCTCGCGCGCACGCCCAGTACCGCGGTCTGAAGCCGCAAGAGGGAGGGCATAATACGAGTTGCAGCCGTGAGGAAAACCGCAATCACAGCGACTGCGGCTATCACATCTCTTGTGAGGAACTGAGAGACCGCCAGGAGTCCTGCCCCGATTATGAGGGCGATCTCGAAGACGTACTTGGAGACCTGACTCATAATCTGAATCTCCGCCTGGACGCGGGCTGCCTCCCAGCGCAGAGCCCGGAATCGCTCTACGAGAACGCCTCGACGGCCGGTTACGGACACCTCACGGTACGTCCGTACGGCGTTCTGCGCTGCAGTGATGCTTGCGATCTCAGTTCCAGAGAGCAGCTGACCGAGGCGCCTTGCCCAATTGCCAAGGATCTTGTAAAGCGTAAATCCAATAGCCGCGAAGAAGCCGACCGTAAAGAGCGCGACCACCAAATCTACGAGGGTTAGTCCGAGGACCAGAACCACAAGAACGGCGAATTCCGATGCAATAACTACGGCGCTGCCAAGCACACCGATCGTTGCAGCGTTAGCGCCCTGAACCAGCGCGTAGGAGGTCTGTTGACTGGAACGGCGCTGAACATCAAGCAGCGGGCGGGACAGTAGTCGGGATGCCAACCGGCTCGAAATAATGGCCTGCCTGTTGGCTAGGAAGCGATAGGCGCGCCGGATCAGGAAGAAACTGGAGACGCTTTTCAACACCAAGACTGTACCTGCGATCACGGCAAGGCTGACAGCAAGTGATATCTCGTCGGCCTCGCTCAGTCCAAGGACGTCAAGAAAGCTCGCGATCAATGCGGGCTCCTCGCCGGAAATTACCGAGGCGGACAGCGCAGCCACCACACCGAAGAGTAGAACACCCAACATGTCAAGGAAAGCGAGTGCGACTTGCACCAACACGAGAATCCAGAGGATGCGACGGCTGCGACGATCTAGAAGAGCGAGCGTTCCACGGATGCTCTCCAGCACGCTGCTCGTCACTCCCCTCAGGTCCTTGTTGGCCGGTGTTTCATCGTATCCAGTGGTTCGCTGCTAACCGGTGCACTCCGGGCAGAAGTCGGGTTCGCGCGTAAGAACCCCAATAACCCGAATCTGACGGAGATCAGCCGAAGAAAAGCGCAAGTTGAGATAGTCACCGCTCACTTCGAGAAACCATGTGATGGCCAGGGGTTTGGTGGATTTCTCGGTAGCCGATCGGCGCAAATATTCACATACCTCATCCCGATACTCAAATTCCGGCAATCCTGCATAGAAGGCCTGTTGGTCGGCTGCGAGCGTCTCGTGTAGAGACGACGCCCAGAGATTGGGTTGGGTTCCAGAACCGTCCCGTATCATCGGTGAGAAGTCAGGGAGGTCTTCGACTCCTCGGACAGTGGCGAAGATGGATTCCCCAATCAATGGATCTTCGATTCCTTTCGTGCGATCGTTGCCGGCTTGGACTCCAGGAGCGTTGGTGAATCCCGCAGAGAGACCAGATGGTGCTGCACCGAAGAAACCGAATGCAGTTGCACCTAGCAGAGGTACTCCCCCACGAGTGCAATCGCGGTTGGTGCAGCCAATCGCCGGATAAGGAGCACCGTGGCTGCGGCGATGGTTGCTGCAATGAGGGGAACGGTGGCAAGGAGCGAGGCGTCTAGCGCTTTCAGGACGTTGTAGGACTGGATACGGCTTACTTCGGCTGCACTGCTTCCTGGAATGAAGGCCAGAGCGAGGGTTCCTGTGATCAGGCTGGGCGCGGCAATTCCTACAGCCCGTGGCTTCTGATGTCGAAGAGCTATCGCGGTCAAGAGGGCGATCATGGGTGCGACCATCGCGGCAGCGATGTTGAAGGGGGCCATTCCGGTGCTAATTGCACCGATGGTCTCGGCAAACTCGTTCGCTGAGGCCACATCCTCGGCCGCAAGAATCGCGATGCTCTGCTGCCAAGCTAAGATGGCCGCAAGGGTTCCGTTCGCCATGATCCATACTCAGCCGAATGCGAGTCTGAATTTCATGATGGCTAACGCGGTGATAACTCCTGCTGGGATCAAAGCGATCACGAGCGGCGTACACAAACCGATGATCGCAACCGCGGCGAGCGGAATGAGGAACCAACCGAGTGTTCGGGCTGATCTCATGGACCGAACAGATAGGTAGTTTGCCGCCGCTGCTATCGCTATAGCCATAACGAAATTGGCGAATCTCCGATCAGGGCGGCCTGGCGGGGCGCGGGGCGGCTAGCGTGCCGCTCGTGGACTACGCGCGGCGGCTACGAGCTGTCGCGAATGTCGGACTCATCGTTGTTCTGACGGCGGTGATGTCCCAACGCTGGACGGGGTTCAACTCCCCCGATTCGGAGTTCTACGCCTCGCTCGCGCTGTTCGGCTCTGATGTCACGGATCGGGCGATCGAGCCTGCCTACACGCCCACCCGGCTCGGGTACATCGTGCCGGTTCGCGCTGTGGTCACAGTTCTAGGTCCGTGGCTGGGTTTCGAATTCTGGCGCTGGATCTTGATCTCGACGATCGTGATCTCCACGTATTCAGTGGTTCTTCTTTCAGGACGCTCGAGAGTCCTAGCAACGATGCTCACCCTCGGCGTCTCACTCAACACGGTCTTGCTGGCTTTCGTAGGCAACACGTACCTGACCGGGACCATCCTCGCGGGGTTCTTCGTCCTGATGGCTCTGGCTGTCTCAATGCTGGGAAGCGGGCAACGAGCCGGTGGTGGCAGGGCTCGCTCCTGGCTCGTCGCAGGATCATCCGGCGCCCTCGTGGGGTGGCTGCTGATGTTGAACCCCTATGCGCTGCTTCTTGGCGCGGGGCTGTGGGCGAGTGTTCGGATCGTTGTTCTCGTTCTCTTCCCGATTGATCGATGGAGGCGGTTGCTGCTCGATGCCGCCGGTGGACTGCTCGGCTTCCTGATCACTGTCGGCCTGCTCCTGCTTGCCGGACGGGCGGTGTTCCCGCGTATGAACTGGTGGCAGACCTACACCGAGTGGAACTCCCGTCTCGACTACACGGTATTTGTCGGAGATTGGAACGTCTGGCAGCGAGATTCCGCTCTCCTTGTTGTAGTCATTGCCGTCATCGCATCCACCGTGGCCGCATTAGTCCATCCGCGGCGACGCTGGGCATGGGCGGCGCTCGCCCTGTCGCTTGCGAATGTGCTCATCACCGCCGTGATCATGGTCGTGTTGCCCGGGCCGTGGCTTGAGACTCCTACTTACATAGCGAAGCTCTGGCCAGCCGCACTGCTTTCGCTTGTGCTGGTCTTCTGTGCTGTGCAGCCGGGCACAAAGGAAGGCTTGCCTCTGCACCAGGCGCCACTCATCGCGGGCATTGCAGTGTTGGTCACGTTGATGCTTTTGTCGGGGCGCTTCGACGGAAGCCTCACCTACCCGACCGCACTTGCGATTGCTGCAGGAATGGCGTTCCTCATTATCGCGGCGATCCTTGCGTCTGGGCGCTCATGGAGTGCGTGGACAGCTGCGCTGGGTGTCGTCGGAATCTTGGCAGCGTTTATCGGTGCACAGTTCTTGCAAAACGGCCGCGGCAACCTAGGAATCTATGGGCAATACCCGTTTCGAAGCGCATACGTGGACTTCAACTACCAAGATCAAATGGCCAGCAAGATCGCAATCCAGGAATGGATCCTGTCCCGAACCGCACCGGATGATCACATCGCATTGTGGACCGATGTGGATCGACTCACGGCAGATGTTGCGGGAATGCAGTTGTGGGGCGGTTACAACATTTTCACCACCGAGGCCGTCTTGGATCGAGCAGGCATCGAGCGACTCGAGGAGTTCCGCCCCACCGTCGTGGCGATGTACGCCCCAACTCATGAAGAGATCTCTCGCTTCCACGCGTCGCTGCCAGCCTGGGCTCTACCGAGCGAACTCGAATGCACCAGCGAGCCGTACCTTGGCATCGGTAGTGGGGCGGCGCAGGTGTGCATTACCCGATTGACCTGGGTGGGCTAGCTCATTTCCTCAACAGGCGTGAGAGTTGCACAACTCGTCGCGAGGTCGAGGGAAGTGCTACGACCTTCGCGGCAACCCAACGCCTTGAATGGTTCTGATCCTTCGGATCCAGCCCCACCTGTTGACTATCGCTCACTCGATAGTCGATTACCGGTTTTGCGTCGATCAAAAGTTGTCCTCTTCTGAGTGATTCCAGGCTCCACCAACGATCGTGCAGCCAACCGAACGGAACGGTCCAGTCCTGGAGGTTGCCTGGCCTTATCGCGCAGGCTCCACCTGTCGCTATCGAATGGCGCAGGGCGTAGGCCAACTGCTTGGAGCGTCGCCACGTCATGAAGCCCTCGGGAACGGGAAAGGTTTGGCGGATAGTTCCCGGAACGGCTGCATCGTGCTCATCGATGAGAAACCCGTCACTTGCGACAATAGCCATCTGAGGGTGCTCGTCGAGCAATCGAACCTGATGCTCAATGCGCTGCGGGTGCCACACATCATCGTGATCGCCGATGACGACTATGTCTGCGCCCGCTCGCGTGGCAGCCCGCATTCCCTGCAGGAAATTGTGGGAGATGCGAGTGGACAGGTCTCGGCTCGTCGATGTCGAGCGCTCTATATCGAAGTGATTTCTCTCCAGCAGCTGAACAGTTTCATCCGATGATGAGTCATCGATGGCGATTCGAATCGCTGGCGGTTGAGTCTGTTGCTCGATACTCCGCATTGATGTTTCTAGGACCCTTGCGGAGTTGTGCGTCACAAGAACAACGGCAACTACTGGAGCTGCGGTCATGTGGCGGCGCCTACGTCTTCGGTTCTCCTGGGGTTTCGATTCCGGAGATCGACGAGGCTTTGGAGCATCTCCTCGTAATCACTCGCCACCATGTCCCATTGGTAGTGATCGGCCACACGAGCCCTTCCTACTTCAGACAAGTGGGTGAGTTCCTCGTCAAGGTCGCCTGAGGCGATCTCGTCGAGGTGAGCGGCCAACTCCTCTGCCGTTTTCCAGAACAGCGCTTGGCTGTCGGTTACTTCACGATTGAACTCGCAGTCGAACGCTTGGACCGGCGCACCGGCACCCATTGCTCTGAGCAGGCTCGGGTTGGTGCCACCGACTGAATGCCCATGGATATAGGTGCGGCAGTTGCCGTACAACTGGTCCAGGAGTTCTTGATCGTAGATCGATCCCAGGAATCGGATCCGCGAATCACTCTCTGCAGTTTCATGGACCTTGTTGATGTACCAATCGGCGTACGGTGCACTTCCGACCACGAGAAGTGGTCGAGTCTCGTCACTGATCCGGTAGCCGTGGACGGCATCCAGCACGTGGTTCTCGGGCTCCAGCCGAGCAACCACCAGGTGGAAGTCCCGGCGAATCACATCCACTTCAGCGAGACGATTGCTCTCGGGCTCGATCACTGGTGCGCCGTAGGGGATCACGACACACTCGCGACCGTAGGTCGCCATGACGTGGTCAGCGATTGCCTGCGCGTCAGCGATGACTACATCGCCGTTCTTGACCGCTGACTTCTCGGCCCACCGGTAGTACCGCGCGCCAGCGCCACGCCACTTCTCCCTCTTCGACTCGATCCCATCCAGGTGGATGGCGGTCGGGATTCCGGCCGCTTTGAGCGGGCGAAGAAATGGAGCGTTGCCTGCGTTCAGTACCAGGGCAACATCAGGCCTGCTCTTGATGACGACCCGCGCTGTGCTGAGCGCGGTGTGGCTGAGGGTTTCCGCCATTCGATGTCGCACCGCTGGCAGGTTTACTAGGTGCATGCCCTCGTACTCAGTGAGCGTCTGGCCCGGGTTTCGGCAGTAGACGGTCACGTCGTGACCGGCTGCGGCCAGGCGCTTACCTATTTCCTCGACCGCCGTCTCGAATCCTCCGTATGTGGCCGGGACGCCACGGGTACCGAGGATCGCGATCTTCACCCGACCACGGTACTGCGCGTTCGCGCTGGACCGGCGTGCACATTGCTACTGTGCCGCACGTGGAGGCAAGGGAACTCAGCATTACCGGCGCCTGGCTCTTCTCGCCTGTCCTACGACCAGACGATCGAGGACTGTTCCTTGAATCATTCAAAGGCGCGACCTTCACAGAATCGCTTGGTTTCGAGTTCTCACTTCAGCAAATGAACATCTCAGTTTCACGTAAGGGAACTGTTCGGGGAATTCACTTCGCCGATGTTCCACCCGGGCAGTCCAAGTACGTCCAGTGTTTTGCCGGTCGGATCCTGGACGTTGTGGTCGATATTCGCGTGGGATCACCGACCTTCGGCCAGTGGGACGCAGTGGAACTAGACACGCAGTCACGTGCCGGACTGTTCTTGTCCGAGGGCCTTGGCCATGGATTCTGCGCCTTGAGCGATGAGGTGACCGTGGGCTACCTGTGTTCGGAGCCGTACGCACCGACCCGCGAGCACGGCATCAATCCGGTCGATCCTGCTCTCGGGCTGCCGTGGCCCCAGGACCTGGACGTTGTCCTATCACCTAAGGATGCAGCGGCTCCGTCCCTGGCTGAGGCACTCTCCGGCGGGCTCTTGCCAACTTTCGATGCTTGTCAGGACTGGTATGCGTCGCTATCTGCGTCGCACTAGGTGAACTTTCCCCGCTCAAGGGCCAGTTCCAGCCAGTTGTCGACCTCGCGCTCGTACCTGTGTCGGTCGCCCGCGACCCATCCACGGAAAGGTGCCTGTTCTTCTAAGGCTTTGGGTCGATCGGCGACCATCTCTCGGACCACGGGCGCCATCCCGTGCTCCCAGCCATCCTCAAATGGGATCCGGTAGTGGTCGGGCATCGGGAAGTCGTCCCAACAGTAGGCGGCTCCGCGAAGCAGTAGTGCTGAGGGCGTACCGAAGTGCGCAGCCTCACGCGGCAGGCGATCGCGGCCGGGAGGGACACCAAGTTCGACATACGCTGCAGCACTCGCCAGTGCCTCACACACCTGCAGGTAAGACATCCCTTCAATCGGCTGAAAATCGACTTCCGGGAGCAATGGCGCGAGTTTGGTGATCATCGAATAGCCCTTGGCACCGTTGTAGAGGACCACGTTGGGTCTCAGGGGCGGAATGCTGATTTCCGGGCGACGCATGTAATCGGTCATCGGAAGCGCATCGCGACCAAGGATGGAACGACAAAAGCCCTGCGCGTAAACCGATTGGGCAAGAAAGCCGATATCTCGTTCGATGAACCAGCGGTTGTAGAGCAGGCTAACCGACTCCACTGCGAAAGTCCGCGGGGACTTGGAGGGCGAATAGGGCGCGACGGTGCGCCGATACGCCTCAGCAACCAGTCCGGGGATTGTCGCATTAGCGAAGGGAAGGCGTCGGCGGCTCGCTCGCTCCCCCTCCTGCGGCGGAAGCACATCCAGTGGGCGGCCAGTTGGTCTGTGAAGCGTCGGACAACAGCCGGCAGACCCACGGAAGTAGCGACTCCGGGGATCAGGGCCGTTATGGACGCTCAGCCACCACAGCCACGTACGCTCTGCCGGGAACTGCTTGATCTCCCGCATTGACTCGACAGGGCTAACCTCACCGATTACCAAGATGCCGTTGGCGGAATCCTCAATTGCTTCGGCAACTTCGTATCGATAGATGTCGTATTCACGATCGGGGGTTCGACCACGAAATCCACGCATCGGAATCAGTACCGCGCGATACCCCCGACGGATTACGGCATCAGCGAGTTGATGGAGGCACTCCGGCCCACCCGTGCGATCACCTTGCGGGACGGAGAAATAGAAGATGGGTTCGGTCACAGGCCGAGCAACTCCGCCTGCCGATCGAAATTCGGTTGCTGAGCTCGCACCTCATCGAAGGTTCCCTGCACTTGCAAGACTCCTCGTTCGATGTAGGCAACAGAGGTGCAGTGCCGGATGGTGGCAAGACGATGAGCGACGATCACCAAGGTCACGTCCCTCTCGAGTTCGTCTAGTGCTGCGGAAACGGCTTGCTCGGTCTCTGCATCTAGCGCACTGGTGGCTTCATCGAGGACGATCAGCCGTGGTCGGGTATAAAGGGCACGCGCGAGGCCGAGGCGCTGGCGCTGGCCGCCGCTGAGGCGGACCCCGTTTTCCCCCACCACGGTGTCTAGGCCTTCGCGTTCCTCGCGCACCATGCAGGCCAAGTGCGCGCGTTCGAGTGCTTCCCACACAAGTACATCGTCGATGATTTCTCGAGGCAGACCGAGAGCCACGTTGTCACGGATGGTGCCATCGAGCACGGTGATGTCCTGCGGAACGTAAGCGATCGCTCCCGGCCAGCGCTGCGCCGCAACTGTCGGTTCCACCCCGCTCATCTCGACGGCCCCCGTGTCCGGTGCCAGAACGCCGAGGATCACGTCCGCGATGGTCGACTTACCCGCACCAGTGGGGCCGACGAGGGCCAGTGATTCGCCGGGTTGCACCGCCAGGGAGGTATCGGCGATCGCCGGCTCATCCGCGCCGGGGTAGGTTAGTGAGACGCTCAGCAATTGCACCGCGGGGCTGAATCCGGGGTAGCCCTCAAGGACTCCGGCGATAACCCGATCGCGGAGTTGCGGATCAAGGGCAGAAGTGTCTCCTGCCTCCGGGAACTCATGGGCTAGTTCGAGAGTCGGTGCTGCCACCCCGGAACTTGATCGGACTCCGAGAACTGCTGTCTGCAAGCGTAGGAGTGCCGGCATGATGCGGGTTGCTGCCGTCAAGAAGACCGCGATCACCGCGACTGCGGCGATCACATCGCGGGTCAGGAAC
>Ga0102945_1000409_pt1 | contig 13079 bp, 13 predicted proteins | sample SalPonred_H2O_MG_FD_78207 | JGI IMG/M metagenome (GOLD analysis project Ga0102945, IMG submission 78207) | Salt pond water microbial communities from South San Francisco under conditions of wetland restoration - Salt Pond MetaG R2_restored_H2O_MG ...
AGGAGGGTGGCGACATCAGATAGTTGTCGACACGCTTACTGAGCGCCTCGTACAAGGCCTTCGCCTGCTTATCGACTCCATCTGGCTCTGCCTGATACCCAACGAGCCCCACCCCTTGAGAATCAGAGATCCGTGCTGCGTCGAGCGTCACCTCTTTCAAGGCAGGGTGGCCGGGCTGAACGAAGGCAGCGGTCAGTTCCAGCAGATGCGGATCCCACTGGTTCCGCGCCAAGATCAGAATCTCGAAGTCCCGACTCTCTTCGTATCCATTGGCGTCTCGGACCGTGATGATGACGACGGCCGGTGCGGGTTCATCAAGCTGCGCCAGTGCTTGATCGTTCAATCGAGTCTGCAACCCACTCTGGGTTATCGAGTCCTCCAGGTCAGGGCACTTAACGGTGAATTCAAATTCTTTCAAGGGTGGATACTCGTTCGCGGTCCAGGTCGATGACACGGTCACCGTCAGCGGACCTTCGACGTTGCCTCCGATGTTTCGCACCGTGACAGACTCCACGGGTGCTTGTCGGTTGTAGGCCATCGCGTAGGCCACCCGATTGCGCAGTCTCGGCGTGATCTCGAATCGGTTGACCTTTGGTTCCAGCGGTTCTGGTATCGGGTCACCCGGCAGGTGCGTACTGGTCTTTTTCCCATCTTTCGGGTAACCAGGGTTGTAACTCACCCGAACCCCCGCTCATGGAATTACCTTCACTGACGCTGACTTGCGAATCAGGCTAGCAGCCGTTCAGGTCTCGATCTCGGGTTCAGTGCGGGCCAACGCGCCTCAGTCAGGCGAATTGAATGCTTCGCTCGGCCAGACAGTGACGTTGAGATTCTCCGGTCACACTAAGACGCACGTGCAGGAAACGGGTAGCGCCTACATTCCATTGCGGTAGCATTAATTATTCAGAAGGGTCATGGGCTCTTGAGTGGGAGTTTGATTCCCTCGAACTTGCCATTTCTTGATGAGATCCGTCTAGGGGGGGGGCTAGCGTGTTCGAGAATCTCCCGGAGCCCCGGAAGTGGCAACTACGTGCTTTGGATCTCTGGAATCGCAGTTCGCGACGCGGAATCGTTGAAGTAGTAACTGGTGGCGGCAAGACGCTCCTAGCGATGTATGCGATACGACAGTGGCTAAACGGGGCTCCCAGTTCTGCCCAGGTTTTAGTGATAGTTCCGACGACGGCTCTCCAGGACCAATGGCTCGTTACACTTACGGTGGATGCCGGAATCTCAAGGGGCTGCATAAGCGTTTGGCCTTCCGAGAAGGCCACCGATCGACAATTTCAAATCATGGTTGTGAATACCGCGCGTTCGAACGCTCGGCTCCTCGAGCGTGCCTCTGAGGCGATATTCGTTGTGGCCGACGAGTGCCACCGATATGGCAGCATTGAGAACAGTCGTGCAATAGACATTAGGTCAGATGCATCCCTTGGCTTAACAGCCACTGCCGAACGTGAATACGACGATGCTCTCTACAAGATTCTGATTCCAAACCTTGGACCTGTGATTTACCAATACTCACTCTTGGATGCGTTACGAGATGGCGTCATTACCCCGTTCCGGCTGATGAATGTGCAGACCGACCTCAATGCTGATGAAACACTCGAGTATTCACGTCTGACCAAATCGCTGTCCATCGCGCTGAGTCAGGGGGACGAGGAGAAGGCGCAGTCAATCGCAATGAGACGCTCAATGGTGTCGAAGCGAGCAGTATCAAGAATTCCCACTGCTGTTGCGTTGACATTGCGTTCACCTCGAACCAAGACACTGATCTTCCACGAAGACATCGAGTCGGCCAACTTGATCGTCAATCTGCTACGGAAACATGGCGTTAGGGCGCTCGCTTATCACTCTAAGATTGGTGTAGATATGCGACGAGACAACCTTAGAATGTTTAAGGAGGGTCAGATTGACTCGCTGGTCGCCTGCAGAGCCCTTGATGAAGGCCTAGATGTTCCGGGTGCTGAAAGGGCAATATTGGTCGCTTCCACATCGAGCACCCGTCAGCGCATTCAGCGCATTGGCCGGGTACTGCGCAGATCGTCAGGGAAAGACATGGCAGAGGTGATAACGATTTACGCAACCGATGCAGAACGGAACCAGCTTGCGGAAGAGTCGCAGGGGCTGGAAGAAGTAGCGGAAGTGAAGTGGCTTGAAGTGGTGCGCAAATGAGCCTGTGGTTATCTGGAAAAGAGTTCCAGGAAATCGATCCTCAATCAATGTACGAAGCAGACATTGAGAAAGCCTTCTCAGAGCATGCGCCGTGGATCTTTCCCCAATTTGTGACCGCACCCTTTAAAAGCAGAATCAAGTACGGTCTGGCATCCCAACAGCCGGACTTAGTCATGGTCAATCGGAACTTTAATTCGTGGATTGTGGTGGAAGTTGAAAAAGTTGAGCACTCGTTAGACGGCCACGTCTTGCCTCAGGTCGAATCGTTTCAGCTCGGCGACTATTCCAACAAAAATGCTAGGGCGATACTCGATGCGTGGCCCCTGGGGGAATCAGAAAAGCCCAAGTTAAAGCAGATGGAGCACCTGGTTACGAGCGTGCGGCCGAAGGTGTGTGTTGTTGCTGATGCGGCGAATGATGCATGGAAGTACGCACTCTCGATTCACCGCGCATTGTTCATCTGGATCCGTCTCTTCAGGAGTAAGGATGGGATGTCAATAGTCCAACTAGAAGGTGATACTCAGGAATTCGATCTTGCATCCGTAGTGTCCAAATGCATGCCATCGCGCGAGATGCCAACCTTGTGGATAGTCTCTGACGACGCGTTTCTGGAAAGTTTGGATGTCGTTGAGATAGAGTTTCAGCAGCGGGCCATTCGATGGGACGTTATTCGCACAGCAGGACGGGTTTATCTCATGCCTGAACAGCAGATCAGAGTGGGGGACTTCGCGAATGTGGCCTTCAATATCGTTGATGATGGTGATCACTTAGTCTTGAGGAGAATGTCGAATGGGTAATGAAATAACCCTTACCGTCGGTCCGGAATCGATTCGGAGCTACAAACGTCTGGGATATCAACGTCACTACGCCCTGGCTGAACTCATCGACAACTCCGTATCAAGTTTCCTGATAAATCGAGAAGCGCTCGCTGCCGTTGCCTCGCCCGACGAGGCGCGTCCACTTACCGTTCGCCTGGCCTACGACAAGGTCAATCAAACTTTGCGAGTGACCGATAACGCGATGGGGATGGAATTAGAGGAACTGATGTCGGCGATGACGATTGCAAAGCCGCCGGGCGCAAACGTGGGCAGGCATGAGTACGGGATGGGCCTAAAGACTGCAGCTTGTTGGTTCGGGAATTTTTGGACGGTTACGACAACCAAGCTTGGATCTGCGAAGGAGTACACCGTCACTTTCGACGTCGAGGCGGTAGCGTCTGGCGCAACGAACCTCCCTCTGACTGAAACTGAGGTCGGTTCGGAATCCCACTACACCATCGTCGAAATTGGTCAGATGCACCAAACAATAACGGGTAGAGCACGAACGTCGACGATCAGCAATCTGCAATCGATGTTTCGCCTCGACACCAGAGAGTTTCTCGGTCTCTACTGGGGAGAAGAGCGGCTTGACTACGAAGAGAAGATTCCTTTCTTGAAAGCCGCAGACGGGACTCCGTACCGCCGTGAGTTTGAAATCCATGTGGCGGGGAGCACTGTAACGGGTTGGATAGGGGTGCTTGAGAAGGGAGGCCGATCAATCGCCGGCTTGGCTCAGGTTCGCAAAGGACGGGTCGTACGTGGTCAACCTGATGCTTGGAAGCCTGCAGGCATCTACGGTGCTACAGAAGCGGCCAATAATCTTGTGAGTCAACGCCTTATTGGGGAAGTGCATTTCCCGGACGAGTTTCCAATCAGCCATACAAAGGATCGGATCCTCTTTAATCACGACGACGAGGAAGTCCTTGTTGATGCCTTGGGAGAGGAGTTTCGGGAGTATGTGACCAAGGCAAGTACGGCCCGGAAGGGTGATGGAGGAGGTCCTCCGAAGGTCGCGGAAGCAACCGCTGTGGAAAAGGCGGGAGAGGTTGTTGAGTCGACAGGTTTTGAAGAGATCGTTGATGGTCTTCCGATCCCTGATCAAGGCGTAACTGAGAAGGGCAAAAGACACGTCGTTGAAAAAGCATCAGAGAACGAGCCAACTCGCGTGTGGCAGATTGGACAGCATCGGGTAAAGGTCTACTTACAGTCTGACTTAAGCCCACAAGACCCGTATTACGTCGCTGATTTTGCAGAGAACGATGTCATCTGCCTGGTGATAAACAAAGAACATGATTTCTGGAAGACACACCTCCATGACGTTCAGGACATCTACATATACCTGCTCACTTGCGCATTCGATGCTATTGCCGAATTCAAGTGCATCAAGAGAGGAACAGACATCTCTCCGGACACAATGCGCAGCATCAAGGATGCGTTCATGCGTGTGACGGTGAGCGACGACTAGGCAACCCGACGAATGCGGAACATAAACTGAATGGCGGATTCATCGTTTCGCATTTCGAGAAAAGCCAAGAGCCAGGCCTCGGATTCGATTGCTGCACGCGTGTGCGTCGGAATGGTTGACGTCAAGCCGAGCGCCACCCAGTATGGGTGATTTATGTTGACCAGGGCTACGATGTCGCGGGTTGGATAGTCAAGTGAGATGTGAGGATCTGACGGAGACATCTCCAGACTGGTGATCAGCCTCATCTTGCGATCAGCAATCGAATACTTGCCTACGGCTGTGTCGCAGAATTCCGCCTTTCCGGCTTCATTCTCTGATCGCCGTCGAGCACTTTGAATCTCGTCGGGACCTTCGGCAAGGGTCCAATGTGGGGCCTTATCGGTGGGATGGATCGCTACTTCAGATGAGGCGAGCAGCTTGTATAAGACACTGTTGACTTCACCTTTAGTGACGAATGGTAGTTTTCGCGAGGCATTGATCTGCTTCGCAATCTGTCGTGCGGTTTGGCCGTGCTCGGGGTCGAGGCATTGGATGACAGCCGCCCTCAATGGATCCCCAGTCATGACTCGTAAGCATACGGACTGGGAACTAGACCGCAAACCTTCCCCGAGCGCCATCCAGGTAATCCATCGTTTGTTCAACGCAAATCCATCGTCTTCCGAGGGATTGCGCAACATATCCGGTCATGCAGCTGCCACCAAAGGGATCGAAAACCAGATCGCCTGACTCGGTCAAGAATCGCACAAAAAAGTCAACGATTTGGGGTGCCATGGTTGCGGGGTGCAAAGGCAGACTCTTCTCTCGGCACCAGGCTCGATACTTGGCGTCAGTCGTTGTATTCGCCGAGACCAGGGAGGTGGTTGCGTCGTGCAGCATCTCGGAATCGTCAAGGAAGCTGCGCGGTATCGAGCCTTGATTGTCAGTCAGAAACCCCTGCTTGGATATCGCATGCCCAGAGGGTCGCGATCCGCTGTTGTAGGTCTGGCGACGGAGCAGTGTCTTCATGCCCTCTGAATAGGGAGTCAGCACGTTTCTATTGTTTGCCTTCGGATTGGCACCTCTGGCAAACCACCAGATGTGAGTGTAGGAATCAGTCACGCGGATACGCTTCTTGGTTACCCATTCCGCGGGCCCGGGCAGTTTGGCTGAGTTGTGCCATACAAACTGTTGACACAAAGTCAGACCAGATATGCGAGCGAGTGAAATGAGAGTTTCGATCGGGACAATCGACATTGTTGGTTCGCCCTTATTCCAGGCGTTCCCGATCTCAATTACCAGTGAGCCGTCTGGTGCAAGTAACGGCACAAGTTGTTCGACCACGTTTTCAAGCCATTTGACGTAATCCTGGCCTTGAAGATTGCCGTACTTTTTCGGGTTTTGTAGAGGAAATGGTGGGGAAGTGAAAATTAGGTTGGTGTTTGCCTTGAGTGTTTGTGCGCTCCTATCGGCGAGGAATCTCTCAATACTGGCAAGATAGGCGCGACCCCATTTTGTTCGGAAATAGGGCTGCAAAGACATTCCTTCCACGAGTCCGCATTGGGTCGATACGCGACACTACTACGGTGAAATTGGTAGAGAGAGGTTGACTTGTCTGGCGCTCGTATGGTTACTTCACCTCCTGATACCTCTCAACGTGTAGTTGTGGGAGACGCAAGAAGTAGGGATGAAAACCCGTTTGACTTGACCTTGTTTTCGGTCCGGCTGATCTGGACCGGGAGGTCGGGGTCATGTCACCAGGTCAGTAGTTATGGCCGTCTCGGGCGCACTGCCTTTGTTCCAGTGAAGCATTTGGCGGACTGTCACACGTTGAGATTAGGCTACGCGAATGTCATTTAAGTAGGTCACAGCCGCGAGGCTGAGGGGGGCGTGTTCAGAGTGACTGGTCGTGAAACACTTCACCAGAAGCGCTTTCATCTTGGGTACTCTTCCTCGACGGATGACCTCTTCAATGACTTCTATCTCCCATGCCTTGAAAGATCCACACGCTACGACCGCTCTGCCGGCTTCTTCTCCAGTGCAATCTTTTCCTTAGCGCCTCTCGCATTTGCTGACTTCGTGGATCGCAGGGGTCGTATGCGCCTTATTTGCTCACCTCGCATGACTGAGGTGGACCTGAAGGCTCTGTCGATTTCTGAAGAATCAGATCAGGAGCCTGTCGACGCTTTTCGGAGGGAGGTTGAAACGTCTATTTCGGATCGACAGCGGCTGGATCTAGTAAATTTCACAGCCGCCCTCGTCAGGTCAGGCGCGTTAGACATACGAGTGTGTGTTCCTGTATCGGGATCTGCCACAGCGATGTACCACGACAAGGTTGGTCTCTTTTCCGATGATTCGGACACCGTTCTCTTCCTGGGGAGTGCCAACGAGACGGCGATGGCTTGGTCTCCGTGGGGAAATCATGAGGATATTGAGGTGTTGACGTCATGGACTCCCGGCGAGAGTGATCGCATTGCACGCCACAAGCGCAACTTCGAAAGACTGTGGAACGGTGGGTATCGCACATGGCGAACCTTGGCGCCGTCTGAAACTGACCTGATGCTCTTGGACGCCTCTGAGGAAATTCCACTCGAAGAGTGCATGGAGCGCGTTCGTCAAGCGAAGGAGAAGTACAAGCCAAGCGTTTTCGAGGGCTCAGACGAGATCTCCATTTCAAACACTCTGATGGAGCACCAGCGCGCAGTCTTGGAATCGTGGAGATCTCGTGAGTTTCGAGGCATCGTTACCTTTGCCACTGGTGGTGGAAAGACTCTCGTTGGACTTACCGCGATTGAGGAACATGTCACTCACGGGGGCCCGGCCTTAGTCCTATTGCCGACCGTTGACCTGCAACAGCAATGGCTCAATGAAATCAAGAATAAGTTTCCACACCTTAGTTCCCGAGTAATGCTCGTCGGCGGTGGAGAGAACTGGCGACGGCATATGGACTCCTTGCGAACGATATTCGCTCAGCCTCAGCAATCCGATGGGTGGATCATCTTGTCCACCTATCAGTCAGCGACTCTGGATGATTTCAGCACCCTGGCGGCTCTCGCTCCAGACTTGTTGGTTGTTGCAGATGAAGCGCACAATGCGGGTAGGCGCACGTTTTGGGCCTTTATGGATAGCGTAGATGCATTCAAGCGTCTCGGTCTCAGTGCAACACCGGAGCGCTTCGGCGACTTAGAGGGTACGACCAAAATTCTTGAGTATTTTGGTGAGCCGCTTGAACCCTCCTACTCAATTCGGGACGGAATCAATTCTGGGCAGCTCACGCCATACTCCTATGCTTTTTCAACTGTCAGACTGACCTCCTTGGAGCAAGAGGATTGGGATGCGCTAACACAGCGCCTCGGTGTTGTCGAAGCGCGAATACGGTCCGGTGAGGGTGGCCTACTTGAACTGAAAAATCGTCTGTTGCAGGAACGGTCGCGCATCGCGAAGAAGGCCGAAGGCAAAGTAGATGCAGCCGTTTCGTCTCTGATCAAAAATCTCAAGGATGGACAGCGATGGTTGGTCTACTGTCAGGACCGTGATCAACTGAGTCAGGTCAAACGAGCTTTGCAGGCGGAATTTCCCAGGTATCCAATTCTTGAATTCCATTCCGGCCTCACAAGAGAGCAACGCAGATCTACCCTTGAATACTTCGCCTCAGTGCCCAGCATTATCTGCGCCATCAACTGCCTTGATGAAGGCATTGACGTGCCGTCGGCTGATGCTGCGCTGATCCTAGCCTCATCTACCAATCCGCGTCAGTACATTCAGCGTCGCGGCCGGATTCTCCGAGCCTCACGGTCAGGATTCAAGCCGCTAGCAACACTCAAAGATTTCCTTGTGTTGAGCGAAGACGGCATCCTGTTGACAGTCAGTGAAGCCACCCGCGCAATGGAATTCGCAGCCGATTCCTCGAATTTCCTGGCTACAGCTCAGATAGAATCGCTGCTGGCGGCTGCGGGTGTCTCTGGTGACCTCGATGATGCCTTTGAAGAGACCGAGCAAGGGGGAGATGATGAGTAAGTCGGACTTTGGGTCTGTCGTGAGCGTTAGTGCCCAGGAGGCACACCGGATCCTCGACAAGCAGGTTCAATCTCACCGTTTTCCACATCCCGAACTAGCTCGATCCATCTTGAATCAAGGGTTTCTCCATCAATTTGACGCCGATGCAGTTGCCAACTTGGAGCGAGTAATTGGCGAACTCATTGAGCAGCAATCCGCTTTGGGGGCCTCTTCATGATGCAATACACCGAACTGTCCCTTTGCAACTGGGGACCCTTCCTGGGAGATCAGCGAATCGATCTGACAGTTGAGGGATCTCGAAACGTAATCATTGTCTATGGAGAAAATGGAACGGGAAAATCACACCTTTTCCGAGCGCTGCATTTCGCCCTGTATGGAGAGGTGCAAGAGGGCGACGATGTACTCGCTCTCTCTACACTTGTGAACGACTTGGCCGTTGAGTCATTTAAGAACTTTGAAACTAACGTCAGTTTGTCTGTGTCGGGTGATACGGACTTCACGGTTCACCGCCAACTCAAATGCGAAGTCGAAGACAACTTGCTCTTGATCAAGGATGAAGCGTCGTCTCTACGCGAAGAAGATAGCCCGCCGCTCTCGTCGGCAATCATGCGCGATTTCATTGAACGACGATTCCCTCAGGCCGTGAGTAAGTTCTTTCTCTTCGACGCCGAACTGATTCGCAAGTTTGAAGAGGAACTGCGGATGACAAACGGTGGAGGACTTATAAGGCGGAACATCCGAGACATATTGGGTGTGCCAGCATTTACCAACGTTGCTACTGCTCTGGAGCGCATTGAACGGAATGCAGCGAAGGCTCTGGCGACATCAAGGAGCAAATCGGATAAGGAAAACAAGGCTTGGGCTGAAATCGCAAAAATTCAAGCACAGATTGAAGAAGTCGATTCCGACATCAAGATAATGACTGACGAAATTCGAAGCCTCGAATCGGACATCCGCGATCTTGACTCGGAACTGGCTCGCTACGCTGATCAAGAAAAAGCCTTGGGCAAGCTTGAAGCACGTGAATCTGAGCGAGATACCAAGGTGGGATCCAGAGACGAGTATCGTAGTCAACTGACAGACTTGACTCGAGAGTTGTGGTTCTCACCCGTTGCAAATTTGGTGTCTCGATTCGTTCATGCGCTAGAAGCTGAACGTGACGAGATAACTTCCAACATCCGACAAAGTGTCCGAAGGGAAGTAATTTCCGAGCTCAGGCAGCAAGGTGCGGAGTCCGGAACATGTCCTGTATGCGACCAGGTGTGGGAACGTTCGATCGACGAAACTGCTGACTCGCCGTCAGTGGAGATGAATGCTTTGGACGATCGTGTCCAAGACATCGTGGGCCTTACAAAGTCACTTCGGTTTGTTTCTGATGCCTCGCCTCGCATTGAGCGTTTACACGACCTGGTTGCGGAAATCTCTACCGTTCAACTCGACATCATGGCTCTGGGCAACCAAATCGCGGATCTTAAGGTAGTGATTGGCGATCGGGGTGATCACATCAGCGTCCTGAATGCCCGTAAAGAGGAGAAAGTCACCGAACGAACTCAATATGAGGGCACTCTCGTGCTGGCAAAACAGGATCGTGATGAAAAGAGCCTTGCAGTGAAGACGCTTCGCCAAAAGATGCCGACTTCTCCAGATGCAGGAATTGAACAGACTAGGGAGAACCTGGCAAGACATCTAGGTGAGATCTTTGACAATGCTGTCGAGGAATTCGAGGACGAGATGCGCATCCGTGTACAGGAAGAATCTTCAGAGGTATTTCGACGACTAATCTCTTCTAGCGAATTGACTGACATTCGGATTAACCAAGACTTTCGTATTTCAGCGCTCGACAAGAATGGAAACGAAAGCCCTCGACTCTCAAGTGGCCAGCAGCAGGTTCGCGCCCTTGCACTCCTCGCGGGGCTCTTTGAGTGTGGTGTCAAGAGTGCACCGCTTGTGATGGATACACCCTTTGCACGTTTGGATGTGACACATATTGGAAATATCCTCCAATGGATTAGAGGTCTTGAAAGGCAAGTGGTTCTTCTTGTTCAATCAAACGAATTCAATATTCAACGTGATCGACCAATCCTTGAGGACGTGATTGCACGCGAATACACACTCCGGCCAACTCGGCTCAAGGAAACAGTGATTGAAGAGGGTATGCCGAGTACGACGAGAGGCCGATGGTCATGAAGCACGAATTTGGTGAGCCGCCGTCGCAATTTCATTTGAGCCAACGAGGAAAAGAAAGTGCGGAGATTCTGGTTAAGGCCCACTGGTTTGACTCGCAACCCTCCGCTGCGAGATTCGCGTTTGCCGTATCGCTGCGTAATGACATTCCACTCGATGAATTCGCCGAGCGTTCGGAGTACGGCTCTGCTCACGGAGGATCTACCCACTCGTTGAGTGCTGTCGACCCAAATTATGAGATGGATTCGGTGCTCCGAGTGCTGCGTCCTGAGCACTCCGAAGCCTCCCGAAAAGAAGTGTATTCCATCATCACTCGTCTAAGTGACGTCGGTTTGAGTCACTTGGCGCAGGCCGTTGAGCGTGGAGCTAAGATCACCGACTTCATCGACTGAAGCGTAACCCGATATGGTCGAAGTGTCCCTCGAGACTCTGAGAAGGCGTTACGCCACCAAGTACAAGCCAGGTTCCCTGACTAGTCCTGGGCCCGATGAGGTAATTGAGTCACTCGATGTAGAAGAGCCGCTTCTCGATGAGGATCCGGGTGCCATTGATTCGGAAGCGCAGTATCTGCAGAATCTTTGCCGTTGGAAGCCGCTTCCGAGGGAAGAAATCAATGATCTCTTTTTTTGGATCGAGGCTGGGATCCTGGCTGAGGAGCGATTGTATGGATCCGATTTGTCCGAACACTTGACCCTCCTCCTGCAACAAGTTGTTATTGAAGGTCAGCGCGCCATGGATCGAGTTGTCGAGAGCAACCTCAGACTCGTCCTGTACGTTGCCCGGCGATCACCACCGCGAATATCGTTGTCCGATCGATTCGCGTCCGGATGCGAAGGGCTGTTGCGTGCAGTTCAAAAGTTCGATCTACGCCTGGGATACAGCTTTAGCACCTACGCAACCAATTGGATTCGTCAATCAATTTTCCGGGAGATTGCGAATTCCGGCACAGTCGTACGAACTCCAGTACATGTCGAGGACAAGATCAGGTGGAATATGGAGCGTGAGCGCTTTGAATTCAAAGGCGACACAAACTTCTCCTTGCCTGACCGCATTTGGATCCTGAGTCTCTACGAGCCACTAGATGTATGCGAGTTTGATCTCGACTTTGACCTGTTGTGGAGTTCCGTCTCAAGAGGTGATGAGCTGGGTGACTTGGAAGCCGATCACATGCGTCACAGACTGAATGGTCTGCTCACTATGTTGCCCGTCACAGCGGATGTATCGTCTGACGACGTTGAAATGGTCCTAAAGCGATACGGCTTTGAAGGTGAGCCGCAAACCCTGGATGAGATTGGAAAGCGCTTTGGCTTGACTCGCGAGCGAATTCGGCAACGGATCAACAATGTCTTCCCAATCCTCGCAGCAGCAGTCAAGGATGAAATCGCGTCCGTAGCTGACGTCTTGTGAGATATTTATCATTCGCCATATTTAGCGATGAATCGAAGTTAGCGTCGATGCGTCTCAGTACTTGATGCTCAACAATTCCTGCTCCGAAGTAATTGCCGTGGCCGTGAGTTCCAAGCGAAACGGGGGCAGGTCAGCAGCCCTAAAACAAGATCCAGCATTGGTCGCCCAAGTGGCTCGTGATCTCGTTGAGGAGCAGTTCCCTTTGACCATCACACCGCATGTCCTCAGCGCCGTGGGTCTTGATCCGGATCTCGTGTTCCGAGCCTCCAGCATGTCTCCGGTGAAGCCGGAGGCTCTCAAGCGGAGCGGATAATGGCGCCATCAGATGTTAGAGGCGTGGGATCGATCATGTGCATTTTGCGGATTCGACGGGCATTCCGAGAGTGCGCCTGTTGGGATTGAATCTGCGCATGTTCGTTGGTTCAACTTCGGTGGACCTGACGACCTGGACAATGGCCTTGCCCTTCGTTCGCTGCACCATAAACTTTTTGATAGGGGAGTCCTGGGTCTGGATAGCGGTGAGACGGTCCTGGTGGCCCAGAGATACTCCGCCCGAACAGGCGAGGGAAAACGCATCTACGGCCTTCACAGAAGGCGCCTGAAACCAAGGCCGGGGACTCGGATACCGGCTCCAGAACATGTGCGATGGCATAGACAAGAGGTCTTTCGTAGCGAGCCCTTAGGCCCATAGCACTTCTTCCGGGCGCCTCGCCGTTATGGCGGCGTCGTAGCCCTCGCCAATGGTGCGCAGGAGCGCCTCGAGATTCCCGTCATGGTCCATTGCAGCAATCTTCTGGACTTCGGTGACCAACTGCTGACCGGAAATGAGGACGAGGGGATACTGATCATCGACAACTTCAACTTGGGCCTGCTTCGAGAAACTCCCTGTAGTGACAAACACCCCGATCCAACCTCGTCTAAGTCTTGCAACGACTCTGGCCACTTGGTCCGGGCTGATTGACGATTCAGGCGAGATGCACTTCGCCTGGCCCAACACAACGACGGGTGTATTCGCGGAAGCGCTACCAACATCGAGACGC
>Ga0102945_1000410_pt1 | contig 13048 bp, 13 predicted proteins | sample SalPonred_H2O_MG_FD_78207 | JGI IMG/M metagenome (GOLD analysis project Ga0102945, IMG submission 78207) | Salt pond water microbial communities from South San Francisco under conditions of wetland restoration - Salt Pond MetaG R2_restored_H2O_MG ...
CGTCGAGCCGCTTGAACGTGGTCTACACCACGACCTTGTCAGCCCAGTCGAGCAACCAGATGCTGCAGGCACAGCTGCAGTGGCGGTTTTAGATATGTTACGACTGCGCTGTTGGCTATTTTTGCTAACTTAAAAGCTATATGGAAACCCGCGGCAGATAAGTGTTTGTGGCGCCTAGAACCGGACACGGAAGCCGCATGAATACAGGCTTTGAGCGAGTCTGCGAAAATGGGGGTGGACGCATCCCACCTAGAAAGCTGAATGATGCATCAGTAACCCACCGCGCCGCTCGCCTTGCGCTATACAGGGGCGCTGCGGTGGCACCGTGGATAACACTGAGTCGCACGTCAGGATTAAGAGGACCCTCGCGGTCCGACGGCATCAAAGTGCCCGAGGTGAATGGTCGCGGTGATCTCTCGAGTGTCAGCCGGCAACTTAAGCGCGATGAGTTTCTGGAGCACTTTGCCAATCGGCAGTCATGCCTGATCAGCATGGAATGTTGTGGTGGCTCACAGCATTGGGTCACCAAAGTTCGACGCACGCCGTGAAAAGGCAGGCCTTTTTCAGTGGGTGCGCATCCCACCCGGCAACTTTTACTTCGGCCGGTAGCAATCGGAGCAGTCATGGAGGTAACGAAATGGATGAGGCCTTTGGTGTGAAGCGATATTAAGTGTCTTGGCGAGCCTGCAGGCCGCAACTTCAGTTAAGCCAATCGAGTACCGTCTTCAAGTGGCCGATCTGGCTAAACAAGGCATCCTCGTCGGCGTGCTTTGCCGAATTTTGCCGATGTTTAGTTGCAAATACCGTACTGGCGTTATTCAGAAACTCTCGCGTCCATTGTTCAATCATCACGGGATGTAAACCATAGCGCTGGGCGACCTCGTTAACTGTCGCAACGCCTTTGACTACATCTACAACCCCACCTTGCCCTTGATTTCGGCGTTGTGCACCTTTCGTTTGCCGGTTGCTATACTTGTGCGCACCATAATGAGACAGCGCCTCAAACAGTGGGGGCCACTGTCAAGTGTGGTTGTTCTCCGACACCTCAGCCGGGTTTCACGCCGACCCGTGATTTATTCGGTCGCGGAGACGGTTAAAGATTGCGGGTAGGAGTCGTACACTTGGCTGCGTCATGCGCTCAATTCCCTGCGCATGTCTCAAACGGTTGGGGACTACGGGGAGCTGCTGCCGCAGAGTGTTCGTCACCGCGATTTGGCTACAGATTTCAACGCCTGAGAAGCCTGTGGTTTATGGCGCAGGTACAACTAAATACGGAAAGTAACCTGGCATATTTGAATCCAGGTTTGATATGGAGGTGATGTATGGACTTAAGACGAAGAGCGCTTGCAAAACTCTTTCTCTCGGCAATAGCTTTTACTGGCTTATCACCTTTGTTTGCTGTTGCTCAGACGCGTTCAGATGAGTCAGTAAAGTCAGGTCAGACCGTTTCCGAGGATCAGTTAGAGAAGTCAATTAAGGCGAGTTTTGGGGGAGGGTTTTCTGTATTGAGTCACTCAAAAACCGACGGCGTTACGTTTGCCAAAATCGAGAATTTTGGAAATGAATACACAGTTAGCTCAAAAAATATGCTTGATTGGGAAATTATTGAGTCTACTTTGAACAAATAATTGTCACGTTTGGAAAATAACTATTATTTATGCAGAAAAAGTTATAACGATTGACGTAGGAGTCAACTGGTGTCAAGCAAAATCGCAAGTATTCGGATTCACCCCGGTATAGGCCTAGCCCGATTGGGGGACAGTGATGAGTTCTTTATTGGTCCTGAAGCGCCAGGAGTGGTGCCTGATCCTGGTGGCACTGATGGCCCTGGCCCAGATGGTGGTACTTATCGTGATAGTGAGTCGCGTCTTAAGCGTCAGGCCCAACGCTACCGAGTTTATGCTTACGATGCCAACGATCAGGTCATCGGCGAACTCACAGCTCAATCGGCGCTTGTAAAATCTATGCATTGGCGCGTGCATGTTAGAAATATGAAGGCCGCAAACTACGCCTTCCAAGGTGCGTACCTATTCGATCCAGATCAACTGCGCAATCCTTCAATTCAGCCAGGAAAAGCGCCGATCGAGCGTGACCAGCTGATCATTGATCCAGGTGTGCATTCGATCGCGTCTGGACAGGCTTCTCCGGTTGTACTCAAAGGTGATGTTTTTGTTGGCATTGAAAAAGGTCGGCTGCCTGGGCAACTGCGATATGAAGGCTTTACACCCAAGGATCCCTCACAAGAGGTCGAGGTGACCTACACGCCAGCAAAGGATATTGAGTTAGGGCAGCTGCGGCTTGACGAAGAGGATCGACTTTTATTCGTTCCGGCGCCCGGTAAAGGAGCGTGCGTCACGACACCTAAGGTTGCGCTTTCAAATCCAAGTGAATTTATAGATGCCCCGAACGGACCGGATGGTGGCAGCAACCCGCTGACGAACCAATTCGCCTACTTCAATGTTCCGGGGTGGTGGGATGATACCTGTGGAGGAGAAATTGACGTCACAGTGGTGCTCAGTGATGGCACTCTTGTCAGTACGCGTGACAACGTAAGCGCCCCAGATGATGAAGGCACCAGAAATCCAAATGCTGGAGCGTGGATTGCCACTGCGCCGCCTAAGTTTGCACCATACATGAATCATGTTGTATCGATTACAGACCGAGTCTACGAGGCGTTTCCTGAGGCTTATCCTTACCTCGATCAGAAGACTAATTTCTACCGAGATGTCTATCCTATTCTAGCCAATGCGGTTAATTACGGCTGGGTCAGCGCCCAGGCTGCTGGAGTGACTAAAGAGTACAAGAATGCCGCCCATGGCCCCTATCAGCCAGGTAATTTGTTAAGTCCAACATATATGGCGCAATTTACTGACCCCTCAGAAAAGGCCAAACCAATCAGGCAAATGATTTACGGATTTATGCGTAAGCCTGCCGGCGAGCATGGGCGCTTGGTTGACTCTCTACTGCCGCCGCCACCGCAACGACCCACGAGTTGGAAGCGCGAAGAGTTTCAGCGACAGGAACAAGAGCGTTTGATGCCCTTACTTTGGGGTTCTGCTGGCAAGCCCGAGCAAAACAAGCAGTTGGGTAATGACTTTCCAAATCAGTTCCTTGCATTGACGTCGATTCAGTTGAAACACATGAAAGAGTGGGCAGATGGGAATTTTGAGGTGGGTGTTTTGTCCGAGCCCGCGCAACTCGAGTCGCTGCCAGTGAGCTATCAGCCACATGCGCTTGACCACGCCGCACTGGAGCCAACCATCGGTGGCGGATTTCATCCTGGCATCGAGTTTCCTTATTTGATTATTTATAGGGAGTTCTTTGCCGCGGCGTTTCGGGTTGATAAAGATATTGAGCCCGGTTCGATGGTTGCCTTTATGTCAAGCCCGTGGCAAGGGGACTTTTGGTCTTGTAACGAGGCGTGGTGGCCAACCCAGCGCCCAGACATTGTGTTTGACTATGACCCAGCCACTAACGCTCGAAACTATCGAGAGTGGTTTCGTGGGTACGATGAGAAAGGAGAGACTTTGTCATCAACCGATGGCTTTAATCAAATGCCCTATGCGTGGTCAAAACTAGGCATGGTGCTGCCAATTCGAGACAAGGATGGAAATTTTCTAAGAGACAATGGTTCAGTTGTCTTTACAGAGCAAGAGCGCAGCCTCCTACTAGATAGGCCGCCTGTGAAGAAACCTAACTGACCGTGATTAGATCGAATGTTTGCTGGTGATGTGATTTGGGATGTGGTTGTTGTTGGTGCCGGAACTGCGGGCGCTGCAACAGCCATCACCTTGGCGAGGCTCGGTCAGCGAGTTGTCTTGATTGACGAGCAAGAGAAATTTAGAGCTAGTCTCGGAGAGTCCATGCCGCCAGCCTCTATCGATCTAGTAACGCATTTCTTGGGCAATGAAGATAGCTGGTCCTTCAAGTTTTACCGGTCAGCGGGCAACATCTCAGCGTGGGTCAGTGAACGGCCAGATCTAGCTGATTTCTTTTTTTCTGGCAATGGAAAAGGGCTCTGTATCGATCGTCTTGCCTTTGATGAGGCGCTGAGAAGTCGTGCAGCAGATACGGGTGTTTTCTTCAAAAAAGGAGCTGCTTTTCTATCCTGCAACCGCTTCGCGGATCGACACCACTGGGTAGTGAAAATCAAGGCCAAAGAGGGTGTGGAGGGAATCAACGCACGCTACATCGTCGACGCTTCTGGACGCAGGGCCACTGTTGCACAGTCATTGGGTGTGCAACCGCAGGAAACTCAAGACCAATTATTTGCTTATGCGCAATGGTTTACCAGCGGTGAAGGGGATAGTGATCGGTTCACTAGAATCGAGGCGTCCCCAAACGGTTGGTGGTACACAAATCGCATTCCCACCCCTTTAGGGGGCCAAGACAGACGTGTCGTGATGTTCTATTCCGATAAGGACTTACCACAAGCAAAGATGGCGGCCACTTCTTCGGGCTTTGCTGCCACTATGGAAGAAGCTCCACAAATTGCCTCGTTGCTGAGTGCGAAAGCATATGTTCCTGTCGATAGAATTCGGGGTGCTCCCGCGAGGAGTCAATGCTTGCGTGCGTCTGGCGGGGCTTCATGGTTGGCAGTCGGTGATGCTGTGCACGCATTTGATCCGCTTTCATCACAAGGCATTGATAAAGCTTTGAGATCTGCAAGCGCTGCTGGGCATTTTTTATCATATGCATTGAATGAATCACCACCACAAACAAAGCTGGACGAATGTAACCCTTACATTTGTCAGTACATTGAGCAACAGCGTCAAACATGGCAAAAGTATGTAGAAAAACGAGATTATTTTTATGCCATGCAAAACCGCTGGCGTGATCGACCATTTTGGTTGCGCAGGCGTGGTCCTCAGCGTTAACTTGACCCCGGTGAGGGGGGAGGCAAAAAAGCCGTTATAACTCATTGGCGTATAAGCTGTGTTGCCCGGGACCGGACTCAAAACCCGCATGGATAAAGGCTTTGCGTTAATTTGGGGAAAAAGATTTTTCCCCAAGCAAAATTTCACTTCGGTGTCAGCAGGGCGCAACAGGGATAACCGGAAAAAGCGGGGCAGATTAGTCTTGTAAGCCAATCTTCAGGATCGTTTATTGGGGTCCGCTTTTTACGCACGCAGGGATCGCAAACGTGGTGAAACCTTCGCTGGTGCGAGGCAGGCCCTAACTTGGTTCCTGTCGCAACCGACTTATTTCTTCGATCAAATCAGGTAATGCCGTTTGAACCGTATCCCAGACCACATCGAGGTTGATATCGAAGTATCCATGTGCAATGCGATTGCGCATTCCACGCATGCTGCGCCAAGGCACCTGATTATTCTGCGCAACAAACTCAGGAAACCCGTCTATAAGTTTAGTTGAGGCTTCTCTGACGATGATCAGACCCATAATCACAGCCTGCTGTGTTCGCTTGTCCTCAATAAAATCGTCTTTGCTCAGGCCCTAGACAAAGACACAAGCGTCTGATGCTGCCTGCTCGATGTGCTCGATGTGCTCGAGGTAATCTCCAAGCCGATTTTGGCTCATATCGGTTGAGCTTCTGAGAGTACTTTCGCTCTGAACTTAGCAGGCAAATCTGCTGGCGTTAAAAGATCAACGCGAGCACTTAATACTGTCTCTAACTCATCCTGTAGGCCACCGAGGTCAAATAGTGTGGCGCCTGGCAAGGCGTCAACCAGTAAGTCGATGTCACTTCCCTCTTTGTCGGTTCCGTGCACCACTGACCCAAAGACTCTTGGGTTAGTTGTGCGATAACGCTTGACTGTTGCCCGGATTAGGCTGCGCTTAGCTTTTAGGATGTCCGACGGTCTGCACCGACTGCACCAGCCCCAGCTAACGCGATCTTCGCCGCTACCGGCAAGCGCCTGCGACGCATGCCGTTTAACAGCGAGGTCGATTTCGTCTGACCAGCTGCCTGAACCGCACCTCAGTTTCGTAGAGCAGTCTCATGGAACCGCTTATGCTGAAGCCCCATAAATAAACGCTTTGCGAGTTTTGGGAAAAATTTTCGTTCCCTACGCATAGTTCACTTCGGTGTCAGCAGGGCGCAACAGGGATAATCTGGCATTTCAGGTCGCATTCATCCGTCGTCTTTCAGCAGCAAAAAATGCTGCACTAGCTTAACCATCAATTCCTTTTGATCGGGTTTGCTCTCCGCGACTAGGAGCGCTAACGCGACTAACGTATTGTCGTTGATCAATTGATCCACCGGACGGCAAAGCAGGTGCTGATTCAGTCGCAGGTACCAGAGAAAAAGGAACGATCCTGTTCGCTTATTACCATCAGCTAATGGGTGATTCTTGATTACCAAGTACAGAAGGTGTGCAGCTCTGCTGGCTACATTGGGATAAAAAAGTTCCTCGCCAAAGCCTTGCTCTATAGTGGCTATGCTAGATTCTAGGCCGTTGCCGCGCAATTGACCGAACAGCTCTGTGGCTTCACCTTTTGCAATTAGTTCCGCTTTGAGTTGCTCGATGGCCACTAACACTTCGCTCAGGTTGAGTGAACGCATGCTCCGTTGCGTGCCTGTTTGCCCGGTCAAGCTTTGTTCGTCGTAACCTTGCAACAAGCTCCAGCTGCGGGCATAGTCGGCGATCACACCAAGAACAGCCCCTCCCTCGTTGCTGACGAGTTGTTGGTTGGCTAAGGTCTGAGACAGCAAATCTAAAGCTTGTCTAAACTCGATCCCACGCTCTTTCAATCGTCGCTGGCTGAGTGAGTAGCCGTCTACGAGGTGCTGGTGCAGCACGTTCGTAGCCCATTGCCGAAAACGGGTTGCGTCGGTTGAATTTACACGATAACCAACGGAAATAATCGCATCCAGGTTGTAGTGTTTCAGTTGTCGTTTGACTGTGCGGGCGCCTTCCTGACGAACTACCGAGAAATCCTCGGTAGTTGCTATTTCTTCTAATTCATTACTGGCATAAATATTCTTTAAGTGCAGGCTAATGTTGTCAGTTGTCGTGCCAAACAACTCTGCCATTTGTGTTTGCGTGAGCCAGACAGTCTCACCCTCAAGCCGGACTTGTACCGCCTGATCGCAAGACTCGAAGATGATGATGCTATTCATGAGGTTTACTTAAGAGGTTCGAGCAGTCGAGATCGACAAGCCTGCAAACCAGTCAGCAAGCGACGCTTAGTGGGCAGTTATATGAGTGTAATGGATGCCTGAGCCCCCATAGGGGGTAGAACCAATAGTTACCGACTCAGCGTATTGGCTCTGTTCGGTTGGAATGGGGTGCTTAATAAACCGTGGTGCCCGGGACCGGAATCGAACCGGTACGACCGTATCAGGGCCGGGAGATTTTAAGTCTCCTGTGTCTACCAATTTCACCACCCGGGCAACCAAGACAGCATTCTACGTGATTTGTGCGGTCCGTGAGAGGCCTCGAGGGCTTGGAACGCATAGACAAAGAAAAAAAATTGATGGGGCCTGCTGTTTAGGCCTGACTTTGATCGCCGTGGCGCTGCCAGTGGCCGGATTTACCGCCTTTTTTTTCTTGTAGAGCCACGGTGCTGATGACCATGCCGCGATCAACGGCCTTGAGCATGTCGTAGACCGTTAGCAAGGCGGCCGAAACCGCCAGCATGGCTTCCATCTCAACACCGGTTTGACCGACCGTCTCTGTGGTGGCTTGGCAAATCACGGTTTGCATCTGAGCATCAACCGTGAAGTCAACGCCCACATGGGTGAGCCCAATCGGGTGACACAAAGGAATGATGTTGCCTGTTTGTTTGGCTGCCATGATGCCGGCCACCCGGGCAATGCCCAAGACATCGCCCTTCTTGCTGTCGCCAGCGAGTACTTTGTCTAGGGCGGTGGCATTCATCGTGATCGCGCCCGACGCGATAGCCTGGCGGTGCGTTGAGGCCTTGTGGCCCACATCGACCATGTGAGCCTGACCGGATTCATTGAAGTGGGTGAGGTCATTGCCCATTCGACGCGTCCTTGGCTTGCCAGCGTTGCTGTGCTTCGGTGTCACTCTGACGCCCTTTGACCCAGCGCTCACCCGCAGGCGTTTGTTCTTTTTTCCAGAAAGTGGCGCGTGTTTTAAGGTGATCCATGATGAAAGCGCAAGCATCCAACGAGGCGTGGCGATGGGCACTTGAGGTCAGCACCAAGACGATGTTTTCACCGGGCGCCAAAGGGCCAACACGGTGTATCACCCGCGCACCAAACAAAGCCCAGCGGTCAGTCGCTTCTTGAACCACTTGCTGCATGACTTTCTCAGTCATGCCAGGATAATGCTCCAGTTCCAGCTGCTCTATCGGTTGATCGTCATTCATGTCGCGCACACGCCCCACAAACGAGGCCACCGCCCCAGCACGACGATCGTCAGCCAGAAACTCATCGAATTCTTGACCCAACTCAAACGGCTCGGTCTGTACGCGTACGGAAAAACGCTCGCTGACTTCAGTCACTTTTAGCCTCCAGTGACTGGCCTAAAAAAGGCCACTTCACAGTTTGGACGCAAGCTGGCAGTCAGTTGGGCCATCTCTTGATCGACAGCGATGCGTAAGGGCTCGGTAGACTCGAGCGCCTCTCGCCACTCGGCCCCCCGTGCCGTTAGCTCTGTCAACAAATCAGCCACGGTCGGTGTGCCGGTGACAACCGTCACCGTCTCCTCGTGCAAGCCGACTTGCTCACGCAACTCCCCGAAATACAAGACTTTTACTTTCATCTTAATTGGCCAAGCAGATCAGAAAGAGCCAAGTATGGCACGGCCTGACCCGATTCAATCGTGGTACCAGGGGCAATATCCACAAAACCATCAGCCCACGCCACACTGCTCATGACGCCTGACCCCTGATTCGGCCAGCGCTTGAGCACCCACTCCCCGGTGTCGTTTTGTGCTTGTTTGACGCGGATAAACTCACGGCGCCGATCGGGTTTGGGCCAATCAAAGTCAGCCAACATGAGGCGGGGCGACAAGGTCGCTGGTGCCATGCCCATGCGGATTTGCAAGAAAGGCAGGCCCATTAGCACAAAGGTCACGAAAGCGCTCACCGGATTGCCAGGTAGACCAATGAAATCAGCCTCATTGGCCTTACCGTATGCCAACGGTTTGCCTGGTTTCATGGCGATTTGCCAAAGATCGATGCGGCCCATTGATTCAACGGCGGCGCGCACGTGATCTTCTTCTCCCACCGATACGCCGCCACAAGTGATGATGAGATCGGCCCCTTCACTGCTGCGCTTGAGCGCGGCGCGGGTTTCTTCGGCGGTGTCGCGCACAATGCCTGGATCTAGAACCTCACAACCGATATCTGTCAGCATGGCTTGTAGCCAATAGCGATTGCTGTTGTAGATTTGGCCCGGTTCAAGCGCAGTGCCGGGCTCAACCAGTTCGTCGCCAGTCAATAAAATCGCCACTTTCAGTGGTTTGAAAGCCGTGATGTGCGTGACCCCCACCGAGGCAGCAAGCGCGAGATCAGCGGGTTTGAGGCGTGTGCCTGCTTTGAGGATTTCATGGCCAGCGGGAATGTCTTCACCTTGGTCTCGCACAAAGAGGCCCTCATCCACGGGGTCGGCAATGGTTAGGGTGTCTCGGTCTAGTACCGCGTTCTCTTGGGGCACTACCGCATAGCTCCCCTTGGGTACCGGTGCACCGGTAAAGATACGAGCCGCCTGGCCCGGTTCCAAAGCAACGCCGGTGCTACCGGCGGCAATCCGCTGTGTAACCTTCAATTGCCAGGGGGCGGTGTGCGGTTGAGCGGGTGCGACCGCGTAGCCATCCATGGCGCTATTGGCAAACGCCGGCACATCCATGGGAGAGACCACGGGCATCGCCAATACCCGGCCCAAGGCTTGTAACAAAGGCACTTGTTCGGTTTCTTTGGGTGGCACTGCCTGCGAGAGCAACTGCTTGCGCGCGTCGTCAAACGCCAAAAGGGGTGGGCGAGGGGGGCTTTGTGTAGACATGCTGTGTTCAACCATTAGGGCGCAGTTATTAGCCGCCCGTTTGAGACATGAACCGGACGATCTTTTCCGGGGTTTCAAGGAAATGGTGACGCTCTGGTTTGAGGTGCATCCCTTGCTCTAACGCACGCAGGATCGCCTCATCCGTGCAGCCCGGATCTCGCAAGAGCTCTCGCATTTCGATTTTTTCCTCTTGACCCAGACACAGGTAGATCGTGCCATCGACGGCCAAGCGGATTCGGTTACAGGTCGCGCAAAAGTGCTGACTGATTGGCGTGATGAAACCAACCTGTGTTTTACCGTCAGGCGTTTGCCAATAACGGGCCGGTCCACCACCCAGTTCGCCGATCACCGGAATCAAACCGTGATCGAGACGCAGCTTTTCGATGGTGGGTTGCAGCGAGACGTGCCCGGCTTGAACAGCCGTGTGCCCCATGGGCATGGTTTCAATCATGCGAAACGTCAAACCGCGATCGCGACAGAACAAGAACATATCGTTGATCTCGTCGTCGTTGCTACCTGGCATCACCACCATGTTGAGCTTGACGGGCTTGAGATCCGCTTCTAACGCCGCATCGATACCCGCAATGACTTGATCGAGGACGTCACGGCCGCACAGCTCCTGGACCTTGTCTTTTTGTAGGCTATCTAAACTGATGTTGACGCGATTCAATCCAGCGGCTTTCAAATCCTTCGCAAAACGCGTCATGCGGGTGGCGTTGGTCGATAATGAGATGTCCTCTACGCTGGTTTCTTGACGCAGTGCCGCCACCAAGTCTGGCAGGTTACGACGCAGTAGGGGCTCACCACCTGTCAAGCGAATGCGCCTGGTACCCGCCGCGGTCATGACCTTCGCTAACCGAGTTATTTCACCAAACTTGAGCCAATTGTCTGGCTCGCGATAGTCTTTAAAGCCCTCAGGCATGCAATAAGTACAACGCAGGTCGCAACGGTCTGTGACGCTGATGCGCACATATTCGATTTTTCGGCCGTAATCGTCAGTTAAAGGAGTCACTACATTGTCTCGCTTATTATTTTGTTGGCTATTCTGATTACAACGGTACTGTAAAAATCGAGATGGAAACAGCAAAGTAAGGCTAGCGAAGCGGGTAATCGCTTAGGCGAGCTATTTAGGTTAACCCGCAACAACGTTTAGCCCCTGTGCCACTGTGCGGCATTTATATGCAGTTGCCCAACGAATAACAAAACAATGACTTGCCGTGCATCTCGAGGTTGAGGGAAGCATCGACAGCCGTCGTATTAACTACACCTCACCTAACGAGGGCTGGGCAACCAATATTGGCAACATTCGCTTAGCTGGCGACTGTGTGTATCCGATGGCCATCGCTAGCTCGTACCCCCGAAGATTGCTGTCACACCGGTAACCAATAACATGTACCCCTCATTACGCCTTGGTTCACTTCAGGACCCGATTACCCCGAGTCGATCGCTTGAGAACTTTGACACGGAACAAGGCTCAAGTTCACGAGCCAGCAATCTACCCAGGCTGTCACATGCGAAGGTGTACAAATCAGCATGGACGTCGTGCTGTGCCAGACAACATCGTCTTGGCATGACCCTGTCCCCGCAAATCAGTGCCTCAGTTTTGTCATTACCGAAACTACTTATTTCCCAGCTACCGCCGCGACGTATTTTGACACTGTCTCTATCTCGGCTTCACTCAGGGTTTCCGAGTAGCCTGGCATCACGCCTACGCCGTTCACCACCGTTAACTTCACTTCAGCAGCAGTGCGCTTTAGCGTGTCCAGATTAGGACCAATTTGGCCCATCGCCCCGGCGTCCTTCATGGTGTGACAGGCCGCGCAGTTCGGCATTGCTGTCTCGTTGAAAATCTTTCGGCCTGCGTCAAGATCATTAGCGTACAAAGCTGTCGTTGACCCGGCCATAAGAAGAGCAACACCTACAAACCGATAAACAGAAACAAACACCAGCATTCTCCAAAACCATGAAACTTGGGTCGGCGATAGCACACGCCGCCGACCCCAGCGAGTTTAGGCCACTGTGACAACCACAGAGTGTGCTTCCCAACCATTGTGGCCGTAGGCCCGGTGGTTCGGGACTACGTCGACGGGCTGCGTCTCGCCAGCAACGTTAGTCGCTCTACTTGCGAGCACATGGCTACCAGGTTTCAAGTCGGTAATCAAAACAAATGGGCGCCACGCGTAGGTTCCAAGATCTGGACCTATAAACGTTGCGTCCTGCCATGTTTTTCCGCCGTCAGTTGAAACCTCAATTTTTTCAAGATCACTTACACCGCCCATGGCAACCCCGTGAATCTGTACCAAGCCTGTAGCCGCATCCTGCAGTGGTGAGGTGATCCAAGACTTGACGTTCATTTCGTACATGGAGGGTTGAGATGAATTACCTTTCTCGCCAACAGGCCGGACACGGTAGCCGCTTTGCTGAATCTTTGCGCTTGATTCCTCTGCGGCGAATGCCAGCTTTTTGACGTACTTTACGTTATTCACTCCATAGTAGCCTGGCACTATCAAGCGCAAGGGTCCGCCGTGCGCTAGCGGAATGGGTTCACCATTCATGTCCCACGCGAGGATTGCGCGATCCATTACTTCCTTGGGCACCGAGCGCTCGACCATTACCGATTCTGCAGGAATACCCTCTGGGATGACTTCGCCACCCGTTCCGGTAAGCCATTGCATACCGTCAGCGACGCCGCCCATTGCCGATACCAAGTCGCGTACTGGAACGCCGGTCCAAATAACGTTTCCGGCTGCACCGGTTAACCATGGCGATCCACTGGCTTCATGTTCGAAGAAACCACGACCGTTGCCGGAGCATTGCAGCACACAAACTACCGTTTCAACGCCGACAGTCTTCAACTGACCAACGGTCATGGTACGCGGGTTCGCGAACCCCTCAAAGGAAATTTCCCAGGCATCAGGATCAGCGACGATGTCGCTTGAAGGCGGCGCCATGTTGTTACGTACAAACAAATTATCAGATGGCGTAATTAGCGAGTCACCTTGAGCCGCACGAGTGGTTTCGAGCGTCTGGCTCGTGTACTGAATGAAATTGCCTGGGTTTTTCCACGATACGTAATCGGGAAGCGGCTTTTCGCTCGCCTGCGCAAAACTAGGC
>Ga0102945_1000411_pt1 | contig 13046 bp, 11 predicted proteins | sample SalPonred_H2O_MG_FD_78207 | JGI IMG/M metagenome (GOLD analysis project Ga0102945, IMG submission 78207) | Salt pond water microbial communities from South San Francisco under conditions of wetland restoration - Salt Pond MetaG R2_restored_H2O_MG ...
ATGCAACGTCGTTGGAAGGCATGGACGCGCTGTTGTCAATCGCGCAAATGCCCGCCGGTGTTCCGGTGGCGACGGTGGCTATCGGGGGTGCGCGCAATGCCGGGCTGTTAGCCATTCGGATGCTGGGTATCAGCGACGCCGCTTTGCTTGACCGCATGGAGGCGTTTCAAGACGATCTGAATGCCGCCGCTCGCGCAAAGGGCGATTCGATTCGACGGGAACGTTAAGTCATCCGCCGGCGGTATTCGATGGCCGGGCATTTGTTCATCACCATCGTGAGGCCGGCCTCGTGCACGCGCTGGGCTGCTGGGTAATCGATCACTTCTAGTTGGAACCACACGGCCTTCGCTCCGGCTTCGATGGCCTGATCGGCGAACTCCCCAGCCCGGTCGGATCGGACGAACACATCGACCACATCGGGCTTGCCGTGGACCTTCACGGCTTCGGCGATGGAGGTGAATCCAGGTTCGCCATGCACGGTCTGCGCGCGGGGATGGATCGGAACGATCTGCTTACCGCGCAATTGCAAGACTTCCGCAACCCCGTAAGCCGGACGGGTGGGGTCATCGCCGAGTCCCACGATGAACCACAGGTGGGTGCCGGCGAGCAGTTCGCTGATCTGCTCATCGGTTGCCAGCACCTGAGTCATGCAGTGGGCCGCCCGAGACCTCGGAAAGTCCAACCGGCCGCCCGCCATGTAACGGAATCGAGCACATTGCGAGCATCGATGATCGCTGGGGTGCGAACCAGGGATGTCAGGGTGCGGGGGTCGAGCTCGCGGTACTCGCTCCATTCAGTACCCAGAACCACCAGGTCACTACCGGTCACGGCATCGGTGAGATCGGTGCGGTAGTCCATGTGGGGATAGACGCGTTGGGCATTGGCGATGCCCTTGGGATCGTGGATCCGTACATCGGCCCCGGAGTTGTAGATAGCCACTGCCACGTCGAGGGACGGGGAATCGCGGACGTCGTCGCTGTCGGGCTTGAAAGTGGCACCCAGCATCGTCACGACTTTGCCGCGGAAATCGCCACCCAGTGTCTTGCGTGCAAGGTCCACCGTATGCGCACGACGGCGAAGGTTGATCTGATCGACCTCACGTAGGAAGGTGAGCGCTTCTTCTGCTCCGAGTTCACCGGCGCGGGCCATGAAAGCTCGGATGTCCTTGGGCAGGCAGCCGCCACCGAAACCCAGACCGGCGGCTAAGAACCGATTTCCGATTCGCGGGTCGTATCCGATCGCTTCGGCCAGCTGCGTGACATCTGCCCCTGCGGCCTCACACACCTCGGCCATCGCGTTGATGAACGAGATCTTCGTGGCCAGGAACGAATTGGCGGCCACCTTGACCAACTCGGCGGTTGGGTAATCGGTCACCAGGAAGGGAACGCCATCGCCGATCAGCGGTGCGTAAACCTCGCGCATGATCTGCTCGGCGCGCTCAGAGCGCACTCCCACAACCAGCCGATCGGGTTTGAGTGTGTCCTGTACGGCGTAGCCCTCGCGTAGGAACTCCGGATTCCAGGCGACCTCCACACCTCCGGCGGCGGTGTTCTTTAGAATCTCCACGATCTCCTCGGCGGTGCCCACCGGCACTGTCGATTTACCGACCACCAGGTCGGTGCCGGAGATATGCGGGGCAAGTTCGGTCACCGCACCGAATACCTGGGACATGTCCGCGGCGTAGGCGCCAGGTTGCTGAGGAGTGCCCACGCAGATGAAGTGAACGTCGGCGTTTTGGCCGGCTTCGGCGAAGGATGTGGTGAATGTCAAACGTCCCGACTCCCGGGCCCGCTGCAACAGTTCCTCGAGCTCGGGTTCGAAGAAGGGAACGCGGCCGGAGTTGAGCAGATCGATCTTGGCTTGGTCCACGTCGACCCCGACAACCTGGAAACCCAGTTCGGCCATGCACGCGGCGTGGGTTGCCCCGAGGTAGCCGGTTCCGATTACCGACAGCACTGGCGGCGCTTGTTGGCTCATGCGTGGAGCGTAGCGAGCGCGCCCCTACGCTGGCGCCATGGTGAGCAACCCCGTTCCCGGTACACGGTTGCGTGTGCGCTCGGGGACAACCGGGGACCACTGGAGCGTGCGGGCCGACCACCTGGGGGCCTATCGCCGCCTGGTTACCGCGTCCATCGGGGGCGGTCGAATCTCCGGGGCGAATGTGCGGATCGACCGGTGGCGTCGCCCGCATCGGGGCTGGACCGGAACCCCGGGTGTCGACGGGGTCGACGACCTAGCGATCCACGCCAAAGGCGATGGGGTGGAGGTCGACATCACCCTTCGCGAAGGTCACGATGCGGCCGTGGTGCTCTCCGCGGTGCTGCGCGTCCTGCAACCGACTGCCTCGGGTTTCCCGGCACCCACCTGGACATCCGAGGTGCCGGCGCACGGGCTCCTAGCCGAACAGGTTCGCGATGTGCACGAAGCAGGCGATGAGGATCCCCATCTGCGGCGTGCCGATGTATTACTCGTTCCGGGGCGAGCCGACGCTGTGGGCGTCTCTGCCGATCTTGCCCAAAGCGTGGTGCAAGTTCGCGAGGGTAGATGGGGAGAGCACGAGGTTCGCATCGATCCGACGATTCATCGTCCGCACGGACGCACCTCGCAGGACGTGGGGGAGATCGTCACCGCCGAGAGCATCATCCAGCGATTCGGACCCACTATCGACATGACCGATGTCAAACCGCTGCGAGCGATCTCGGCGGTTACCGAGGCGGAGATGCTGGACGAGCCCCTGAAATCGCAACTGGCGGCGTTGGGTGTCGTTCTTGTCGACCGTGCCGAGGAATTACCCGATTCCGATGATTACCTGCGCTGGCAAGAATTGTCGGTAAATGCGCGGCGCACGAGTTTGCGCGAGCACTCTCCTCAACCCGCGGTGTCCTCGTGGCCAACGGTCAGCGTGCTGCTTTCCACCCATCGTCCCGAACGCCTCGCACACGCTCTATCGATGGTGCGCCGACAGGATTACCCGTACCTGCAGCTGGTTCTGGTGCTGCATGGTGACGAAAGTGATGTAGCCCAGCACGCACCGATGGTGCGCTCGCTGTTGGAGGATTGGGATGGCGAGTGGGTATTGATCGGGATACCCGCCGAACACACATTGGGGCACGCGCTCATTGCCGCCAGCGCGCGCGCTGACGGTGAGTTGCTGACCAAGATGGACGACGACGACTACTACTCCCACACCCACATCTGGGATTTGGTGCTTGCCCGGATGTATTCCGGTGCGCAAGTAGTGGGCAAGGCATTGGATTGGATCCACCTCGAAGGCCCGGACACGACTGTATTTCGACCGACGTACCCGGCCGAGCGGTTCGCCCGGTTCGTTGCCGGCGGAACGATATGTATCTCGGCGGGTGACTTGGCGCAGGTGGGTGGTTGGCGGCCGGTGCCCCGTTCGGTCGATAAAGCGTTGTTGGACAAAGTGACGCAAGCCGGCGGTTTGGTCTACCGCACCCACGGGTTGGGTTACGTGTATGTCCGGCACGGGGAAGCCACGGCAACACCCGGCGGTGGGAATACCTCTGCGGTATCCGATGAGCATTTCCTCACCAAAACGCTTGCGCAGTTTCCCGGGCTCCTTCGATCCCCGGCATTGGGAACCGAGTAGCCGCCGATGTCTGACGTGATGGGCCAACTCGGCGAAGATGCAAGTACTCGGCCGAGCGTGAGCGTGATCATGACGGTGGTAAACGAAGAGCGTCATTTGCGGGCCGCCGTGAAACGAATCCTCGACCAAGATTACGAAGGTCCATTGGACGTGACTGTGGCCGTGGGACCCAGCCGGGACAACACGGCGAGTGTCGCGGCCGAGCTGGCTGGCGAATCAGGACGAGTGCAGGTGGTGGCGAACCCCACGGGTTCCACGCCTGCGGGACTGAACGCCGCGATTGCGGCCAGTGGCGGTGATGTGGTTGTCCGTGTCGATGGCCACGCGATGATCCCGCGCGAGTACGTACGGACCGCGGTGGAAGTGTTGGATCGAACAGACGCAGACAATGTCGGCGGCATCATGGCGGCAGAAGGTCTCGATGATTTCGAACGCGCGGTTGCCGCAGCGATGACCTCGCGCTTCGGCGTGGGCGATGCCTCGTTCCACGTGGGTGGGCAAGAAGGCCCGGCCCTCACCGTGTACCTGGGTTGCTTTCGACGATCGGCGTTGGACCGGGTTGGGGGTTACGACGAAACGATGGAACGGGCGCAAGATTGGGAACTCAACTTGCGCATCAGGGAAACCGAAGGTGTGGTGTTCTTCACCCCGAAACTGCAGGTGACCTACCGGCCCCGGCACTCGATCCGCGCGCTTGCCCGCCAGTATCACGACTACGGCAGATGGCGGCGGGAAGTGGCCAGGCGTCATCCCTCGACGCTGTCGGTGCGCTACCTCGCTGCGCCGGTCACCGTGGGTGCGGTGGCTGGGGGTCTTGCTATCTCGACGGCGGCGGCCTTGACCGTCCTGGCCGGTGGCATTTCCGCGAGCAGTGGGCGCTGGGCGATGCTTGCTGGACTGACACCCCTGGGCGTCTATGCCGGTGGGAATCTGCTGGCCTCGACGATCACCGGTGTCCGTTCGGGGGATATCTCTGCCGCGGTGCGGCTGCCGGCGGTCTTCGCAACTATGCACAGCGCCTGGGGAGTGGGTTTCCTGCGAGGCGGGGCACGGTCGAGAAAGACCGAGTCATGACGGGCCGGGTCAGGACGGCCGTGTCATGAAAGCGTGGGACAAACTGGCGAGCAAGATCCGCGGTGGCGGCCAGGCGATGCAGTGGACGATTCTCACCTCGGCTCCCAAAGGCCAGGCCGGCGAACAGTGGGGCGACACCTTCTTCGCCCGGGATCTAGCAGCCGCGTTGCGCCGAAGCGGTCAGCGAGCGCGGGTGGCTTCGCGGGCAGGGGTGGTGAGTCCGCGGCGAGATGAGGACGATGTGGTGCTGGTCTTGCGCGGACTGCGTGCCGTGCAGCCGCCGCCGGAGCGCTCGGCGACCTGGATCCTGTGGGTGATTTCCCACCCGGAACTGGTCACCGAGGAAGAGCTCAACTCCTACGACGCCGTCTTCGTGGCCAGCGAACACTGGCAGGCCCCGCAAGGAGTGCAGGTAACGCCGCTGTTGCAGGCAACCGATCCCGCGCGCTTCGGCGCCGGTTTTTCATCGACCGACAGCGTGGAAGTGTTGTTCGTCGGATCCACCCGCGGGCAGTTTCGACCGGCCGTGCGCGGTGCCTTGCGCTCGAATCGGGCCGGTGATCTTCGGGTGTACGGCGTGGGGTGGGAGGAGTTCATCGATAGCACCGATAGCACGGTGCTCGGTGGTGAATTCCTGCCCAATGAGGATCTTCCTGGCGCCTATGCGAATGCTTCGATCGTGTTGAATGACCACCACCGCGAGATGGCCGACGACGGCTTCTTGTCCAACAGGCTCTTCGACGCGGTAGCCAGTGGGGCGCGTGTTCTCAGCGACCGGGCGCGTGGCATCGAGGACGTGTTCGGCGACTGCGTAGTGGTGTTCGATGATGAGGAACATCTCGCCCAGTTGTTATCGCAACCCATCGATGAAGTGTTCCCCAGTCATGAGGTTCGCCGGCAATCAGCGCGACGCATCGCACGCGATCACTCCTTCGATGCTCGAGCACAAGTGCTGATAGACCGAGCAACACAACTGCGGAGGGCTGCATGATCACCCCGCTAGTCAGCGTGATCCTCATCGGTTATAACGACGCCACCAGGGTCACCCGCGCCCTGGAATCAATTCGACAGCAAACTCTGGAGTCGATCGAGATCATCGTGGTCGATGATGCTTCGACCGATGCCAGTGCGCAGTTGATCACCACCATCGCCGAGCAAGACCCGCGGATTCGCTTTGTGAAGCGCCAGGTGAATTCCGGGGGTTGTAGTGCCCCACGAAACGATGGGCTGGCCCTGGCGAGTGCGCCGTGGGTGATGTTCTGTGATTCCGATGATGAACTCGATAAACACTCCTGCGCGAACTTGCTCGATGCTGCCGAGGAATGGAACGCAGATCTGGTCTGCGGGGCAGCGGTCCGCCACGACGTGGGCAAGGATCGGGACAAGATCTGGCGCCCAGAGTTGCACCGATCTGATCGAATGGTGGCGTCTTTGGAGGATGAGCCTGATTTGCTCTACGACACCATCAGTGTCAACAAGATCTATTCACGCTCGTTCCTAGCGAGACATTCGATCACGTTCCCACCGGGATTGTTGTTCGAAGACCAAGTGTTCACGTTGCAATGTTTCCTTCAGGCCAAACGAATCGGAATCCTGCAAACGTGCGTGTACATCTGGAACGTCGATCGAAGCACGGAGGAAGCGTCCATCACTCAGGGCCGCATGCAGCAGCGAAACGTCGTTGACCGCGTGGAGATCAATCGGCGCATGGACGATTTGTTGATCGACGCAAGCGATGAAGTGAAGCTGGCCAAAGCAGTGAAGTTTTTGCGCCACGAGGGCTATCTGTATCTGTCCACCATCGGTGAGCACCCCGATACCGAGGCCGCCGATGCCCTCGCCGACGTTTTCGCTGAATATGTAGCACGGATCGACCCGCGCGCCTTCGGATACGTGCGTCCGGCCCTGCGGGTTGCTTTCTACGGACTGCTTACCGGCGATCGAGATCTGCTGCGGCGGGCCATGCGTTGGGAGCGTTGGGCGTCTGTTGTCGATGGCGTGGTGGTGCGCTCCGATGATCGCCAGTATTGGGGTGGCTCTGAAGGGGATCCGATTCTGGGGAACGATTCCTCGTGGTGGCGCGATGTGACTGCATTGCAGTTGCTCGACATGCCGTTTTCCACCCGGCGCTATTTCCACGAGTTCACCGAACTGCAGGTGAAGGGCGCCCGAGTCAGCGCAACCATCGAAACCGCCGACTACGCAGGCGATCTCGGCCCCGATGTCCAGGCACACATCGTATGGATCGATCGAACCAGTTCGGTGGTGGCATCGCTGCCCTTGGTTTTCGAATCGCAAACCGCCGCCCAACGGATGCGATGGCGCGGAAGTGGAGTTCCGCAGGTGCACATGCGGCGCGCCTTGATGCGCTCGGACAAAGGCTCACTAGCGATTCGGCTTTCGCGTGGAAGTCATGTGAATGTCACCGCTATTCGAAGTGTGGGTGCTCAAGTGGATGGCACCTTCGTGCCTTTCCCAGCGATCGCATTCGCCGACCGGCCGGCCGGCTCCGAACTGGTCGGTGGCGACCGGGCAAGTGTCGGTTGGCGGCCAGCGGGGATAGCCGGTGGCCCGATTGCCTGGTCGAGGCGATTCGGTAACGCTGCGCGTAGACGCATCTCGGGAAGCACCGCCAGCCTGACCGATGCGCGCAACGCCTTGCTCCCCGGTGATTTCGATCTGCCCGATAACCGTTTCGTCGTTGCGTACCTGCCGGCCACTTCGGACGCTGGTCCGCGCGCCTGGCCGCTGGATTTGACCGAGTGGGATCGACAGTTGGCCACCCACTGCTACCTGTTGGCCGGCGGAGCGATCGATGAATCGGTACCCACCCGGTTGTGGGGTTCGATTCGAGACGCCCGCGGACTATCGCTGGCGCAGATCTTGGATTCCGCTGCCTTACTCATCACCGACGATCCGGCGCTCATCGACACCGTGCGACCATCGATCGTGTTCCGCCCTGATGAAGGAGCAGCTCGCTATTTGCTGCCGCCGCTTCCCGTCGGTTATCCGGTGATCACCGAAACTGCGGAACTGGCCCAAGAGGTCCAACGCATCCTCGGGGATCCCTCGTGACGCGAATCCTGCTGTGTGCCAACAACATCGATGAGCTCGGCGGCGCCCAGCGGGTCGTCCACCTGTTGGCCGATGGTTTCCAACGACGCGGGCACGACGTCACCGAAGTGGGAATCACTCCCTTCGAGCCGGCCCACGCGGCGGTTGGAGATGTTCCCCGACATGTGCTGATGCCACAGGTCTGGCCAAAGAAGAGCACCCAAACCGAACGCACTCGGGCGCAGTTACGCAGCACCGCCGTTGGTCAGATGGCCGAGTTGCTTCGGTCCATCGGCGATGAGCAGGGGGTGATCATCACCGCCCAGGTCTGGTCCATGGAGATACTCGCCGACGCCTTGGCCCTTGTAGCCCCGAGCGTTCGCAAACAATGGAAAGTGATCGGTCAGTATCACGGGGCGTACGCAGCAGCAGCCTCTGGCCGAGATCTGGGGCGCATCCTTCGCTCGTATCGCGACGTCACGATCTTCACCGCATTGACCGCCGAAGATGGTTCCGCCTTCACTCGTGCCGGATTACGAAATGTCCGCGCGATGCCCAACCCGCTTGCGTTCTGGCCGGAGGAAACTACGCGGCAAATCGGCCCCGACCAGGTGCTCACCTACCTGGGCAGGCTGTCCGAAGAAAAGGGCGTCGATCTGCTGATCGATGCGTGGAGCCTGCTCGCCGATCGGCATCCCACCTGGCGGCTGCGCATCGTCGGCGATGGTCCGATGGCCGATCGATTGCGAGAGCAAGCCGCGTTGTTGGCGGGAATGGAGCGCATCGATTGGGATTCACCCACGGTCGATCCCGCATCGGTCCTTCTCACCAGCGATCTGGTGGTGTTGCCGTCCCGAACCGAAGGGTTGCCACTGGTGATAGCCGAAGCCCAGGGGTGTGGCGTACCGGTCGTGGCCACCGATTGCTCCAGTGGTGTCCGGCAACTGATCGGTGATTGGGGTCGCTTGGCGCCGCGGGGAGACTCCCGAGCGCTGGCCGAGGTCCTTGATGAGGCGATGGCCGACCCAGCCTGGCGGGCCGAATCGGGCCGAAGGGCACGGGTGGAAATGCAGCCGTACCGACTCGATGCGGTGATGAACGCCTGGGAGAAGTTGCTCGGCCAAGTATTGCGTTGAGAATCGATTGCAGGAACTGCTTATAAGTGCTCGTTGGCGCGGGTGAGGTCTTCTTCGAAATCGACTTCCACGGCGAACATGTCACCGATGTCCACCGGGGTGACCCGCATCCGGTCCTTGTGGACGGCGATTTCTATGCCCCGTTCGAAGTAGTCCGACTCGGAGCATTCGGTGAGTCGCTCGATCAGTGCAGGCTTGTCTGCCGCGCTGACGTAATTGATACCGACTGCCTCACCGCGAGCATCGGCCACCTGTTTGGACAGTTCGGCGACGAACCCATCGCTATCCACGGTGTACTTCACTTCCTCTTCGCCTACCGCAGCGGTGTTCACACAGATGAAACTGGTGTCTTGTTCCATGAAGGGGCGTACTGACTCTAAAACGGCCGGATCGAAGACGACATCGCCGTTCATCCACAACACCCCACCGTCAGCCGACAGGCGTAAGGCCTTCAGGAGACTGCGATTGGTATTGGTCTGATCGTAAGCCTCGTTGTAGATGTAGCTGACATTCGGAAAGGCCTCCAAGATCAAGTCCAACTTGAATCCGACCACGGTGGTGATCCGCACGGACTCCGTGAAGGCCGAGTAGAGATTATCCATCTGCTGTTGCATGATCGTTCGGCCGTCGGTCAGTGGAGTGAGCGGTTTGGGAAATGGTCGCCCGAGTCGAGTCCCCATTCCAGCCGCCAAGATAACCGCCTGCACGTTCATTCGGTCTCCTCACTCACCACGCGTACCCGCCGAAGTTCGCGCAGGGCGGCATCATGTTCATTCATAGCTTCTTGCAATTGCCGCCAGAACCGTCTGGTGCTTTCACCGGGGGCTAGATCGTCGAAATAGTACGTACGCATCCGGTGCCGTTCAGCAGCCTTGTCGTCGTCCGTGATTATCCGTTCCAGCTCGGTGGAAAGATCCGGGATGGTCGCGCCATCGATGATGTAGCTGGCTTCGGCGAGTGGCGATTCGATGGTCAAGCCCGCCCGGTTGGTCCGGCGGTCGGTAAGCAGGATCGGTGCATCCGCTCGTAGATACAAGAAGTCCAAGGTGACCGAAGAAATGTCGGCGATCAAGACATCGGTGCTTCGGATAACTCCAAGCATGTCCGCATCGAGCAGCATCGTGTGGCCTGCCGTTGGTTCGGCCTTGGCTGCAGACTCGATAGCGGCAACGATGGCGTGGTGTCCGTTGCGGATCCCCGGATCGCTGGAATCTGCTACCCGCGGGTGAGGCTTGTAGACGACCCGGGCGTGTGGCTGCGCCAACATCGCCTCGATGATCGCGGGCCCATATCGATCAACGGAGGAGTAATTGTTCGCGTCGTCCTCCCCCTCCCAGGTGGGGGCGTAGGTGATGGTGGTTCGTGGCGACTCGGGCAACGCTGGGTCCACGGGAAGATCCAGCTGGGGTCGACCGACCCGAACAAGGTGGGCAGAGTCGAACCATGCGATTGCTGCCTGGTGCCGTTGAACGGCAGCTTCGCCGGCTACGAACACCTTGTCGTATGCCTTGGCCTGATTGCTGACCATGCAGATTTTGTCGCTCTCACCGTGATTCACATGCACATGCACTGCTCGCTGGAAGGACAGCGCCTGGAAATTCGTCCACCCATTGTTGACGTAGACCACCGCACGGAAGTCTGCTCGGTCTAGTAAGGACATCAAGTCCTCATAGCGAGGCACCAGCACCACTCGAAGTGTTGTGCGGCCCCGGAGGGAGTTGTAGGTGTCGATTTGACGCACGATCACCAGGGTTCGCAATTCGGTATTGGCTTCGAACACCGGCAACCATTGGCTCAGTTGGTAGAGCTTGGGCGGGCCGTCCGGGAAATACAGCGCGATATCAGCGGATGGAATGTCCGAAAGCGAGAATCCTTCGGGCTCGACTTGCCCGAATTCGCGCAACCGTCGAGCGATGCTTCGCGCTGCTCGCTTGCCTTGACGGCTCAGCCAGGAGTCGGACGCAGGGGTGTTTGGCACAGTTGGCCTATCGTAAAGGCCGTGCGCTCCCTCTGGGAGCACCGTCAGGTGCTCCGCATGTTGGTCCTACGAGACCTGCAAAAGAAGTACACCCGGTTCCGCCTGGGTTACTTGTGGACGCTGCTCGAGCCACTGGGCATGAGCCTGGTGCTGTGGCTGGTCTTCTCCGTTCTGCTCGGCGCCCGGGCGCTGGGTTTGCAGCCGTACTTGCTCTTCTTGTCTGTGGCGATCCTGCCGTGGTGGTGGTTCGCCACCGCTATCGGTTCGGCCACCAGGATCTGGCGGCGAACCGGCGCCCAACTGCGGATCAGCACCCTGCCCACCCAACTATGGGTTATGCGCGCGATGCTCGTCGCCTTGATCGAGTTCATTTTCTCGCTACCGGTGATCGTGCTGGCTATCGCCTTGACTGGATTCCTTCCCGGCCCGCTGATCGTGCTTTTCCCGGTGGGCATACTCGTGCAGTTCTTGCTCATGTACGGATTGGCATTGCTGATCGCATCTGCCTCGGTGGTCTTTCCCGATGTGGCCCGACTCGTTCGAATCGTGATTCGCGCGATGTTCTACCTGTCGCCTGTGTTGTACTCGGTGTCGAATATTCCCGCCGGTGCGCAGTTTCTCGCTTCGTTCAACCCGCTCGTGGGGGTGCTGGGCCTGTATCGCATCGGTTGGTGGCCGGAGGAGGCATCGAGCTTCATTGGCTACGGCATTTCCCTGGGTCTGTGCATAGCGATCTTCATTTTGGGCCTTGTTACCTTCAAGAAGTTCGAGCAGCGCATCTTGAAGGAGGTGTGAGATGGCTCGCATTGCAATAGATCCAACTCTTGACGCAGTAATGGAATTCACGAATGTGTCGCTACGGATGCCACGCCACCGGCGCAGACGAGGAGGCGGTCGGCGTCAGCAGATTCGTCGCATGGCCGGTGAGGTTCGACGCGATGAAATCGAGGTATTGACGGATATCTCGTTCCGGATCGAACCGGGGGAGTCGGTGGCTGTCGTAGGCCCGAAGGGCCCCGGTAGGCAGGCACTCTTGCGTTTGGCGGCGGGGACTTTGCGCCCTGATTCAGGAACCGTCCGCCGTAATCAACCCGTCGTCCCAATGATCGAAGTGGCCCGTGCATTCGCCCGCATGTACACGATTCGACAGAACATCTACATAGTCGGAGGTCTTCTGGGGATGACCCCACAGCAGATCGAAGGCAAACTTCCGGCTATTGCTGAGCGTGCCGGGGTCTCGAACATGCTTGGGCGCTACCTGAATGCAGCACCACCTGTAATGCGCCAGAAGCTCGCCTGGACGATTGCTATGTCCGTCAATGCCGATGCATACGCGATCGATCAGACGTTGGTAGTCGGTGACCGCCCCTTCCGCCAGGAAGCCTGGACCCAGGTTGATGAATTACGCAAACAAGGTGCCACCTTCCTGGTGTCCTCGGACAGCCCCAAGCAGTTCCGCCGCTTTTGCGACCGTGCCTTGTACATCGCAGACGGCCGCCTCGTGGCCGATACCAGCGTGCCCGAGGCCCTCGCAGCCATGCGCGCCGCCCGACAGGCCGCGCGCAAGGCGGATGAGGCCGGCAACGGCGAATAGGCTTGCGGCCATGTCGCAGGCGGTCCACACAGCGGTTTTGCCGCAGCAATCTGCGATCCCTGACCACGGTGTGCTGCTGCATGTCGGGGTCCACAAAACCGGAACCACGGCGATCCAGGCGGCGCTGGCCGATGCGCGCTTGGACCTGCTTTCCTACGGGGTTCGCTACCCCGGGAAGTTGCAGGCGCAACACCGGGCCGCGCTGGCGCTGCTGGGGCGACCATGGGGCTGGAATTCACGTGGCGGATCGGTGATGGATCGGCGCCATTTCGATGCATTGGTCCGGCGAACGGCCAAGCACGATGGTCGCACTGTGATCAGTAGCGAATTCTTCTGCGAAGCCCCCGAAGACAAAGCCCGCGAGACCATCGATTCCCTGGGTGGTCCAGGCGAGGTGAACGTTGTGGTGACGTTGCGCAATCTGGGCAAACTCCTGCCTTCCTCCTGGCAGCAATACCTGAAATACGGGCTCACCACGCCCTACGAGAAATGGCTCGAAGATGTCTTCGCTACCCCCGGGTCCTCGAAGATTTCGCCGACGTTCTGGCGGCGACATGATCACGGCGAGGTTCTTTCGCGCTGGGCCGCTGCCGCCGG
>Ga0102945_1000412_pt1 | contig 13043 bp, 10 predicted proteins | sample SalPonred_H2O_MG_FD_78207 | JGI IMG/M metagenome (GOLD analysis project Ga0102945, IMG submission 78207) | Salt pond water microbial communities from South San Francisco under conditions of wetland restoration - Salt Pond MetaG R2_restored_H2O_MG ...
CGGCCTTCTGCTACCGCCTTCTGGACGGCGGCGTGGGTGGGGTCGAAGCGGCGGTTGAAGCCGACCATGAAAGGAACGCCTGCGGCATCGACTGCGGCGAGGGCTCGATCCACTTCGGTGAGATCCAAGCTGACCGGCTTCTCGCAGAAGATCGCCTTGCCGACAGCAGCGGCGCGTTCGATCAGATCGACATGGGTGTCGGTGCTCGAGCACACGGCCACGGCGTCGACATCGGGGGATGCGAGCATCTCCTCGACGCTCATCACGGGGGCGCGTAGTTCCTCAGAGACTGCTTGCGCAGCGGCGTCGTTGACGTCGAACACGCCAGCAAGGGAAGTCTCCGGCACTTTGGTAGCGATGATCTCCGCATGCATCTTGCCGATGCGGCCAACGCCGAGTACTCCGATGCGAACCGTCACGTGGATTCCCTTCCCCATAAGCAACGGGGCCAACCCTAGAGGCGGCCCCGTTGAGATGTCGTGCTGGATAGGTGCGGACTATCTAGGTGTCCGCGCCGAGTTCGTGCGCGAGCGCGTCAAGTTCGGCGCCACCGGCCATTGCCTTGACGAGTTCCTCACGGGAGACGGTGTCCTTGGTGTATTCGGCGAGCATGCGACCGCGGTTGAGTAGGTAGAAGTTGTCGCCGACCAGGTAGGCGTGATGCGGGTTGTGGGTGATGAACACGACCGACACCCCGGATTCCGCGGCGGTGCGGATGTGCTTGAGCACCACACCGGACTGCTTGACCCCCAGCGCACTTGTCGGCTCATCGAGGATCAACACGTTCGCACCGAAGTGGATAGCGCGCGCGATCGACACCGCCTGACGCTCGCCTCCGGACAAGGTGCCGACGGGCTGCTCGGGATCGCGAATGTCGATGCCCATCTGGGCCATCTCACCCTTGCAGGATTCCTTGGCGTACTTGGTGCGCAGACCTCGAAACGGCCAGAACCCCTTCGTCGGCTCGTTGCCCAAGTAGAAGTTGCGCCACACCGCCATCAGCGGAACGGTGGCAAGATCCTGGTACACCGTCGCGATGCCGTTATCGAGGGCCTCGCGCGGTGAGTTGAAGGTGGTTGGTTCACCGTTCACGTACATCTGGCCTTCGGTGGGCGTGTGCACCCCGCTGAGGATCTTGATCAGCGTGGACTTGCCGGCGCCGTTGTCACCGAGGACGCAGGTCACCTGATTTTGGGGAACCACCATCGAGACATCCTGAAGTGCGATCACGCTACCGAAGCGCTTCCCCACGTTCTCCAGAGCGAGTGCGGCTGGCTTGTTGGTGGATACCTCGGTCATCTTCGAGCTCCCTGGAAGCGACGGCGGATGAGTGAGTTGGTGAACACAGCAGCGAAGAGAATCAAACCGAGGAACAGCCAGGTCCAGTCAGTATTCCACTGGGCGTAGGCGATGCCGATGAATGCCATACCGATGATGGCAGCGCCGATGGTGCCGCCGATCGCCGATCCATAACCACCGGTGAGCAAGCACCCACCCACCACCGCTGCGATGATGAAAATGAATTCCTGGGTGACGCCTTGGCCAGCTTGCATGGACTTCAATCGCATCAGGCTGATGATCCCCACCAAGGCGGACGACATCGACACGTACATGAACAGCATGATCTTCGTTCGCCGGACCGGGACGCCGACGTTACGAGCCGCATTGGAATCACCACCCACAGCGAAAATCCAGTTACCGAACTTAGTGCGCGTCAGAACGAGTGTGGCAATGATCGTCAGGACAATCCACCAGACCACTGCCATTCGGAAGTTGTATTGGGTAAATGTCGAAGCGAAGACAGTTTCGGCACTTTCGAATCCCGGTCGCATTTCCCCATCGGGACCCTCATCGACCCCAGCCACGCGGACGGTGTCCGTCAGCACCTTCGTGACACCGAGATTGATACCTCGAAGTGAAAAGAACATCGCCAAAGTGACGATGAAGGACGGTAAGCCGGTGGTTACCACCAACCAGCCGTTGGTGAAGCCGATACCGGCTGCGAAGACAAAAGTGAGCAAGATCGCCGGCCACACACCGACGTTGTATTCGGTGATGAGCAGCCCGGCGAAGAGTCCCGAAGATCCGATCATCACCCCGCTGGATAGATCGAACTCGCCGCCAATCATCAACATCGCGACGGCTACCGCGATGATTCCGTAAGTCGAGGCGACGTCAGTCCAGCGAGCTGTTCCGTCGAGTGAGAAGAAAGTGCCGGTCTGATCGACTACGGCGAAGAAGATGTAGACAACGAGCGCGCCCATGAACGCGCCGATCTCCGGGCGCCGCATGATTCGCGTCAGTGAACTCGTCGTTGCGACGCGGTCATCAACCGCGGTGGTGGTCGACATGTTTCCCTCGCTCGACTCGTAGGGGCCGATTACGACGCTAGTGCCGTAGCACTCGGCTGGAGATGGTTTCTGGGAAGTTCCTTGATGGTTCGTGCTGGGTGCGACCGGCGGGTGAGGCTTACGCCCCACCCGCCGGATTCACATTTACCGCGTGCCGTTGGCAGCCAGTTCCTGGACCAACTCTGCGTTCTCTTGAACCACGAAACCTGGGCCGGTGTATATAGGCTGACCACCGCCGAGCTCGTGACCATTGAGCAGGTTCAGGTACAGCAACACAACAGACATGTAGCCCTGTGCGTACTGCTGCTGATCGATAGCGAACGCAAGGTCGCCATCGGCGATCGCCTGGACGGCATCACCGGACAGATCGACGGTGCCGATCACCATGTCGCGGCCCACTGCGTCGGCCGCCGGCAGTGCGGCAGCAGTTGCGATGTCGGCATTGAGGGCGAAGACGCCGTCGATATCCGGATCGGCCTCAAGCGCCGCCTGCATCTCAGCTTGGCTCTGGGCCAGATCAGCCAGACCAGCTGAGAGCTGCAGGTTCTCCACGGTGCCGTTAAAGGTGTCAGCGGCACCATCGCAACGCTGCTGCAGACCAATGTTGTTCTGCTCCTGGATCGGGCACAGCACCTTGGTCACGCCGGCCTCATTAAACTTCAGACCCGCCTCTTGGCCGGCGATGAACTCGTCCTGGCCAACGTGAGTGAAAGCACCAAGGTCTTTGAAGACCTCGCTACCGGAGTTCATCGTAACGATGGCAACGCCAGCATCTTCTGCTGTTTGCAGTGCACCCTCGATGGCGTCCGGGTTCGGAGCCGAGACCGCGATGCCCTGGCAACCAGCAGAAACGTCGCCCTCGATGAGCTGCGCCTGCAGTTGGGCGTCGTTGGTGGTCTCCTGGTAGGTGAAGTCGACGCCGAGGTCCTCGGCTGCCTTATCCGCACCGGCCTTGGCAACCGACCAGAAGCCGCCGCCGTCGCCGTGGGTGACCATGCAGATCTTGTACTGCGAGTTGTCGCCACCGCCGGAAGATGCGGCGTCGTCGGAACCTGAGTCCTCGCTCGTTGCCGCGTCGTCGGTGGATTCCGCCGCGCTATCGCCGCTGTCGGAGCTCGAGCACCCCGCCAACACAAGTGCCGACGCCGCAACTGCGGCGATGGCAAGTTTGCCAACCTTCATGTAGTCCTCCTAGGCGCCCCATGGACGCGTTAAAACCGTGCGCCCAAATGCCCCCAACGGGACGGTTATGCATCGAAGCCCCGTTAATATGGCAGCGATTTGGAACGCTCCAATGCCCCGTAGTTTCGTGCTTAGCCCCGACCTTGGGAAGCCCCTGTGTGGATGCGTTACCAACTCGTTACGGCAAGTTACCGGCCGGCGTCGTCGTTGATACCGGGGGAACGACCAACCCGGCGCCCTGATCTGGGGGATTGACCGCAGATCCCGCGGTGTCTGGGAAAGTGACCGTGAATCCCCCGGAGTGTGGGAAAAAGCGTGGAGGGGTGATGTTAGGGGGCGAGGTCGACGACTGGCTCCCAACGGCGCGAGGTCCACGAATCGATCAGCGCTTGCTGGACGCTGACCACATCGACGGCCTCGCGGAAGCCCACACGGAACCGGTCCCCGCCGGCCAGGGACTCCAAGAACCCGTAATCCTCGATCGCCACGAGATCCTCGAAGCCGATCGCGTTGGCCTTACCGGGCACGAACGCACCGTGGAACGGGAATCGGTCGCCGCCGTAGATGGTCGTGTAGCCCGAGCTCGGATCGTCGGTGAGCCGGTAGTAGCGCAGCTCGTTCATGGTCTCCAGGTTCCACTCGATCGCGCCCTTGGTGCCGTACACCGCGAAGGAATTCTGGCTCTCCGGACCGACCATGGTGCGGCTGGATTCGAAGGTTCCGGTGGCGCCGCCTTCGAATGTGCACAGCATTGAAGCAAAGTCCTCGTTCTCGACCTCGCCCTTGGGATCATCCGGGTTACCGCGGCCGTAGTGCCCGGCACCGGGCTGGGCGATCGGACGGTGCGTGATGGTGTTGTTCTTCATCCCGATCACCTCGGTGATCGGTCCCACGAGGAACTGCGCCATGGAGACCGAGTGGCTGAGGATGTCGCTGGTCACGCCGTAGCCGGCTTGATCCATGAAGAAGCGCCAGGTCAACAGGCCCAGCTCGTCGCTGCCGTACATCGACAGGAAGTGACCGCGGTAGTGCGTGATCTCACCCAACTGCCCGGACTCGATGATCGACTTCGCGTGGATAACCAAGGGCGCCCAGAGGTAGTTGTAACCGACACCGGTGGCAACTCCGGCAGCCTGCGCAGCGCGGTAGGCCTGTACCGTTTGATCCGGCTTACCACCGATCGGCTTCTCACTGAAGACGGCTTTGCCAGCGGCGGTGGCTGCCTCGATCATCGGGATGTGCAACATGTTCGGGGCGGTGACCCACACCGCGTCGACGTCCTCGGCGGTGACGGCCTCCTGCCAGTCCGCAACAGCGCGTTCAAATCCGAAATCCTCGACGGCGCGCGTGCGTCGCGACTCCTCGGTGTCTGCGCACACGACGAGCTTCGGATCCACCTTGCGATCTTCAAACAAGGAGGGGATGCGCAGCATGGACCGGCTGTGGGCCTGACCCATCCAGCCGAGGCCCAAAACAGCGACACCGACGTTCTTCTTCATGTTCAATCCCCCGATCAGTTCACGCGGCCGGCGGCCGAGGTCATGGGCAGGCGCGGATCCTGCTCTTGTTGTTCCCAGGATGCACGGATCCAGTGCTGATCGGGGTCGTCGCAGAACGCCATAGTGCGGTCATCCCCGGGACCGGCCAGGACATTGAGGAAGTACATCGGGTACTCGGGGTTGGCGACCGTCGGCCCGTGGTAGCCCTCGGGAACTAGGTAGGTATCGCCATCGACGATGGTCAGTGTCTCGTCGTGGCGCCCGTCCACGGTGTAGATCCGAAACAGCCCGCTACCGAGCGGATCACCGTGCGGACCGTCCTCGCGGCCGATCCGGAAGTAGTAGATCTCTTCGTTGTTGGTTACGCAATCCCCGATGCCATCGTGGCGGTGCGGGGGCCACGACGACCAGTTCCCACCAGGGGTCAGCACCTCGCACACGTTGATCTTGTCGGCTTCGGTGAAGGAGCTAGGGGTGGCGTAATTGTTGACCTGTCGCGTGGAGCGACCAGATCCGCGCACCTCCACCGGCACCGATTCCGCGCTGCCGTAGTGGATCGGGAACGAGCGAGTAGCCCGAGCCGTCACGATCGCCACTTCGCCGGCAGAACCGGAAATACTCACCGTTGATCCAACCGGTAGGTACAACCAATCAGATACTCCGGCGAACACACCCTCGCGTCCGCGCATCTCGAAGCGCTCATCATCGACCGTGACGACGAGATCCTGGGCCGACAGCGAGACGAGCACACCTTCCTCCCCCTCCAGCGTGAAGGAAGCCGGATCGCCATCACGCAGCGTGTAAACCTGCTGACCGCAATAGGTCCAACCAGCAGATTCCGGCGTGATGACGAGATCTGCTCGCCCCTGCGCGGCGCTGCCGGCCGGAACGAACCACGACGATTCATTTGCCATCGTCCTACTGCCCTTCTGTTGGATGCACGATCTGCGCGGCGGCACTCACCGCTTTTTCCACATCTGCGTCTTCGGGGTAAACCAGAGCCCGCCCGGCTACCAGACCACGAACATTCGGCTGCTCCATCGCAGCCTGCCATCCGGCGAAGGTCGCGACGGCATCGGCCCCAGGATCTCCACCGAGCATCACGATCGGCATCGAGGTGGCGCCGGCCACTTCGGCCATGCGCGGCGAGGCGGGCAGCTTCAACCACGTGTAGGCAGAACACGAACCAAGCCCGGACGCGATCGAGACCACCTTGATCAACCGTTCGACGCTGGAATCCAATCGTGCTCGACCGTTCTCATCGATCAGGTACGGAAGCGGTTCGATCATGTTCATCAACTTGCGGTCGGCCAATTCGGTCGACAAGGACGCCACCATCTCCAAGGTGCGGGCCACACCGGCATCGGTGTCCTCAATGCGAAGCAACGTCTTACCGCCATCGAGCCCGTACTCGGCAATGTGATCGGCGTCGTAAGCGGTGAGCCGGTCATCGAGTTCCCAGCCGGCGCCGATGATGCCGCCGCGGTTCATCGTGCCGATGGCAAGAACCTCGTCCAGCTGACCCAGGTAGGCGAGTTCTTCCAAGATGTCGGCGCTGGCCATCACACCGTCGACACCGGGAACGGCCAAGGCCCGGGTGACCCGGTCGAGAAGTGTGTAACGATCGGCAACCGCCAGTGGATCCGCTCCAGCTGCGAGCATTCCGCGGGCGGTGTGATCCACGGCCACGATCAGCAAATTGCCATCCGGGCCCACGAGATCGCGGCGCCGGCGCGACGTCAGTGCCGTGCGCAAGGACTCCGGTGCGCGAACCCGCGCCTCGATGAGATCACGGTATGCATCCCGGTCTATTCCGGTGGTCACTAACTGCCTCCTTGGGCGATTGTTTCTTCCACAATGACACTGGTTGGCATGGCATCTGCGCAGGTGAGTTGGGTGGCAACATACGCACCGGCGCCGTTTGCGAACCGCCCGATCTCCGCAAGGTTCCAGCCGCTGAGCAGGCCGTGCACAAGTGCACCGCCAAAAGCATCACCGGCACCGAGTCCACACAGCACGTCTATTTCCAAAGGTGCCACTCGGATGCGTTCGTGGGCATCGGCCAGCAGCACTCCCCCGCCACCGAGTTTCACGATCGCTACGCGCACCCCTTGACTCAACAATTCATCGGCCACTGCATCGGGGTCCTCTAGCCCCAGCGCCATCTGGCACTCAGCGCGATTACCGACAACCACGGAGCTGTTGGCGATGGCTCGCCGGGCGGCTGCACGTGCCGTGTGCACGTCGGGCCACAACGAAGGTCGGTAGTCCAAATCCAAGACCGTCTCTCGTCCTTCGCCGCGCCCCCGCGCGTCGAGCCAGTCGAAGGAAGCTTGGGCCGTCGCACCCTGAGCCAGGGCCCCCACGCTCATCCACAGCACTCGACAGTTGCGGATATCGTCCTCGGGCACATCGGTGGTGCGCACGGTGGTGTCCGGCGCGGCCGTTCCGCGATAGAAAATGATCTGCGGATCCTCCGGCGGAGCCAAGGCAGCCAAGACCACGGGAGTCAACGCCGAATCATCCCGCCCGATGTACCGGGTATCCACGCCCCACTCCGCCAACCGCGTGATCACATAATCACCCAGCGCATCGGTTCCCACTTTGGTGACGACCGCAGCATGGTGTCCATAGCGGGCCACCGCGACCGCGACGTTCGTCGGGCTACCGCCGACCGATTTGCGAAAAGTCTGGGGGTCGCTGAAGGCCGCGCCCACCTCCTGGGCGTACAGATCGACACTCACCCGTCCTACGGTGATCACCGCCGGACCGGTCTGCGCTGAGGTGCCTGCCATGCCGTCTCCTTGGAACGCTCCAAAATGCCGGCTGATCGTGTCACACTTGGCGATCGACAAGCAACCAGAAGGGCCGGGATCACCATATGCGGGTAGTCGTCATCGGTGCGGGGCGCATGGGCGGCATTCGTGCGCACGACCTCGCAGCCGATCCGAGGGTCAGCGAGTTGCTCATCGCGAACCGGACGCCCGACCGGGCCCGGGAGCTGGCCGAGCAACTGCAAGCGGGCAGCATCGAGTGGGACGACATCACCTCGGTCGACGCCGACGCCTATGTAATGGCTCTGGCCACCGATGCCCACTCGGATCTGCTCACCGACATATTGGCGCGCGGCGTGCCGGTACTGTGTGAGAAGCCGATAGCGCTGAGCGTTGCTGAGACCGAACGGATCTGTGCGCTCGCCGCGGCGTCGAACGCCCCACTTCAAGTCGGTTTCCAACGACGTTTCGACGACGGCATCGCCCAAGCAGCGCAGGCGATCGCGAGTGGCGCACTGGGAACGGTGTACGACATCGTGCTCAGTTCCCGCGACCATGTGCCACCGGATCGTGGTTTTCTTCCCGGCAGCGGTGGAATCTTCCGGGACCTGCATGTCCACGATCTGGATCTGGTCGCCTGGATGTCGGGCTCACCGATCGCCGCCGTGCAGGCCGCAGCGCAGATTCGCGGAGATGGGCCGTATGAGGAATTCGGGGATTTCGATATCACCCGCATCATCGCCCGCACCGAATCCGGCGTCCTGGCATCCATTAGCGGCGCCAGGCACGATGCCCGCGGGCACGACGTCCGGTTGGAAGTATTCGGTAGCAAGGACTCACTCAGCGCCGGCATCACACCTCGAACACCACTACGCACACTCGATGGAGGCGGCGTCGCAGTGGACGTCGATCCCTACACCGGCTTCATCGATCGTTTCCGCGAAGCCTTCCGCACCGAAACCGGTCGCTTCGTCGACGTCATCGCTGGAGCAACGAACCCGTGCCCACCACAAGCGGCACTCGATTCACTACGGGCGGCGATCGCTTGTGAGATAGCCGCCCGGGAAGGTGGCACTGTGCACGTGAAGGACGTGACGGATGAGCGATAAGCGCCCAACGATTCACGATGTTGCAGCGCGAGCGGGGGTCTCGAAGTCTTTGGTGTCCCTGGCCTTGCGAGGCTCTCCGAAGGTCAGTGATGCCAGCAGATCGGCGATCATGGCGGCCGCCGGCGAGCTCGGGTATCGACCCAACGCGACCGCCCGCAGCCTGGCCGACCGGCGCAGTCGCACGATCGGCATCAATATGGCCGAGATGGATAACCCGATCTTCCCGCAAATGCTCAGTGGCGCCCACGCCGTCATCCGAGAACGTGGATACAACACGATGCTGGTCTCGGGCGAGCGCGATCCGCAAGTCGAGTACGAAGAACTCACCAAGTTGCTGGAATTCCAAGTGGAGGGCCTGATCTTGATCTCCCACCGGATGCCGGCATCCACGGTGCGTTCCTTGGCTGCCGATGTCCCGACTGTGGTGCTTACGTTACGCGCCATCACCGGTCCCGGCATCGATTCGGTCACGTCCGACGACGAAGCCGGTGCCCGAATGGCCATGGAATATCTCTTCGAGCTCGGGCACACGCGCATCGCACACATCTCCGGTGGCACCTTGGAACCTGCGGTGGTTCGTGAACGGGTCTATCGCGAGGAAATGCAACGAGCGGGTCTGGGCGACTTGACCCAGGTTTACGAAGGTGATCTGACCAACGACGGTGGCCTGCGGGCTGCGCGGGAGTTGCTGACCGACGGCACGACTCCCACCGCGGTGTTCGCCAGCAACGACATCTCGGCGATCGGCGTCATGGCCGCCTGCCAAGAACATGGGCTCTCGATTCCGGAGGATATTTCCATCATCGGTTACGACGGGGTCTCGATAGGCGCGCTGCGCACGATCAGCCTGACCACCATCGCCCAGCCACTCAGCACGATGGGGGCACTGGGAGCCGAGCGCCTGTTCGACCGTATGGACGGCAAGAAGATCAAGGAACGCTCGATCATCTTGGAACCGGAGCTGCTCGTGCGAGGTACCACCGCGCCGCCGGGCCGATCCGGCTAGCGCGGCGAGCCGCCCTCAGCGACCCATCTCGCGAAGGGGGTGAGGGCATCGGGATCGGCAAGACCGCTGGTGTTACGGACCGGATCTCCGTTCACGATGTCGGTCACCGCAAGCTCGGCGAGTTTGCCGGTGACGGTCCTCGGCACCGAACTGATCGCGACGATTTCGGCGGGGACATGGCGGGGGCTGGCCTTGCTGCGCAACTGTTGGGAGATCTCCTCGCGCATCGCATCGGTGAGTTCCCGGCCATCGTGTGGCACGACGAACAGCACGATTCGCGTGTCCAGATCTTGGCGCTGCCCGACCACGATCGATTCGGATATGAAATCGAGTGCATCGACGATGCGGTAGATCTCGGCGGTTCCGATGCGCACGCCGTGGGCATTCAACGTTGCATCCGAGCGGCCGTGGATCACGAAACCACCCTCGGGGGTTCGGGAGACGAAATCACCGTGGGCCCACACACCAGGGAACCGATCGAAGTACGCCTGCTGCAACCGGGTTCCGTCGTCTCCCCAGAATCCCAGCGGGTGGGACGGGAACGATGAGGCGCACACCAACTCCCCGCGAACACCCTCGGTTACTGGGGCCCCCCAATCGTCGAAGACCTGGACATCCAGGCCCAGCGCCGGTCCTTGGATCTGTCCGGCATAGACCGGCTCTATGGGTACACCGAGCATGAAACAACCACAGATGTCGGTGCCCCCGGAGATCGATGCGAGGTGCACATCGGCTGATATGTCGCGGTACACGTACTCGAAGAGCTCGGCAGCCAACGGCGAACCGGTACTGGCCAGCGTGCGTAAGTGCGGCAGTTGTCCTGGCTCGCGGTGCACTCCGGCCGCGCGCAACGATTCGATGTACTTGGCCGAGACACCGAGGAACGTCAGCGCTTCGGTGTCGGTGATTTCCAGCAACCGATCGGCACTGGGATACATCGGCTGCCCGTCATAAAGGACGACGGTGGCCCCGGTACCAAGGACCATCAACAACCAGTTCCACATCATCCAGCCGCAGGTGGTGAAGTAGCAGACCCGATCGCTCGGTCGGATATCAAGGTGCACTCGCTGTTCGACAAGGTCCTTGAGCAGCACTCCTGCCGCACTGTGCACGATGCATTTGGGCGCGCCGGTTGTTCCACTGGAGAACAAGATGAATCCAGGGTGATCGAAGGGGAATGCGGTTGTGCGCCACTGCGCGTCTTGACCGATCCACTCGTCCCACGCCTGGACCATCGGTGCTTGCGGTGCTTCGCCGGCACTGCGGCCGATAGCAACCACGCGCTCCACACTCGGTAGCCCCGCCAACACTTCGCGAACACCGTCGAGCATGTCGAAGCGGCGACCGCCGTAGGAGTAGTCGGAGCCGACGAGCAGTAGCCGCGGGTTCACCTGCCCGAAGCGGTCGAGCACCCCCGGCGGTGCGAAATCCGGCGACGCGGTGCTCACTACGGCGCCGATCGACAATCCGGCAAGCGCCCAGATCATGACTTCGGGCACATTCGGCGCCCAGGCGGCCACCCGATCACCGGGTGCGATCCCGGCATCGCGCATGCCCGCGGCGACACTCGCCACGTCTGCGCGCAGTTGCTGCCGAGTCCAGCTGCGTCGTTGTCCTTGCTCGTCGATTCCCACGAGCACTTCTTGCGCATCCTCGCCGGCGAGCAAAGTTTCGACGACGTTCAGGCTCGCCTCGGGGAAGAAACGGGTTCCCCGTAGATCGTCGCGGGCTTGAACATCAACAGCAACGTCGCCTTTGGCGCCGACCAGCCCACACTCATCCCAGGCCCACGACCAAAAGGAATCCGGATCCGCAACGCTGGCAGCGTGGGCGGCGGCATAGGTGGACGTATCACTCGCGGCCAGCCACCGCTTTATCGCAGCGCCTCTATCGGCAGGGGGAACCCACAGCGGATCTAGCACGGGCAAAGCATGCCAACCCTCCGCGTTGCGGCGTCACGCGTGGCCGCAGAATTTGAAAATTCGCGGCCACAGCGGACGCCGGAACGGGGAAGGGCTTAGGCCTGGTTGTCGGTGTAGTACGCGCGCACCTGCGGCATCACATTGCGCATCATGAACAACGGACGACGAAGCCCTTCGGCGTTCGGACCTGGACGGGTCTTGGCCATCCACTCCCGGTACACCTCGCGAGAGCGCTGCGGATCGACCACCACATCGCCGTACTTGTCCTCATCGTGGGCCCGTTCGATCGTCACCTTCTGGTGCCAGCAGTGCATGCCCGACCAGGTGTCCGGGTGAACGGCGAACGCCAGGTTTTGATGCACGCCGGGGTCTTCCCAGGTGATGCGAGCAGAGTCGGCATCGTCGCTGAGGAATGGCTTGATGCCTTCCTTGTACCGCAGCCGCCAGCGTCCGTCGTCCATCTTGCCCACATCCACCTTGCCGGTGACCCATCGACTCCCGGCGTCGTCGGTGGTGCGCCACCGACCCATGTGGTGGGACAGCGCCGAGACACCGGGACGGATGCCCTCGGTTGCCCAGATGCGCGCCACGAAATAGCCGATCTCGGTGCTGACCCGCACCATGTCTCCGGTGTCGATGCCCATCCGGCGGGCGTCGATCGGGTTGACCCACAGCGGGTGTTTGTTACTGATCTCGTTCAGATACTTCGCGTTACCCGACCGGGTGTGGATCAAGGTGGGCAATCGGAAGGTCGGTACCAACACCATCTCGCCGTGATCTTCGTCGAGTTCGTGGTGCGAAATGTGCGACGTGATGTAACACGGAGTTGCGTATTCGCGCCAACCGAAATCGGCCATCGAGGGCGAGAACAGTTCGAGTTTGCGCGACGGGGTCAACCAGCCGGCCACCTTCGATCCGTCTTCGAGTTGGACACCCACCGAGCCGGGCTCGCCAACCAGCGGCTTTTGCGTCTCCGGGGTGATCGGCTTGCGCAGCACGCCCTCGGCATCGGGCTCGGCGCCATCGAGTTCGGCCGCGGTGAGTTGACGCTCGTCTTGGCGGTACAGCCCGTTGGCTACCTCGACCGCGCCGTACTTGCGCATGTACTCCAATGGTGTGAGCCCGAGCTTCTCGGCCTTCTCCGGAAGTCCGGGCACCTGGTTATCGAAGATCCAGCCGTAGTAATCATCGACAGTGACC
>Ga0102945_1000415_pt1 | contig 12918 bp, 7 predicted proteins | sample SalPonred_H2O_MG_FD_78207 | JGI IMG/M metagenome (GOLD analysis project Ga0102945, IMG submission 78207) | Salt pond water microbial communities from South San Francisco under conditions of wetland restoration - Salt Pond MetaG R2_restored_H2O_MG ...
ACCTGGTAGCCATTTTGGCGTCGAGCAAGTTGCGCCCATGAGCAGCGATTTCGGAGTCGTCATCTTGACGATGGGCAAGCGCCCGGAGGACTTGAAGCGGGCTATCGATTCGCTGCTCGCGCAGCGCGATGTCGTTGTCGATGTGGTGGTAGTCGGCAATGGCTGGGAGCCCAGTGGATTACCCGAGACGGTCGCAGCCATCGGTCTGCCGGAGAATGTGGGAATCCCTGCCGGGCGCAACGCCGGAGTCGATCATGTCGACGGTGATCTGCTGTTCTTCCTCGACGACGACGCCTCGCTGCCCGATCCCTATTTTCTGGCGTCCATCAAGGGCCGATTCGATTCCGATCCGCACCTGGGGTTGATCCAACCGCGCGTAGAGGACCCGACCGGGGTGGAACCCCCTGGTCGCTGGGTGCCGAGACTGAAGGTTGGTGATCGCACCCGTCCCGGGCCGGCAACCACCCTATGGGAGGGCGCAACAGCAATCAGGCCGCAAGCCTTCGCGGCGGCAGGTGGCTGGCCCGCCGAGTTCTTCTACGGCCACGAAGGCATCGATCTGGTCTGGCGCGTGTGGGATGCGGGCTTCACCTGCTGGTACGCCGGCGATCTGGTGGTGCACCACCCGGTGATCGACCCATTGCGGCACGAAGAGTTCTATCGAATGAACGCGCGCAACCTCGTGTGGGTGGCCAAACGCAATCTGCCTGTGGTCTTGGAACCGTTGTATGTCGGCAGCTGGACGTTGCTTTCCCTTGCTAGATTGAAAAACGCCGAAGCTCGTCAAGCCTGGCTTTGTGGACTGCGCGAAGGAATCCTCGAGTCCCCCGGCGGACGACGACCTATCTCTTGGAGGACTGCGTGGCGCATGGCAAGGGCGGGTCGGCCTCCGGTCGTGTAGCCAGACGATGGGGGATTGCCACGGTGGCAATGGCCTTCTCGTTGTCATCTTTTACCTCCGTACTTGCCGCCGATACGTTCATCGCGCCGGAATACTCAGATCCGAATTGCGAAGTCGCATGGAACATCGACGGCACGCAGATACCTTTCGCACTGCCACCGGACATGATCGCGGAGGTTGTGGGAATACCTGTTGCCACAAGCGGCACACCTGCAGCCCAGACGCTCGTGGTCGCCGAACTCGGTGGATCAGTCGATCAAGCAGTAGTCCGCACGTTTCTTCAGAACTGTGGTTTGGATCCCGCTACCTGGACGGATGTTTTGCAGCCGGGCTCATCGAATCCACCTTTGTCGGGGGAGGCAACCTTGGATTTGACGGTGGTGGCCGGGATTCTGCCCGCCAATACGACACTCAAAACCGCAACCATCCAGAGCTCAATTAATCTCGGGGATGCGTTGCTGAATGCTGCCAATGCCTGTGGTCTTGATGGCAGCGATCCGTCGCGATGGCAGCGCTCGCAACTCGACACACCCACCGGTGGGTGCATTGTGACGATGAGCTACTCGGTGTTCGAGAAGTCGTTACGGTCGATCTTGAACGATGATTTCAACCTGACTACACCTCAGGAACAAGACGAGTACATCTCAGATACCAACGAGGTTTTGGCCAGTATGTCTGATTCCGGGGTCATCACCATCATCTCCAGCGGCGACGAAGGCAGTGGTGGCTGTCAGCCGTTGACCCGTGGCATCCGTAATGAGATGGCGCCGCAGTGGCCCTCGACCAGCCCCTATGCGCTTTCGGTAGGTGGCACGATGTGGGCACCCTCGAACTGGTCTGGGGCAGCCATAACCCCCACTGCCTACGTTCCAGGGGCTTCGTATCAACCGGTCACGTGGCGGAATTGGGATTTGGGAAGCGACTGTCTCTGGGAAGTCGATACCGACCCCGATAACAACGTTGCGTGGCCCGGTATCGGGACCACGAGCGGTGAAAGCGAATTTTCCAGCCGTCCCGGTTATCAGGACCGAATCGCGGCTGCGCTCCCAGGATCCACCGGCCGGCTGTCGCCGGATATTTCCACTCTCGCGGGATGGCCGACGTGGCTGGTTCCCGAAAACAACGACGCCACTGCGTTGTCCTTCTCCATGGGAACGAGTGCGGCAGCGCCACTGGTGGCCGTCGGGCTGGCACATGTCAATGCGGCTTTGACCGCTCAGGGCCTCTCACCCCTGGATAACTCCGGCGGCAGCATGGATGTACATAACGTGCTGTATAACACCAATTTCTCTGGGGCTATCAACGATGTCACTCAGGGAACCAACAACTTATGGTCAAGCGATCTGTGGCTCGATGAGACAGCCGTCACGACCGAGTCGTTCCTCGAAGGACTCGGATTCCTGAACGACGGTGTCCCAACGGCGAACAATGCGACAGATATTGATGGTTACTCGGCAGGCGTCGGCTACGACATGGCAACTGGATTGGGCGTTGTGAACTTCTCGACGCTCGCCGCGCTCCTCATCGAAGCCCAGACGGTTAGTTTCGATCCGCAGGGTCCACCACCGGTCCTCCAGCAATTACCCATCCCGGCTTCGGGTTCCTGTGCCGATATCGATGATTCGGAGTACAACTGGGGTGGAGCGGGCACCGGCGGCTGGGCGAAGTCCTGGGCGCAGTGGGGGAACGCGGGTGCGGGCGGTGCGATCTGTACACGAACGCTGATCTACAACCCATCCTTCGGGATCTGGGTCATCGAACGGTAGCTAGCGCAAAGTCGACGCGCATTTGCGCACGTTCGCGCCGTTAGAGCGCACGTTCGCGGTTAGGAGGCGCAGAAGTTCTCGTCGCCGGTGTTCACATTCGCGGTGAGGTCCTGGGCGACCTTGGCGATCGAAACAGACCTTGCCGAGGTCAGCGGGTCGGTCATGATCACCTGCATCGTGCCACCTTGGCCGGGGACTGCCTCGGTGTTGTCGATACCGGTGGAGTAGATAAGCGTCTTGGCCGAGACATCCCAGTTCGGGTCGAACCAGATGGTGTCTTGGGAGGGGTATTCACCGAGGTTGGAGTCTTTGATCTTCTTGACGTTCACCACGTTGAAGCCTTCTTGGGTCAAGGCTCGCTTGGCTTGCTTACCGGTGCCTTTTTGCCCGGTGGCGTTGATGATTTCCACGCGCACTTCTTCGGGCGCCTTCTTCAATAGTGGCTGATCGGCGTTGGCTTTCGGCGGCCACGGGGTGTCGTTGGCAATGGCATCCCACAGCGGGTTGGCACGCTTCTTGGCGACCTGGACCGTGGCACCGTCTCCGCTCGGCTTCCACGGCATGGTGGTGAACGTGATGTCCTTGGGGCGAAGTTCGCGCAAACTCACGGCAAGGTCGCGAAGATTCTCTATGTTGGCCAGTTGCGGGTCGGCCGTGAGATTTTGCGTTGCGGCATTCAAGACACCGAGTAGGGATGCCGGGTTGAGCAGGATGTCGCTGGAGAGAACCTTGCGGGCCATAGAGGACAAGAACGCCTGCTGGCGACGAATGCGCGACGTATCCGACCCATCGCCCAAAGTCTTGCGGGCGCGGACGAACGCCAAGGCCTGTTCGCCGGTCACGGTGTGCAGGCCTTGATCCAGCTTCAGGCCACTGAGTGGATCGTTGACGTCTTCTTCGACGCAGATTTCCACGCCACCGATCGATTCGGTGATCCGCTTGAAGGCGGCGAAGTCGATGACCATGAAGTTGTCGACCTTTAGGCCAGACAACTGTTCGACAGCCTTGAGCACACACCCCGGTCCGCCGAGGTACATCGCCTCGTTGAATCGTCCTTGGTTCCCGCCGACCGTTTGGCCGTCTTGGGTGCACTCAGGAAGCGTCATCAAGGTGTCGCGGGGGATGCTGACACCGATGGCCTGGGATCGATCCGCGTTGACATGGAACAAGATTGTGGTGTCGCTTCGTTCTACGTCGCCGAACTTCGCCACACTGCCGTAGCCCTTGTTTCCTTTCCCCGTCCGCGAATCGCTGCCCATCACCACCATCGTGAAGGGGGTGTTTTGCCCGGTCTCTTGGTCCACCACCACCGAGTCGGTTTCGGTCACGCTCACCCCGGTTTGTTCGGAGACGTCCAGGGAGGTGATGTTGTCCTCGAGTTGCCCCATCACCGCGGTGACCCCTGCTCCGAGCACCGTCACGACCAGTACGGCACCGGACAGGACCCCGGCTAGCACCGTGGTCCAGCGGCGGGCGGCGGTTCGAGCGGACACTCATGGGCCTTTCGCGTGGGGGACGGCTGCAGGCCGCTGCTGGAGCGGGCCTGATCATGGTACGCAGCGTGGAGTTCGGACCCCCGTAGGACGCACCAGATCCCGGCCACGTTCCGATTTCCGGGCGTGCCGCTCACGGCTGTGACGGAAGGGTCGTGTGAGGCTTGGCAAATCCGGGCAATCCATGGCACCGTGGTCAAACATCACGGAAATGTGTCAGCAATGTCGTCAATCGATCACGATGGATACTGATCGATGTCCATTGCCGCGAAGGGAGAGGAGGGCACTATGCATCGCACCCTAACCGCCGCGATCCTGGTGCCCGCCGTGCTCGCCGCCGGCCTGACGGTCCCGGTGGTCGGATCGCTTCCCGGAGACGAACCCGCCCGCGACGCCAACGGTCAACTGCTCTCCGATCGTGCCGCGGTGCCTGCCGTAGCCACCACCGTGCCGCTGTCGGGAATCGACCCCACGGTGATCGCCGAATCCACCGTCGCGATGGCGTCCTGGGATTCGCTGGTCGATGGCGCGCAGGTGAGCGAGTTGGGATTAGCGCCGGCAGATGGCGCCGGAGTGCTGCTATCCGGTGACGACGAGCACGCGCACGACGAGCACGCGCACGACGAGCACGCGCACGACGAAATCGAGCCGGCCGAGGCGCTGGAACCGGCGATCGCGGCGCGGGCGGCATCTGTCGACCCGTTCAGCCTGGTGGGTGTTACCGCGGATGAGCCTTTCGAGCCAGGAACCCGGGTATTGGTTCGTGTGCGAGAAGACGGTGGCTGGAGCACGTGGGAGCCGCTCACGCTCACCGAACACGGCCCGGACCCCGGTACGGCAGAAGCTCGAGGGATCCGACACGGCGCCAACCCACTGTTGACCGACACCGCCGACGGAATCCAGGTTCGCATCGACACCCCCGGTGGCCAGGAACCCGAAGGCACCGAAGTGGTTCTCATCGACAACCCGGTGGTCGATGCCGACAGCGAGTTGCCCAAACCGGCAGATGGCTCAAGCATTGCCCCGGTTTCGGTCGCCCAGGCCGGAACGAATGCCGCGATGCCGGCGATCATCAGCCGCGCCGAGTGGGGTGCGGACGAAAGCCTGCGACGCGGTTCGGCCCGATATTCGCCCACCATCAAGGCCGCGATGATCCATCACACGGCATCGAAGAGCAACTACTCCCCGGCGCAAGCGGCCAAACAGGTACGCAATCTGTATAGCTGGTTCACCAAAGGATTGAAGTACTCCGATATGGCGTACAACTTCCTCGTCGATCGGTTCGGTCGGTTGTACGAGGGTCGCGCCGGTGGTCTGGATCAGCCGGTGATCGGTGGCCATACCGCCGGTTTCAACGATCAGACATTCGCAATCTCGGCTATCGGCAACTTCGCCAAGGTCAAGCCACCGGCCGATCAGATGGCCGCGATAGTCGACTCGGTTTCGTCGTTGACGGCCTGGAAACTCGCGATGAGTCACCGCGATCCCAACGGAACGATCCCCTTGGTTTCGGACTCAGGTAAGGGAACGTCGCGATACAAACCTGGCGAAGTGGCCAATGCCCTCGTTGTCGGTGGGCACGGGGATATCGGGGCCACGAGTTGTCCGGGTAAGCACTTGGAAGAACAGATTCCGGCGATTCGATCGGCTACCACAGCCAAGATGGGGGCTGGCATGGTCAATCCGGCCGCTAACCCTGCGGCCTGGGCGGGTGGTCCGATGTCGATTACTGCAACCACGAACGCACCAACGTCGTGGACCATCGCCATCACCAACAAGTGTGGAGACATCGTTCGCAACATGACCGGCCAGCAGGATGCGCCTGGGAGCTTGCAGATCGATTGGGACCAACGCGATGATGCCGGTAATCAGGTGCCCCCGGGCAACTACACGATCGCGATGAACGCCACCGCTGGTGGCCAGCAGCTTTATCCGTGGGTCAGCACCGGTCGCGTTCTCGCCACCCCGACATCCCCGCCAGATCCGTGCGGAGCACCGGAATCGTTCACATTGAACGGTGCAGGATTCGGCCATGGAGTTGGCATGAGTCAATACGGGGCTCTGGCGATGGCCAATGCGGGTATGGACGCAGCATCCATCGTCACGCACTACTACCAGGGCACCACCGTCTCGCCGGTGCAAGACGACATGAACATTCGGGTCAATCTGGAATATCGAAAGAAGCACGTGCGCATCCGCGGTGAAGCGGTCGAAGGCGATGGCACTGTGCAGGCGAACCTCGGCGGCAATGTCGTCACGGCGGGCCCGGGGGAGAGCTTCTACTTCACAGGTGAAGCCGGCGCCGTCCAAGCAGCGAAAATCGTTGCTGGCGCTCGCCAGGAACTCGGAGTGTTCCCCAGTGCAAGCGTCACTTGGTCGGGCTTGGCCAACGTGGTGGACAAGGGCGGGAATTTCGACTCCGAGGGCCACCGATACCGATACGGAACGATCGAAGTGTTGCCCACGGGTGGTACTGCCAAGACGCGACTGAACGCGGTGAACTCGCTGCGATTGCGCGATGAGTACCTGTACGGGATCGCCGAAGTAAGCAGTTCGTGGCCCGATGCCGCTTTACAAGCACAGGTGCTCGCTGCACGAACGTTCGCCTTATCGAAGATCGAATCCGGCGTGCGCAGTGCATGCGACTGCCATGTGGACGATGGGCGCGGGCCGTACTCCGATCAGGTTTTCGCCGGATGGTCCAAACAGTCCGGGGCGCAAGGAGACAGGTGGGTGGCCGCCGTCAATGCCACGCACGCATCTCCTACTACCGGCTTGGCGATCCTGTTCGAAGGTAAGCCCATCCGCGCGTTCTACTCCTCCTCTAACGGCGGCGCCAGCCAAGCCAGCGCCGACCAGTGGGGCGGTGACCTTCCGTATGTGCGTTCGGTGGCCGATCCATGGTCGCTCAGCGAGGAGAATCCCAATCGATCCTGGAGCGTCACCGTCAGCCAAGTTGATATGGCCAGGGCCTTCGGTGTAGGGGAGGTGCTCAAGGTCGAGGTAACCGAGCGGGATCCCTCCGGAGTAGCCAAGACCGTGCAAGCAACCCTCGCCGATGGCAGCACCGTCACCCGCGGTGGAAACCAGATACGTAATTCGTTGGGATTGAAGTCCTCTTACATCAATGCGATCGACGGCAGCGCCGGGGTGCCGGTGAGCACGCCGGCGGCGCCGTCGGCCGGGGTGCCAGCCCAGCAACCGACGGTGAGTTACGAGCGCCAGGTGAAGATGCGCACGCCCGCCGATCGTCAAGTGAAGGCGTTGAAGTCTTTCGCCATCAAGGCGCAGGTGACACCGAAGCGCAAGGGGCTGCGGGTGTGGTTCCAGCGCCTCGAAGCCGGCGAGTGGGTGACTTTCAAGAAGAAGCGCACCAAGAAAAACGGTCGGGTGAATTACCGAGTCAAGGAAGCCTGGCCACCGAACACCACGCAGGAATACCGAGTGGTGGTGGTGCGCAAGAAGGAACCGATTGGAGTGGGTGAGACGTTCCGGGTGGCGGTCACACCGAGCGTGAAAGCTCGTTCGGTTGCGCTGGTGACACCCCAGGAGATGAACGTTGCGAACGGTGAGCCCCTAACGATCAGGGCGAAAGTTCGGCCCAAGCGAAAAGGGCTGACCGTATGGCGGCAAGCCCTGGTCGATGGCGAGTGGCGCACTGTGCAGCGCTCCAAGACCAAGAAGGGTGGTCGCGTGGTCTTTCGCATCAAGAAGGCCGCACCGGCCGGCGCCAGTTACACCTACCGGATATTGGTGGTGGCCAAGCGACAGGCAGCCGGCGCCAGCCAAGACATCACGGTTAACGTCACCTAGCAGAACGTCACCTAGCAGAACGTTACGCACCTATGCCTGCGGCCGACGCGACGTAACACGTGGCGCGTTGCGAGCTAACTGGTGACGAATTCGATGCGCTCGGCATCGATAAGACCCGAATCGATTTCGTGCGCCAACACCACCGAACCGTTGCCTACCAGCGGCCAGATCGCCGGCAACCACCATTGATCAACTCCGGGAGTGAGGCCCACGCAGGAGATATCCGGGTGCTCACTGGCCCATGTGCGTCCACGATCGAGCAACTGTGCCTGATTGAAGCCATCGAGCGCGGTGCTAGTCGAATGATCGGCCACGAACACCTGTTGATCGGGTTGGTTGCGCACTGCCAACGTGACGTCTTCGGCACCGGGCGGCAGTTCGGCCAGCACCCCGGCGTCCAACGGCATGCCGAACGGATGGGTAGAGACCACCTGCACACCGGTTGCCGAAGCGCTTGCTGCCTCGGCTGCTTCGTGCGGGCCGGCGATGATCAATGCGCAGTCTTTGCCACCGCCGGGAACAGCGGTCAGTCCTGCGCTCCAAATCCCGATCAACCACGTCACCCGCTGCCAATGCCAGGGCAGGTAGACGCCCACCGAATCCCCGGGCTCGAGATCGAACTCACCGACCAAGGCATTGGCGATTTTCGCCGCCGCATTGGCAACCGAGGCGGCAGAAAGTTCCATGCGCCCTTCCGGTCCCACGTACGTGACGAACGGCTGCGCCGGATCCCGCCGGCTGAACAGCGCTGAGCGGATGTCGGTCGGTGTGTTGGGCGAAGCAGGCATGGCGTCATTGTCCGCGCCGCGGGCAAGTCCGCTTGTGGCACCCTTACCCGATGACCGAGGCCGTGTTGCTCGTAGGCGGGCAGGGCACCCGATTGCGCCCACTGACGGTGAACACCCCCAAACCGATGTTGCCAGTTGCCGGGGTTCCCTTCACCGTGCACCAGATCACCCGGGCCAGAGATGCAGGCATCTCCAGGATCGTCTTGGCCACCAGTTACCGCGCCGAGGTTTTCGCGGAATTCATCGAGGGTGCGGACCTAGGGATCGAAGTAGTCATCGCAACGGAATCGGAGCCGCTGGGCACCGGAGGCGCTATCCGCCACGCCCTGTCGCATTTGGAGTCCGGGTCGAGCGAACCGGTGGTGATCTTCAACGGCGACGTCCTCAGCGGGCTGGACATCGGCGGGCTGGTCCGCTCGCATGTGGACACAGCGAGCGACGTCACCTTGTATCTGACTCCCGTGGAGGATCCGCGGGCGTACGGCCTGGTGCCCATCGACGCCCAGGGGCGCGTGCAAGCGTTCTTGGAAAAGCCGCAAACTCCCGAGGAGATCGTCACCGATCTCATCAACGCCGGTTGCTATGTGTTCACCCGATCGGTCATCGAGCAAATCCCCGCCGGTCGGGTGGTATCCGTCGAGCGAGAGACGTTCCCGGGTTTGCTGTCGACCGGGGCAGATGTGCGCGGTGTGGTGGATCGTGGCTACTGGCTTGATTTGGGTACTCCGTTGGCCTTCGTGCAAGGCAGCCGGGACCTCGTCAGTGGCCGCGCACCGTCACCGGCGGTGCCGGTGACCGGTGAGGCACTCATCGCCGATGGCGCAACCGTCGCCGAATCGGCCCGCGTGCGGGGCGGTTCGGCGATCGGTTCCGGAGCCAAGATCGGCGCCGATGCGTTGGTGGAAGGCTCGGTCGTGTTCGCCCAGGCGGTCATCGCGCCCGGGGCGCACGTCTCACACAGCATCGTCGGCGCCGGTGCACACATCGGTGAAGGATGTGTACTCGATGGGGTTGTTGTTGGCGATGGCGCGGTCATCGGAGCCCGCAACGAACTTCGTGAAGGTGTTCGAGTGTGGCCCGATATCGAATTACCAGAACTCGCCGTGCGCTATTCCTCGGACGCGTAAGGCGAGCCGGCTAGCTGATTTTCGGACCCTTCGGGTCGTCCAGGTCGATGAGGTAATCGCCGGCACGTCGCGCTGGACGTTCCTTGGCCGGTTGCGCCGGGTGGCCCACGGCCAGTGCACCCAGCGGCATAGCGCGCGGGCCGAGACCGAATTGTTCGCGAACGATTTCGGGAGTGAACATGGTGGAAGAGATCCACGCCGATCCGACCTCTTCAGCGGCAAGTCGGATCATCAAGTTCTGCACAGCTGCACCACCTGCCACCATGAAAAGGTCTCGCTCGGCGCTGTTTCGTCGATCATCGGGATAGGTGTGCGCGCCGGCGTCGAGGTCGACAACTGGAACGATCACCACCGGAGCTGTTCGCAGGAGGTTTCCTCGCGCCACTCGGCGCTGAATCTCTTCCTCGGGCTTGGCATCGATGGCGGACAGGTCTGCAATCCACGCCTCACGCATCGCATCGAGTAAGCGGGAGCGGTGCGCGCTGTGCTGGACATCGTCGGCTGGCAACACCACGAAACTGAAGGGTTCGCTGTGGTGGGGCGCCGGTGCGAGAACGGCATCGGCAATCGCGCGTTCGATGATCGCTCGATCCACCGGCTCATCGGTGAAGTGTCGAATGGTACGCCGGCGAGCAACGGCGCCCTTCGCCCCTTCGACCAAGGCCTCGCTCGTGCCCAACGGGAACAGGTCCTCTTCGAGCGGTCGGACCACATCGCGGGCGCGCTGACTGCTATCGCCAACGTACGCACCGAGACCGCGCACGATAGCCAGTGGAGCACCGTTGAGTTTCCCGGTCGCGAGATCCGCGGCTGCGGCAATCTCGTCGGCGATTGCCACGACCGTCATTTCCAAGGTGTTGCCGAATTCATCGACCCGCCCGGTGTAGTCGTCCAATACCTGTAAACCTGCTGCCCCGATCGCCACATCGGTCACCCCGAGTCGCCACGGTCGCCCCATGGTGTCCGTGACAACCACAGCCACCTGCCGCCCGAAGTGTTGGCTTAGTTCCCGCTGCAACTGCGCCGCCGAAGCATCGGAATCCTCTGGGAGGAGAACCACGGTTCCCGGCGGGGTATTGCTGGCATCGACACCGGCGGCGGCCAACACCAGGCCGTGCCCGGTTTGCACGATCTTGGTCACTCCGCGTGGGGTCTTCTTCGTTGCGACGAGTCGAGTGGTGTTGGCATCGATCGCTGCGTCACGCGAATCGGCCTGGACTGTGCGACCTTCGGCTTTGGCGATCACTTTGCTCGTCACCACGAGTATGTCGCCATCGATTACACCGGTGCTGCCATCTGGCCACCGCACCTGATCTACGGCCGTCGTGAAGATGGCGACGAGATCATCGCCGGTCTGGAATCGGTGGTCGATCCGAACGGGCAGGATGCACAGGCTCTCACTCATGGCCGGGCCCAATGGATGGACCTATCTTCGCGGCGGCCGTCGCGCGCGGCTTGTGCCTGGTGCAGTGCTATCGAGTGGGCGTCGTTGGTTTCTAGGTGAAGACCGCTGACAGTCACCGGTCCGGGCGTGATGTCGACATGAATCGAGGCGACATCCAACGCCCGCTCCCATGGTCCTTGGGTCCAACGCACCGACTGGGTTCGTGCGTGCGGAAGTGCGGCGAGGTGGCGTGTGATGCGACCGCGCCGGATGGCGAAAGTCTGCTCATCCCAGCCCACCGCCAGATTGCGCCACTGGACAGGTGCCCGTTTCCACGCCCGACGCGGTGCGCTGACCCATGTCAATCCGGCTGTGTCCAGATTCGGCAGCACCCGAGAGACCAGATCGCGAGCTTGGTCGATATTCGCCACCGGTATGAGCACGGTGTCCCCTCGCTGACCTTGGTTGTTGTTCGATGAGTCATTACCCACTCCGGCGATCGTGACCAGGACCCGCGACCAACCCAAACGGCGCCACAGCAAAGGTTCGACGTATTCGATCGCCTGCACCCGTCCCGGAGGAACGGTTCGCGATTCGGTTCGAAGCAAGCCGTAGTGCAGGCGCAGCCCATCGGGGGATTGCGCCACGGTAAATCCGTAGAACCGGATGTATTCGCTGATGACGATGATCAGCGGAACACCGCCCGTTACGAGTGCGAAGCCGATTCCAGCCCAACCTTCTGTCACGTAACTGCCGAAAATGATGACAGCGGTCAACAACAGCAAGCCGGCGGTGCTTACGCGTAGCAGCAGCGATAGCGCCAACCTTCGCGAAGGCACTTTGGTGATGACATCTTGTGGAGCCTCGGCGGTGTCCGCGGACAGTCCAGCTGCGCGGGCCAGCACTTCGCGACGTATTTCGCGGGCGTCTGCGAGGGTGAGGTATTTCAGTCGAACCCGCGAATCATCTTGTCCGGCCACTTCTATGACAACCGCGGCCATGGAAAAAATCCGGGCGGCCAACGGTTGAGTGATGTCTACGGCTTGAATGCGGGACAGTTGCACGCGTCGCTGCTGGCGAAACAGCACGCCGGATTCCATCCGGAAATCACCGTCCTCGTCGAACCAGAAGGAAAGCGCACGCCAAGCAAGGAACTGGTACGCGGCGACGACCAAGCTCAACAGTGCAGCGACAACAGCGATCGCGGCGATCGCCAACAAGATCGGAGACAGCGCCGACAGGGACTGCAAGCCGGGAATTTCGGCCAAGCGGTTGGCGATGGACGCACCGCCGGAGGCGGCGAAGGCCAGGGCGATGCCACCCATAGCGGGAAACACCGCTACTGCGTACACCAACGGCGATATCGGGTGCACCTTGCGGTGCCCACGCGAATCGATCATCGCGCTACCGGGAACTGCCAAGCCGAGCCCGAGATCGTCGCCGATCGAACTATGACCCGGCTGCTCGGGGCCCGGAGATTGTTCCGGTTGGTCGGTCACGGCGGCGTCCTACAGTCCGGCCGATCGGGTCTCGCCGCGCTGGGCGAGTCGATCACGCAGATCAGCGGCGATGGCCGGTTCCAGGCCGGGAATCGCCGCATCGGTAGTGGCCGCGGCGGTGTGCAGCTGGACTGTGGTGACTCCCAG
>Ga0102945_1000417_pt1 | contig 12900 bp, 12 predicted proteins | sample SalPonred_H2O_MG_FD_78207 | JGI IMG/M metagenome (GOLD analysis project Ga0102945, IMG submission 78207) | Salt pond water microbial communities from South San Francisco under conditions of wetland restoration - Salt Pond MetaG R2_restored_H2O_MG ...
ACACTTATACAGAACCTTTTTTAAGCATGCGAGCAAATGATCAACGTGCTATCATCGAGCAACTGTTAGGTATAACTATTCTAACCGAAAAAGCAGACAGTCTTAAAGAACAAATTCGTCAAACTAAAGACGCTATCACTGAAGAGACGGCAAAGATTAATGCTATTCAAAGTGCAAATGAAAAGATTCAGAATACTATTGAAAATCTAAAAAAGAATCAACGTGCATGGCAAGCCAAAAGAAAAGCAGACGAAGACAGTCTTAAGAGTGCTATAGAAGAATTAGAAAGATTAGACATTGATGTAGAACTAGATGCACATGAAAAATTAGTCAATTGGAACGAATTAAACAATGCAATTGTGGCTCTTAATAAAGAAAAAAGCACACTTGAAAGCGCATTGTTACGTGCTGACAAGAGTGTTAAAAAAGCTGAAAAAGACATTGCAGATCTAGACGATGCTACCTGTTACACTTGTGGTCAAGAACTTCACGCAGACAAAAAAGAAGAAATTCTATCTAGAAAATCCAAAGAACTTAACGATGCAATAGCATATCAGACTGAAGTTGCTGACAAACTACAAGAAGTTCTAGACGGTCTAGACGAGATAGGCGATATCAATGGTCGACCGAACACGTTTTATGAGAGTGCAAAGGAAGCATACGATCATAGAAACAACGTAGATAACTTAAAGCAAGCACTGCTAAGTAAACAGCAAGAAGAAGATCCTTATCAACAGCAGATTGATGATTTAAACGAATCTGCGATTCAAGAAATCAATTGGGATCCAGTAAACGATCTTACAAACTTTAGAGAGCATCAAGAATTTTTGCTTAAACTGCTTACAAACAAAGATAGCTTTATTCGTAAGAAAATTATTGACCAAAACTTAGCTTATTTGAATAATAGACTTACGTATTATCTTGATAAACTAGGACTTCCGCACCAAGTTCTGTTCCAAAACGACCTAAATGTAGAAATCACACAGCTAGGTCAGGATCTAGACTTTGATAATCTCTCGCGCGGTGAACGTAATAGACTTATACTCGGTATGAGTTTTGCATTCCGTGACGTTTGGGAAAGCTTATATCAAAATATCAACTTGTTGTTTATTGACGAATTGATTGATAGCGGTATGGACACAGCTGGTGTTGAAAATTCACTTAGCGTTCTGAAGAAGATGGGAAGAGAGCGCGATAAAAACGTGTTCCTTATTTCCCACAAAGACGAACTTGTTGGAAGAGTAAACCATGTAATGAAGGTTGTTAAGGAAAACGGGTTTACTTCTTATGAAAATGACATAGAAATAGTAGACTAACATGGAAGACGACACTCACGACAAACTAACAAAGGCTTACATAGAATACTACAAAGCCAATGAAGCGTTTGAACGTAGAAAAAGCGAACGCACTAAACGTGCGGCACGTAAATGGTTATCAACTATTAACAAACTAGCAAGAACAAGAAGGCAAGAAATAATAGACGACTATAATGAAAATCTAAAAATTATAAGAGCTAAAAGAAATCAAAACCAAGAAGGCAAAAAATAGGCAACGGTAAGTAAGTTCATGCAATGGACTTACAATGGGGAAACAATAGACACTATACCTGATGAATATGAAGGATTTGTCTACCTCATTACCAATCTTACCACTGGGCAGAAGTATATAGGCAAGAAACTAGCCAAATTTAAAACTACTAAACCACCTCTCAAAGGCAAGAAAAATAAGCGTAGAGGCTTCAAAGAAAGCGATTGGAAAGACTATTGGGGTAGTTCCGATCGACTTAACGCAGATGTCCAAGCACTAGGCCCAGAAAACTTCACAAGAGAAATACTATACCTATGCAAGTCTCGTGCAGAGATGAGCTACATAGAGGCAAGAGAGCAATTTGACCGCCGTGTATTAGAGACGGACGAGTATTACAACGGAATTATTAATGTTAGAGTTGGCGGTTCAGACAAATTGCGCAAGGCACTACTAGAACATTCAAAGAAATAAGGCTATAAGCACTGTGTTTGGTCGAGGTTGCTCGACTCGCCAAGAATCTGCCAGTTAAATCTGTTGCCGATGGAGTGGTGTGTGCAAGGTTAGAAGCTAACTTAAGGCTTTAAAGGATGCAGGCTCTGTGAAACAGATACAACCTGCAAGGCGTGTGTTTTCGCTTGTTAGGGAACAACTGCCTTCCGTGGATATGACGAAGCTAGAGTAGGGGGAGAATGGTCTACCGCCTCCGTTGCGCAAGCAAATCTCTTTTAACAAGGTGGCTGAGCATACTCAGATGATGTTCAAAAGCTCCTTCGCCCGGCAACGGGCGAATTGTGACCTCACTATCTAGATGATATTAAAAGCAATACCACTTCGTTGTATTGCGTTTGTTCTCACATAAATCACAAAGACATAGTTCAAATAAACGAAGTGAATAGTTTGAGCGATAGCGAAAACTTAAATGAGCGTTAGCTCATTTACTAACATAACTAAATACAATACTAAGATGGATACAATTAATGCATATTCAAGAACTTCTGACTGAAACAAAACAAAAAAGACGTCTAAATGAGGCAGTGCCTATTATTGCAGGAGCAATTGCTGCTGGTAAATGGATTATTGGCGCTCTAGCACTTGACTATGCAACTGGAAAAGCAATTGATTGGATCATGAATACTTGGTATCAGCCTAATTTTAGACCTACAGTTGATAATATTCCACCTGGTACTAGATTTACTGATACAGATGGCAACACATGGACTAGAACACAAAATAATAACTGGGAAACTAGTTCTAACGGAAGATCTAGAATTAGAACCAACGATGCTCTTGCTGATCAATTTGTAGAAGCACTCAATAGAGAGGGTGCAATTGATGTTAGCAATGTGTCTGAAGTTGACATGCGTGAAGCAGAAACAAGAACACAAGCAGAAGCTGATCCAGACGCAAAAGATCTAAGAGATCTTCATGATGCAGAAGTTAATAACAAAGACGAATCAATAAAAGCCGCTGCACAACGCAAAGCTGCTAGAGCAATGCGTATGTTTGGACGCATTGTAAATGTAATTGGTGTTATATCTCCTATTATCTATTGGAGATGGACACAAGAAATCAAAGCAAGCTATGAAGAACAACTTGATAGAGATATGATTTCGCGCAATGAATACAATGAAAAAATGCAGGCACTGAGGGGAACACTTGAAGTTACACTAGTTGCTTCTTTTGCACAGATAACTGTTGGTGCTATTATACCATTTTTACTTAATTTAACTAGAGAAGCAGACAAAAGGGTTAGATTACCTTTTGCTGCAAAACTTATTGTATTATTAGCCAGTGGAGTTACACTAAGTGCTGCGTTCAGCAGAGATTTTAGAGAAAGTTTAACTGAATTGTGTGTAGATCTGTATCTTGCTGACGCTGCCGACTTTAGTTTTGAAATGATAGCTAGTTGGCTTGGTCAAAACTATGATAGGCTGCTGGTTGATGTAGGCCTGTCTGACGCAGAAGTAGAAGATATGGTGGAAGGTGAGCGTGATCAGTACAGAAGCAGTCAGCAACAGGGCTCAGAACGTTCTAGAATTGTACAACCCAATGAATTGAGAAACTGGTTAGAGTAAAGGCATACCAGTTTTATTGGTAGCTTCTACGTTTTCTTCTACAATTTTACTGATTATCTCACCATCTTCGATGTCCATGTTGTACATCATTTCGTGAGCACTTACTCCCCCTCTCATATACCACGACAACTTATATAATTCATGCTTGATTCTCTTGACTTCATTTTCCATTTCGTCTGAAAGTTTCTGTAAGTCAGAGTCAGGGGTATTGATCAGGGTTGATCGAAAAAACTCGAATAGTCCAAGTCTAAGGAAAGCTTATATTCCTCATTACAATCGTTACATGCAACGTCTACAGGTGGAACATTCCATTTTTCTCTGTTCTTGTCAGACAGTGCAGTTAGCTTATTGAAATATTCTTTGTCATTGTTTTCGATAAAATCAACAATTTCGTCTAGATCTGTTTCTTCTTCACCGTTGATTTCTATTCTTACAACAGTTTGAAGTATGCTCATAATTCTTAGGTCTGCTAGTTGATCATAGATGTTTTGTAGTTCCTTTGAGCGTGTCTCTTCATCTTCTATGTTTGGAATTTGTTGTACAATCTGTCTTTGAAATACAAAACTCTGTTTCTGAAGTTGTGTGTATTCTCTGTATGTCAAAGGACGTAGATGAAAATCAAACCCATTTACATTGATATGATCTTTAAAAGTGATTGTACCGAAGTGCGTAACTAGATTCTGCAGATCAATTTCGTATTCACTTGAAGCTTCACACGATGGACAAGATCCTTTTATGCTTAATTTATTACCATAGGTTGCCATTCTTATTGCAGTTAAACAATGATTGAGATCCATCATAGGCATGCTCCATGGATCTTTAATCTCAGGAATACATCTTTGTATTAATCTAGCTACTGCATTGCCAGTGAACAAAGCATCTGGAGTCTTAACAGCAATTTCGTCCACTGCTGTCATACTATAAACTTCAATTTCTTCAGCTTTTGTAATTGATCCCGGAGGGTAGTACATACCCTTGCTAGGTAGATCAATATAGAGCTTGGGCTCTCTTCGATATTTTTTTAACGGACTCTCATTATTTTGCATGGGTTATTCCTAGGTATAAATACATAACATATTTATAGATGTGAATTTTGATAGGAAATACTTTTGGCTGAAGGTGACAACGAAAATCCAGGACAAGACCGCGAAGATCGTCAAGGTAATCGCAATCTGTCTCGCACTAGACAAGCACTGATTGATACATTTGGCGATTTAACAGGTACGTTTGCTTCTGGTATACCAACTATATCAGATGTAATGGGTGCTTTGGGCGGATTAGGTGTTCCTGGCGAAGGCCTTGTTAAACACATGGAAGGTCAGATATCAACCTATCAAAGACTTTCTAGATCAGGTGTAAATTTTGGCGGTGATTTAATTGAGATGGGTCTAGCTGCAACTAGAGCTAGAATGAATCTTGACCAAATGGCCGCAGTTGGCGAAGAAAACAGCCAAGTTTTTGCTGCGCTAGGCGGCTTAGCTAACGACGGTTTCCAACAATTCCTAACAAGAACAGCACAGTTTTATGATCAACCGCAACTAGTTAATCCTTTACGTAATCTTGGAATGAGTTTTGAAGAGATTAATGAAAACTTGTTGGTCTTTGAACAAATAAATGCAAGAACACTACGCAGAGACGAAAGAAGTCAAATGCAAAGGCTTCAAGCAGCACAAAGATTTAGTGTAGAACTTGATGCTATTGCAAAACTTACAGGTAAACAAGCAGATCAACTTCGTGCAGAAATGAACGAAAGGATGCGTGAAGGTAGAATTCGTGCTGCTATGATGAGCATGACCGCAGAAACTTCAGAAGCATTCCAATTGTTTAAGAGTGAATTTGATCAAACTGGTTTTGGTCCGGTATTTGATGACCTTGTAACAATGGGCACAGTATCCAAAGAAAATGCAGCATTAGCCGCTGCTGCTGGTCCAGAACTTATGGCACAAATGCGTAGTGCTGCTGACTCGTTTAGAAACAACACTGCTACTATGGAAAACACGGCTAACATGCGAGCACAAGCCATGGCAACTGCTAGTGAACGCATGACCAGTGAAGATTTTACACGTTTAGCTAGATTGCAAGGACTAGGTGGTAATGTTTCTGCATTTGGTGATGCATTAGAAAGAGGCGGAGATGTAGCACTTGCTAATGCTAGAATACAACAAGATCTCTCAGAAACTCTAGGGCGCAGAGCAACAGCAGAAGAAGTTGCAGCAGAAAGAGTTAGAAGAGCAGCAGAAGCACAAGCGAATCAACAAACAGGAGAAGATCCTGGACAGATTATGACAAGAAGTATTCTCGGTGTGCAATCTCAACTAGCAGAAACCGCAGAACAAGTCCAAGTACAAGCTGTAACAAGAATACTAGAAGCAGTAAATCCTGCACTTGATGCATTTAATGCAAGACTAGCAGGCGCAGACATAGAAGGCACTGTTGGCGGAGCAGTAGATGCAGTATCCAGTGCTATAGATACAATTATGGGTCCAATGGAGCAACAACGTATGAATACGTTGTCTAGTAGACTCAATGCATCAGAAGAACAGGGTGCTAGTGCCGCTGCACAAGAACTTGCCGCAGCAAGACAAGCTGTTGAAGACAGCATAGGCGGTACTGCTAACCAACAAGCTGCGGCAATGGCAAGACTAGAAGAAGCTAGAAGATCTGCAAGATCGTTGCTAGGCGACGAAGACGTTGCTAGTAATGTAAGAGAAATGGAAGTTAACAATCTTGTTGTTACCGGATCATTTAATGCAGAACCTAATCCAAACAATAGTGGTACAATAGGCAGCACAGGATCTATGGTTGCAGACTTTGGAGATGGTACTCTAGCAACATTGCACGGCAGAGAAGCTGTCTTAAATATGGAACAATTAGAAAACCTTGCAAGAGGAATTGGAGTTAATCTAACACAGGCATTTAATGCAGGTGCAAGTTCAGCATCAAGCGGCACAGGAGCATCTGATGCAATTAATGCAATTGCACCTGTTATGGAAAGATCATTGGGTCAAATACGTCCTGCAATGGAACGTTTAGCCGGAAACTTGGCCCCTCAACTGCAAGGTATGGTAAGTAATATACGTAGAGAGATGCCTGCACAGATGGGTGTTACAGGTGGAGAAATGCCAGATTTTGCACCATTAATGGAAACACTAAAAGGTCAAGCAGAAAGCATGAGACAACCAATGCAAGAAATGGCAGAACAACTAAGAGGCCCAATGGAATCAATGGCAGGTAATATGCAGAGACAATTAGGAGTTGCTACTAGAAGTCTAAGAGCAACCAAAGGACTTACCGGAAATGTGTTTAGAGGATTTTAATTAATGAGCTGGAAAAAGTATTTTACTCCGGTACCTACTGGAGATAACCAAAGCGGAAATTATTCGCCACTGGCAAGTGGTCGAGGAAACCAGCCAGGTCCTGCACGATCTAATTATTCAAGTTACTTGCCTGATGTATACACTGGCAGTCCTAATCGTATTGAACGCTACGGTCAGTACAACACAATGGATTTAGATTCAGAAGTAAATGCTGCACTTGACATTCTAGCAGAATTTTGTTCTCAAAAGAATAAAGAAAACGGTACAAACTTTTCATTTGAATATAATAAAAAAGCTACAAACTCAGAAATTACAATTCTAGGACAGTATCTAAAGCAGTGGGTTAAAAACAATCAGTTTGAAACTAGAATCTTTAGAATTTTAAGAAATGTATTCAAATACGGCGATGCATTTTTTATTAGAGACCCAGAAACTAAAAAGTGGTATCACATAGATCCTGCAAAAGTTACACGTATTATTGTTAACGAAAGCGAAGGCAAGATGCCTGAGCAGTATATTGTAAAAGATTTTAATCTTAATTTCAAAGACCTAGTAGCAACTACTCCACATCAAACCAACGGCAATGTTATGGGAGGTGGCGATGGCTATCTCACAGGCGGTGTAAGAGGCATGGTAGGAAATGCACAAACACAAAGCGGCAGCAGATTCCAAACAGACGATACAGAAATTGCAGTTGATGCAGAACATGTTGTACATCTAAGTCTGTCAGAAGGTTTAGACAATAACTATCCTTTTGGAAACAGTTTGTTAGAAACTGTTTTTAAAGTATTCAAGCAAAAAGAATTGCTTGAGGATGCGATTATCATATATCGTGTCCAACGTGCGCCGGAGCGCAGAGTATTCTACGTTGATGTGGGCAATATGCCATCGCACTTAGCGATGCAGTTTGTAGAACGTGTTAAGACGGAAATCCATCAAAGAAGGATCCCATCGTCAACAGGGGGCGGTCAGAATGTCATAGACTCAGCATACAATCCTCTGTCAATCAACGAAGACTACTTCTTCCCGCAGACCGCAGAAGGTAGAGGCTCTAAAGTTGAAACGCTTCCGGGTGGCACTAACCTAGGAGAAATTGATGACCTTAGATACTTCACTAACAAGTTGGTACGCGGATTACGTATCCCAAGTTCGTACCTTCCAACTGGTGCTGATGACGGAGCAACTTCGTATAACGATGGACGTGTGGGAACAGCTTACATCCAAGAACTTCGCTTTAACACCTATTGCGAACGTTTGCAAGGCCTAGTATCAGAAGAATTTAATCAAGAATTTAAGAGATATCTACTAGAAAAAGGTGTTAACATTGATACATCAATGTTCGATCTTAAATTCCAAAAGCCAATGAACTTTGCAAGTTATAGACAGAGTGAAATTGATAATGCTCGTGTACCAACATATACACAAATGAGTGCAATACCATATATTTCAAATCGTTTTGCACTCAAGCGTTTCTTAGGTTTAACTGATGAAGAGATTGCAGAAAATGAACGCCTATGGCGAGAAGAAAATGACGAAGCACTTTCTCCTATGCCAAGTGATGCCGCAGGCGAAATGCGTAGTGTTGGCATAAGCAGTGCTGGTATTAGTGCAGACGTAGATGGTGCAGAAGATATTGCTGATGTAGGTGAAGGCGGCATAGACGGTGGTGAAGGTGAAGGTCCAGAAACAGCAACCGGAGCAGAACCCGGAGCACCAGAACCGGACGCAACGGATCAAACGATATAAATACTAACATGATACTACGTGAACTATTTTATTTTGATAAAGAAACACTAGAACCTGTGGAAGACGATCGCTACGACCCAGAAAGCGACGAGTCTATTGTGCAGGCCAGTGACACACGTAAAACTCGTCTTACTCTACGCCAGATAAACCGTGCTAGAAAGTCAAGTGAACTACATAAACATGAGCAAGCCCAAGAGCTAGAGTTTGTTCGTCAAATGTACGGTCTTGCGGCACAGGGAGAAGCTGGCGGTATCTAATGAAGATAGATAAAAGTCTATTAACTAAAGAAGAATATAGAACACTCAAAGCAAAACAAAGAATAGAAAAGCAGAGAGAAAAACAACAAAAACTCTCCGCTCAAACTCTCACAGAAAATCGTCCTAACAATCCTACAACCGCATTTGTGCTAGGTAATGGCACAAGTAGAAAGACTATTGATCCTACATCTCTAAGACCGCACGGTAAAATCTACGGATGTAATGCACTATACAGAGAATTTGTACCTGATTATCTAATAGCAGTAGATCCTAAGATGATTGTAGAAATTAATCAAGCAGGATACCAAAAAGAACATCAAGTATGGACTAACCCTAACAAAAGATACGAAGGCTTTGAAAAGTTCAATTACTTTAACCCTAGCAAAGGTTGGAGTAGTGGTCCAACTGCACTTTGGTTAGCAAGCCAACACAACTACGAAACTATCTATATAATGGGATTTGATTATTTAGGTTTACAAGACGGCAAGAAATTTAACAATGTTTACGCAGACACACAAAATTACAAAAAGAGTGCAGACACTGCAACTTACTACGGTAATTGGCTAAGACAAACAGAAACAGTCATTAAAGAAAATCCTCAAATTCAGTACAAAAGGGTTATCAGAGCAGATAATTTTCAACCTGGTCAACTAAATAATTACAAGAATTACAGTACAGTTTTTATTGAAGATTTTAAAAAAATGTTCAATATTTCATAACATCTTAACAAAATGGCTCGTTTTGAGCCTATTTCTACGCATATTTCCCTATAAATAGTAAATATTATTGACAGCCTTACCATAGGTAAAACTTTTATAGGAGAAAACAATGGCAGATCTAAAGAAATTTGAAGAAATGCTTGAGCGTCTTGTTAATGAAGACAAGGAAGGCGCTGAAGAGCTTTTCCACGAAATCGTGGTAGAAAAATCACGTGAAATTTATGAATCACTTCTAGAAGACGATTTAGACATTGAAGAGTCAGAAGAAGACGAAGAAGTTGACGAAGCTGAAGAAAAAGACGACGACGAAGACGAAGAGATGGACGAAGGTTTTGATCTTGAAGAATTCGAAGTTGAAGCTGACGACGACATGATGGGCGGCGATCCAACAGACGACATGGAAATGGATATCGAAATGCCAGCAGGCGATGATGACATGGACATGGGTATGGACAGCGACGAAGACGAAGAAATCGAAGACCGTGTTGAAGATCTTGAAGATGCACTAGATGCACTTAAAAAAGAATTCGAACAGCTAATGGCTGACGAAGAAGGCGGTGACGACGAAGAAGGCGACATGGACGACGAAATGGGCGACATGGACGACGAAGGCGACGAAGAAGAAACAGAAGAAGAGTTTGCTTTTGAAGCCGAAGAAGAAGATGACGAAAAGCCAATGAAGAAAGGCAAAAAGTCAGGTACAGAAGAAATGCGTGAATACGTAGAAAAAATTGCAGGCGGTCATGGCGCTGAAACAAAAGGCAAAGGTGAAGAAGGTGGTACAAACACTAAGTCAACAGTTGCTGGTAAAAACGACATGGGCGGTACTGCATCTAACTTGAATCAGGGTGATGAAGGCGATGTAGTTGAAGCAGGCAAAGGCGCACTAAAAGGTGCTGCACTAAGCGACACAACTGCTAAAGAAGACAACGCTGGAAACGTTAATGTTCCTGGTTCAAAAGGTGCTACTAAGATGAGTGGCACAAAAGGCCATGGCGCAGAAAAGAAAGGCGCAGGCGAAACAGCTGACAACAAGAAATCAACTGTTGGCAGCTAATAAGGGGAAGTTTGAATGAAAAACTTACGAGAGCATTTGACATTCGACCAGGCAAATATTGTCGTTGAATCTGCTAACGAAGGAAAAGACTTGTACATGAAAGGTATCATGATACAAGGCGGAGTACGCAATGCTAATCAGCGTGTGTATCCTGTAAACGAAATTGGCAGGGCTGTCAAAACTCTCAACGAGCAAATCCAGGGCGGATACAGTGTTCTCGGAGAAGTTGATCATCCAGAAGGCCTTAACATTAACCTTGACCGTGTAAGTCATATGATCAGCGAATGCTGGATGGATGGCCCAAATGGTTACGGAAAACTAAAAATCTTACCAACCCCTATGGGACAGCTAGTTAAAACAATGCTAGAAAGCGGAGTTAAACTAGGTGTTTCATCAAGGGGCTCTGGTAATGTTAAAGAGGACGGTTCAGGAGAAGTGTCCGATTTTGAAATTATTACCGTGGACGTTGTGGCTCAGCCAAGCGCCCCTGGTGCATATCCTACACCAATTTACGAGCACCTTATGAACGCTCGTGGCGGATATAAGGCATACGAATTAGCACAGGCAACAAAAGAAGACGCAAAGGCACAAAAGTATCTTAAGGAATCGCTGGTTAACATAATCAGCAAGCTCCGATAAATGAGGAGAACATAAATGTTGGATGCACTGAAAACACTGTTCGAAAATGATGTAGTTTCCGAAGAAGTACGTGCTGAAATTCAGGAGGCGTGGGAAGCTAAGGTTAAAGAAAACCGTCAGCAAGCCGTTGCCGAACTACGTGAAGAGTTTGCTCAGAAGTACGAGCACGACAAGCAGACTATGGTCGAAGCTGTCGATGCTATGCTAGCTGAGAGACTAGAAGCTGAAATTAGTGAATTTGCAGAAGATCGCAAGCAACTAGCTGAAGCAAAAGCAAAGTATCATGTTGCAATGCGCGAAAACGCAGAGCTAATGAAGACATTTGTAACTGAAGCTCTTTCAAAAGAAGTTTCAGAACTTCACGAAGATCAAGTTAGAATGGCAGAGAAATTTGCTAAACTTGAAGAATTTGTAGTAGAAGCACTTGCAAAAGAAATTGCAGAGTTTTATGAAGACAAGAAAGATCTAGCTGAAACAAAAGTACGTCTAGTACGTGAAGCTAAAGATCACTTCGCTAAAGTTAAGTCAAACTTTATCGAAAGAAGTGCAAAAGCAGTATCTGAAACAGTTGACAAAGCTCTTAAAGGAGAAATTGGTCAGCTTAAAGAAGATATTGAAGTTGCACGTAGAAATGACTTTGGTCGCAAGCTATTTGAAGCATTCGCTGCTGAATATAGCAACAGCTACCTAAATGAAAAGTCAGAAACTGCTAAACTTCTAAAAGTTGTTGACTCTAAAGACAAGCAACTCGCAGAAGCGAAGCAAGCTGCTCAGAAAGCAATTATGCTTGCAGAAACAAAAGAAGCTGAGAAAAAGCGTCTAATTGAATCTGCAAACAGAGAAAAAACACTTAATGAACTAGTTGCACCGTTGTCAAAACAGCAACAAGGCATTATGATAGACTTACTGGAATCAGTTCAAACAAGTAGACTACAATCTGCGTTTGACAAATACTTACCGGCAGTAATTAATGGTAAGGATGCTCCAGCCAAGAAGCAGGCGTTGACAGAAGGCAAAGAAATTACAGGCAACCGCGAAGAATCGCAAACTAACGTTAGTAGACAAGCAGACGATCACAATGTCGTTGACATTAAACGTCTAGCTGGATTATAATTAAGGAGAAAATAATGTCAGAACTACTAGAAAGTCGCTGGCAGGACACGAAGACAGCACTTCTTGAAGGCCTACAAGGCAACAAAAAGTCAGTAATGGCTACTACTCTTGAAAATACTCGCAAGTATTTGTCAGAGAGTGCTACTGCTGGTGCTACTTCTGCCGGTAATGTTGCAACTCTAAACAGAGTTATTTTACCAGTTATCAGACGTGTAATGCCAACCGTTATTGCAAACGAAATTGTTGGTGTTCAGCCTATGACTGGACCAGTGGGTCAGATCCACACACTACGTGTTCGTTACAGCGAAGCAGCTGATAACGTAACAGCAGGTGATGAGGCACTAAGCCCATTCAAGATCGCTGCTGCCTATTCAGGTAACAACGATGACAGCAACCCAGCTGCTAACTCAACAGCAGCACTAGAAGGTAACGCTGGTCGTAAACTAAGCA
>Ga0102945_1000418_pt1 | contig 12867 bp, 7 predicted proteins | sample SalPonred_H2O_MG_FD_78207 | JGI IMG/M metagenome (GOLD analysis project Ga0102945, IMG submission 78207) | Salt pond water microbial communities from South San Francisco under conditions of wetland restoration - Salt Pond MetaG R2_restored_H2O_MG ...
ACACCGGTGTTTACTGGCCCCATTAGGACAAAAACCAATCACCACCTCAGAAGGCCAATACGCCGACACCTTCTTCGCTGCGGTTTTATCAAAGGGTAGCCAGTACTGCCGGTCGGTAGTAGGCACGGACAAGCCATCAAGTAACGGTACTAATTTTTCTGAAAAGTGCAAGCCTTTGGTAGGTTTACCCAACTTGATGTCAACACATTTGATAGCGTCATCCAATCCCGCCACATGTGCAGGATCGAGTAGGCGCAAGAAAATCAAATCCCTAGCCTTCATAAACTGCGACAGATGGACGACATACCGGGGCCTTTTGAGCTGCTTGGCCATTTGGAAGAGAGACGGCAATCTGGGCCGACTCGGTGCCGAGATCACTTTCTCAAAACCGTAGGTATGCTCAAACAGATCGTAAAAACCTGATCCTGTGATGATCCACATCTTTAGATCGGGTCTATGGGTTTTTATCGCCCGCCAGGCCCAGGACAACACCACCGTATCACCAAGTTTGCCATCCCAACGAACAAACAAAATCGCCTCTTGGAAATCACCCTCGGTACGAAGCCTCTTGTCAAAAAGAAAAATCGCCACACCACGACGCGCCTGATCACGCCAAGCCCTAAGCTTGTTAGTAAACGATCTCAAACCCATCTGCATCCACCCAGTCACTTAACTCGAGCAACAACTCGTCTGGCACGTGGACACACCACTGCTGACCTAATCGTATTCGGCATGCGGCACCGTGAGTTTCATATCGAATCTCAACTGGCATGCCAGCACCTTCTTCTTTAACACGGTACGGCGTCAATAGCTGCTCCAACCGGTCAGCATCCGCATTCCCATTCAGTCGTATCGACAACGCGCGTGCTCGAGCTTCGCGCATCGTCTGCAAGTCAAATACGTCGTCTACCGACACCCTAAAGCCACCCGAATACTCGTCAACCGAGACTTTGCCTGATAGAACCAGCAAGGCATCCTCTCTAAATCGTGCGCGATTAGCCTCATACATCTCATTGAAAACCATGACTTCAAGTTGAGCAGAGCCGTCATCAATGGTTGCAATCAACATCTTGCCGCGGCGCGTCATTTGCGTACGCATGGATGCAATCGTTCCTGCGAGCCATTGCACCTCACGCGCAGGCGCCACTTGATTCAAGGCTCGTGGCACCATCCGTCTAACCTCGTCACGCCACGCATCAAACATGTGGCCACTGAAGAAAAACCCCAACGCAGCTTTCTCTTCGGCCAACCGACGGCGCAAGTCCCAGGGTGTGGCTTTCTCTAGCGCAACAGCCACCACATCGCTACCATCATCGCCAAACAGCGAGACTTGAGAGGCACTGCGCGCGGCTTGCTCTGCCGCCTCTAGTGCCGTTGGAAGAGAAGCCAACAAAGCCGCCCTATTGGTGGCAATCGTATCGAATGCGCCCGCTCTTATTAAAGACTCAAAACTGCGCCGATTAACCAACTGTCGATTGACGCGCTGACAAAACTCAAACAGTGACTCGAAGGGACCACCAGCTTGTCGGGCACGAACAATTTCTTCGATCGCCCCTTGGCCGATCCCTTTGATCGCGCCTAGTCCGTAGCGAATGGTGCGAGGCGGCTTGCCCTGACGATAAGCATCGTCCTGAACCGGCTCGAATCGGTAAGCAGATGCGTTGACATCCGGTGGCAACACCGTCACGCCATTGGCGCGACAGTCACGCCAAAAGGCCTGTACCTTATCGGTATCATCCATGTCAGATGACAGCGTCGCCGCTAGAAACTCCGCAGGATGATGTGCTTTTAACCAAGCCGTGTGATACGCAATTAAGGCATAAGCAGCCGAGTGCGATTTGTTAAAGCCATAGCCTGCAAACTTTTCCATGAGGTCAAAAAGCTTGACGGCCAACTTTGGATCATGCCCTTTCTTAGCTGCCCCTTCTTGAAACAACTCACGCTGCTTAGCCATCTCCTCGGCTTTTTTCTTGCCCATGGCACGACGCAAAAGATCAGCGCTGCCAAGCGAGTAGCCACCGATGATTTGTGAGATCAGCATCACCTGCTCTTGATACACAATCACACCGTAGGTGCTTTTGAGCGTGTGCTCCAAATCAGGGTGGAAATAATCGACTGATGCCCGACCGTGCTTTCGGTTAACGAAATCATCAACCATGCCAGACTCCAGCGGGCCTGGTCGGTAGAGCGCGAGCACAGCAATCACATCCTCAAAGTTGCTCGGCCTTAACTTCTTGAGCAACTCTTTCATGCCACGTGATTCCAGCTGGAACACCGCCGTGGTGTTCGCTTCACAAAGCAACTGGTAAACCTTAGGGTCATCTAAGGTCAACGTCATGATGTCAAAATCAGCGAGCTCATGATTGAATTGCCGTACGTAACGCACCGCCCAATCTAAAATCGTCAGGTTACGCAAACCCAAAAAGTCGAACTTCACCAGACCAGCGGCTTCTACATCGTCCTTATCGAATTGCGAAATCGCACTAGCCTCTTGACCCGGCTGGCAATACAGCGGGCAAAAATCAGTCAACTTGCCCGGCGCAATCAGGACCCCACCTGCGTGCATGCCAACATTGCGGGTCAGTCCCTCAAGTGGCTTAGCCAGATCAATCAGTGCCCTGACCTCATCTTCTTTCTCGTAGCGTGCTTTAAACGCCGGCTCATCAGACAGCGTTCTTTCAAGCGTCCAAGGATCAGCAGGGTTGAACGGAATAAGTTTGGAAAGTCCGTCACACAGCATGTAAGGCATGTCGAGTACACGACCGGCGTCCCGGACAACCGCTTTAGCGCCTAAAGTGCCAAAGGTCGCGATCTGGCTGACCGCTGGGCGACCATACTTTTCTTTCACGTACTCAATGACGCGTTCGCGATTGTCTTGGCAAAAATCAATATCAAAGTCCGGCATCGAAACCCGCTCTGGGTTCAAAAACCGTTCAAACAACAAGTCATATCGGATGGGATCTAAATCAGTGATACCCAACGAATAGGCCACCAACGAACCCGCACCCGATCCACGCCCCGGTCCCACCGGCACGCCATTTTTTTTGCCCCAATTGATGAAGTCTTGCACAATCAAGAAATAACCTGCAAAGCCCATTTGAATAATGGTCTGGCACTCTAGAGATAAACGTGCTTCGTAGGTGGGACGCTGTGCCTGCCGCTCTGACTCTTGCGGAAACAATTGTTCAAGACGAACATTTAATCCCTCTTGAGACAACTCAAAAAGATAGTCATCGATGGTCATACCCGGCGGGGTTGGAAACTCCGGCAAGCGAGCTTGACCCAATGTCAGTGTCAAATTACACCGCTGAGCAATCGCCACACTGTTTTGGAGTGCTGAAGGCACATCAGAAAACAGCTCAACCATGTCCGGCGTCGATTTCAGGTACTGATCCTCAGTAAATCGTCGTTCACGCTTGGGATTGGTTAGAATTTCACCGTCAGCAATACACACCCGAGCCTCATGGGCACGGTAATCTTCAGCGTTTAGAAACTGCACAGGGTGGGTGGCTACCACTGGCAAAGCCAATGTTTGCGCTAATTCAAGTGACGCGTCGGTACAACTCCAATCCGCCTGATTGCTGGTCCGTTGTAGCTCAAGGAAATAGCGCCCCGGTAAGGCTTCACTCCACTGCGTGGCGAGCTGCTCAGCTAAGGCCGCTTGTCCATTGACCAAGGCTTGGCCCACATCACCAAAACGAGCACCCGACAACACAATCAATCCTTCTGACTGCATCACCCACTCGCGCTTGACCGCCGCCTTGCCCTGATGGGCGTTTTCCAGCCAGGCTCGCGTGACCAACTCACACAAGCACCGATACCCCTGCTCATTGGCAACAAGCAGTAGAATACGGTGAGGCTTATCGGGATCGACTTCATTCGTTAGCCAAATGTCGCAACCGGCGATCGGTTTGATACCTTTAGCTCTGGCTGCCTTATAGAATTTTATTAACCCAAAGACATTACCAAGATCGGTCAGCGCAATAGCAGGCTGGGATTGTGACTTGGTCTTGGCGACCAAGTCACTAATGCGAACAATGCCGTCCACCACTGAGAACTCAGAGTGGACACGCAAATGAATAAACGGAGTGGAGGGCTGATTGCCTGACATGGATTTGATTGTACTCAAGGACAGCGCAAAGACATCATGAAATGGCTAATTCTGTTTATCTGGATCGGATCAGTGCTGTTCATACACTGGCGCGGAATGGTGCGGTTGCCGCTTAAGCGTCAATTGCTCGATCACTCCATTATTCTGGCGCCGCTTAACACTTTCATGATTCTAAGTTCGAAGGTGCCCACCACCCCGTATGTGCCGGTTTCTCGGCTACCCGAGCTCAAGCAACTTGAGGACAACTGGGAAACAGTGCGCAACGAAGCACTGCATTTGGCTCACATCAAAGAAATCAAAGCCCCTGACGCCCACAACGACATTGGTTTTAATTCATTTTTTAAGTATGGCTGGAAACGGTTTTATCTTAAATGGTATGGCGCCAAGCACCCGTCTGCCGAGTCGCTTTGCCCCAAAACCGTCGCACTACTGAAACAAATCCCCACCGTTAAGGCAGCCATGTTTGCTGAATTGCCCCCAGGTGGCAAACTCAATCCCCACCGCGACCCATTCGCAGGCTCGCTGCGCTACCACCTTGGGCTATCGACTCCTAACGACGATCAATGCTACATAGACGTCGATGGCATTCGCCATGTCTGGCGCGACGGCGAAGGCGTTTTATTTGACGAGACATATGTTCACGAAGCTCATAATAAAACCGACACTAAGCGCATCATTTTGTTTTGTGATGTCGAACGCCCGCTTAAGTGGCGATGGGCAGAAAGCTTTAACCGCTGGTTTGGTCGCGTTTTTGTATCGGCCACCAGCTCACCTAACGCAGAATCAGACCAAACAGGCATCATCAACAAACTTGCCCACTGGCACTGGGTCATTGATCAACAACGTCAGGCATTTAAAGCAGCGAACCGATCGGTATACAAAGCAACTAAGGCCGGGCTAATCGTGATTGCCATTTTGCTGTTCTTGGCTATCTAGCTCAAAAATTAGCGTTGCAACGCCTCCCAGGCTTTGTAAAGACGCTTGACCGAGACTGGGAAAGGCGTACGGAGTCGCTGAGCGAACAGCGCGACACGCAACTCTTGTAATAACCAAAAGAATTGATCGAGCGCTGGGTCCGGCGCGCCTGCCAACGCCTGCCGTGCGCGCCGGTAATGAGACAACAAAGGCGCCATCTCCGTCATCCGAGCCTGATCACGAGCAGCGTCAGCACGTAATCCGTCAAATCGAATCGTCATTGCCTCAAGATAGCGTGGGAAATGTTTTAACTGCTCGTACGGTGTATGAACCACAAACGAGGCTGGTAACAACTCACCGAGTTGCTGGTGCATATCCTTGCACGCGTTTTCATGGGTCTTAAATTGTATAAGCCGCTTTTTAACGGATTCCCACTGCTCCAAGATCGTGAGAACCAATCTGGCCAACTCTTGCGCCAATAATCCTACCCGCTCTTTGGCTTGTTCGCGACAGACCGCGAAGCTTTCAGCATCCGTGGGCCATTCCGTTTCTAGTCCTGCGCGCAACAAAGCCGCATCAATAATCTGCCGGCGCAATTGCTCCCAGGATCCAAGTGGCATATACAAGACACCCAAACGAAGCGCCTCGGGCAAATTCTTTTCCAAGAATTTGATCTGATCCTTTAGGCTAATTTTCAATAACCTCAACAGGCCTAGGCGATGGGCACGCTGGGCCGTCTGTGGGTCATCAAAAACATCAATCTGGCAATGCGTTTCCGCATCTACCAAAGCAGGGTAGCCTAGAACACTTTTTGTGCCACGACGGATTTCCATGACCTCTGGCAATGGATCGAATGTCCAACCAGTGATGTGATCAAGCGCCTGCTCAGCAATCACAGGTTCGCCTTGCGCTGCCATTTCTTGAAAGGTGGCTTGAGCCTGATCTCCGAACTGTGCTTTTAACTGCGACAGATTGCGACCTGACCGCAACACCCGACCATGCTGATCAAGCACCCGAAAGTTCATAAACAAGTGTGCTGGCAACGTATCAGCCCGAAAGTCAGTGTCTTGAACCCTGACATGAAATTGCTGGGCAATATCGGACACGATGGCGGCAATCAAACCCGTCGGTGGCGATTGCATCTGTTCGAACCAACGCTCGTGAAACGCTTGTGCGTACTCAGGCACAGGTACGCAATGCTTACGTAATTTTTGTGGCAAGGACTTGACTAACCACTGCACTTTCTCTTTCACCATGCCAGGCACCAACCACTCCCAGCGCTGCACACTTAATTGATTCAACAATACCAACGGCACAGAAAGGGTGACCCCGTCCTTGGGCGATCCCGGTTCAAAGTGATAGTCCAGCTTCAAGGTGTTACCCCGCCAGTCCACGGACTTGGGGAATACGTCAGTAGTGATACCCGCCGCCTCATGACGCATCAAATCATCTCTTGAGAGCAACCACCGCTTTGCCTGCTCCTCATCAAGTTGCTTAAACCAATGCTTGAACTTACCCGCCTGACAAATATCGTCTGGCAGCAACTTGTCATAAAAACTTGCGATCAAAGACTCATCAACCAAGATATCTGGTCGACGGCTGCGATGCTCAAGTTTTTCAATGCTCTGAATGAGTTTTTTATTGTGCGTTACAAACGCCCGAGGAACATCGATATCTCCCGGCACCAGCGCTTCCCGTATGAATGTCTCGCGCGCACGGGCGGGGTCGATCACCCCAAAATGCACCCGTCTGCCGCTGTAAATTGGCAATCCATACAAGGTGGCGCGCTCTGAGGCCACCACCTGGCCACGTCGTTTGTCCCAGTGTGGATCTCCCCAATGACGCACAAGCAGGTGAGACGCCATACGCTCTATCCAAACCGGCTCGATCTTGGCAACGCAACGGGCATAGAGCTTACTGGTTTCCACCAACTCTGCCGCTAGCACCCACTTGCCGGCTTTCTTAACCAGTTTCGAACCGGGATGAATCCAAAACCGAATGTCGCGCACCCCCTGGTAGTGAGCCCCCTCTTCTGATTTCAATCCTATCTGACCGAGCAATCCAGCTAAGAGAGCAGAATGAATTTGTTCATAGGTCGCGTCTGTTTGATTAACCCGCCACCCTTGCTCACCCACCAAAGCCGCAAGCTGCCCGTGAATATCGTGCCACTCTCGAAGCCGTGCAACAGACAAAAAGTTCTGTCGCAACAAGGCAGCAAGCTTTCGTTGTGATGCTTTGTGAGCAATCTGCTCGTGATACCAGTCCCAAAGTTTGAGCCACGCCAAGAACTCCGACTGCTTATCGGCAAACTTTGCGTGCGCCTGTTCGGCCGCCTCTCTTCCCTGCGCCGGTCGATCGCGTGGGTCTTGCACCGCCAACGCTGAGGCAATGATCAACATCTCGCGTAAACATTGCTGATCTCGTGCTGCGAGCAACATGCGTCCAACACGAGGATCCAAAGGCAATTTGGCTAATAGCCGACCGGTGCTGGTTAAAGGACGTTGCTTCTCAGGTGCCCCCTCCGCTCTCAAGGCACCCAGTTCTTGCAGGGTCTGGTAACCGTCAGCAATCGCCCGACCCGTGGGGGGATCTACAAATGGGTATGCCTCGATATCTGGCAAACCGAGCGACTTCATTCTTAAAATGACGCCCGCCAATGAAGATCGCAACACCTCCGGTTCACTAAACAAACGCCGACGCTTGAAATCTTCCTCGTCATAGAGACGAATGCAAACACCCGGTCCCAAACGCCCACAACGACCAGCCCGCTGGTTTGCCGATGCCTGACTAATAGGCTCTACCTGCAGTTGCTCAACCTTCTGTCGCCATGAGTAGCGCTTGACCCGCGCCAAGCCTGCATCAACAACATACCTAATGCCTGGCACTGTCAGCGATGTCTCAGCGACGTTAGTCGCCAAGACGACCCGCCGAGCCCGAGTAGTGGGTCGAAAGATTTCTTCTTGATCATTTTGCGACAACCTAGAAAACAACGGCAATATCTGCGTGCTTACCGGATGGTGTTTGCGTAATGCCTCACTGGCTTCACGGATCTCACGTTCGCCGGGTAGAAAAACCAGAATATCCCCCTGTCCATGACGGGCACACTCATCGACTGCGTCTGTCACTGCATCGCACAGGTCTCTCTCGGGTAAGTTATCCTCAACCTCACCGTCTGGGAGTTGATCGACTGGCAGCCTCACCGGTCTGTATCGCACCTCTACAGGATAAAGGCGCCCGGACACCTCAATCACTGGAGCCGCCACGCCATCACGATCAGCAAAATGCTTGGCAAATCGCTCAGCATCAATGGTGGCCGAAGTGATGATGACCTTTAGATCAGGTCTTTTAGGCAGTAGTTGTCGCAGATAGCCCAGCAAAAAATCAATGTTCAGGCTTCTCTCATGCGCTTCATCAATGATGATGGTGTCGTAGGCTTTCAGTAAACGGTCGCGTTGCGTTTGCGCCAGTAAAATGCCGTCTGTCATCAATTTGATGGCAGTGCTGGCATCAGTGCGTTGTTGAAATCGAATTTGATAACCCACCCACTGACCGAGTGGTGTTTGTAATTCTTGGGCTATTCTGCGAGCCACCGACGTGGCAGCTAGTCGCCGTGGTTGCGTGTGCGCAATCATCGAACCTTGGCCTCGACCCATGGCAAGGCATATCTTAGGCAACTGGGTGGTCTTACCAGATCCGGTCTCACCGCTTACGATGACGACCTGATGCTTGCCAATCGCGGCGATGATGTCATCGCGTCGTGCACTGACTGGCAAATCCTCTGGAAAGGCGATTTCGGGCAGGGGCCGTGGGGAAATGGCAACGGAATTTGCCATCTGTGAGTCTGAAACCAAGTCAACAACCTCAATCTGGCGCACGGATTACGCATGCATTATAGAATTCCCAATGACGCAACGATTGCGACCGTTGGGCTTAGCCCGACCTACATAGCCAGTGAGACAAATGAAGACTGAGGTCGAATCAACTCCCATTATGACCGACACCGACAACGTAACCGCTCTAAACGGTGACACCGTGTCAGCTTTAGAAGCCCCCGACGCCGCGGGACCGCAGTTCGTGCGTTGGTTCCGTGAAGTAGCGCCTTACGTTCATGCCTTTCGCAATAAAACATTCGTGATTGCCTTTGGTGGAGAACTGGTACAGGCCGATGCCCTGAATGCTTTAGTACAAGATCTCTCCCTATTAAGCGCACTAGGCATTCGCTTGGTTCTGGTGCACGGTTCTAGGCCTCAAGTCAATGAACAACTGCGTCTGAAAGGGTTTGACCAGCAATTTGGTCGTGGCATGCAGCCCACCGATGACGCCGCCCTTGAGTGCGCCAAAGAAGCTGCCGGTGAAATTCGACTAGACATTGAAGCTGCTTTCAGTCAAGGACTGCCAAATACACCCATGTCGCATGCGCAAATCCGCGTCATTTCGGGTAATTTTGTAACAGCGCGACCAACAGGCGTCATCAACGGCGTGGACTACCGCCACACGGGTCAAGTCCGAAAAATTGACACCGATGCAATGAAAGTCGCTATCGAACACGGCTCCATCATCGTCCTTTCGCCGCTTGGTTTTTCTCCTACAGGGGAAGCCTTTAATTTGGCGATGGAAGACTTGGCCACGAGCGTGGCTGTTGCCATTCGCGCTGAAAAACTGATTTTCTTGACAGAAACATCCGGCGTCATCGGACCTGACGGTAACGTGGACACAGAGCTCGCCCGCCTCGATGCGGATGCTCTTTTGGCGTCCAATAAACTCGATGAAAACACCGCTTTCTATCTTCACTATGCCTCAAAGGCGGTCAAACGGGGTGTCGCGCGAGCTCACATGATTCCGTTCACGCTTGATGGCGTGGTCTTACTAGAAATCTTCACTCACGATGGTGTGGGCACCATGGTGGTAGAAGATACGTTAGATGACTTACGATCCGCCACCATCGATGATGTGGGTGCCATTTTGCGACTGATTGAGCCACTAGAGAGCGATGGCACTTTGATCACACGCGGACGCGCGTCGATTGAACGAGAAGTTGAGAATTTCTCTGTGCTTGAGCATGACGGCATGATTTTTGGTTGTGCCACATTGCACCACTACCCAGAAAACAATATGGCAGAGATGGGTTGCCTAATCGTGCATAGTGAATGGCAGGGCGCAGGCGAAGGCGAGTTGTTGCTGCGACATATGGAGTCTAGGGCACGCGCGCTTGGCGCCAAACGCCTTTTCGTTCTGACTACCCGTACTGCTCACTGGTTTGTTAAACGCGGTTTTGTGAAGGGTGGCGTCAGCGATTTACCCAAAGAACGTCAGGCCGCATACAACCGATCGCGCAACAGTCATGTGTTTATCAAACGCCTGTAGCGCAATACGCTGGCTACTTTACAAAACTTTCGCTTTGGCCCACAGACCTTACGACAAAACCCATGATCGTTAGGTGTATGTATGCGATCACTAAGCAGAACGTTTTACAATTTATTCATATCTTTGAAAACAGAGGCAGCCCACATGACACGAATGGTCCAGTGCATCAAATTAAAAAAAGAAGCCGAAGGGTTAGATTTTCCACCCTATCCTGGTGAAGTTGGCACAAAAATTTGGCAATCCATCTCAAAAGAAGCCTGGCAGCAGTGGATGGATGTTCAGACACGCCTAGTCAACGAGAATCGCCTGAATTTGGCAGATGCCCGTGCACGCAAGTACCTGCGTGAACAAATGGAAAAATTTCTGTTCGAGGATATTGACGTCGAAGCTCAAGGATTCGTTCCGCCCTCGGCTTAACGTGTACTCAGGCGACTGACCAAGTCGCCTGATCAACTCTCAGACTACGTTTATGAATTAGATTCGGCATCAGTCGACTCTGCGACTACTTTCTCTGCTGCTTTCACGCCTTGGTGACGTACGTCAGCGCCGTGCACCATAAAAATCACACGCTCCGCCATATTCTTTGAGTGGTCACCAATGCGTTCTAAGGATCGCGCTACAAACAGCAGATCAATGCCATTTGAAATAGTGCGCGGGTCTTCAATCATGTAAGAAATCAAGCTACGCATCGTGGCCTTCCACTCCTTATCGACCTGTTTGTCGCTGCGCACAACACCCGCGGCAGCCACTGAATCGTGCCGCGCAAAAGCATCCATCACCTCGTGCAGCATAGAAGCCACCGCTTTACCCATGTGCTGAAGCTCAACTTCTGGCACAAACTTCTTATTTCCCTCATGCAGACGGGCGGCCATGGCAGCAATTTTTTCTGCTTCGTCACCCGAGCGCTCCATGTCCGTCAACATCTTTGCCACCGCCATCAGGGTTCGCAAATCAATCCCTGCCGGTTGACGTCGAGCAATAATGGTGGCGATCTGGTCGTCTAACGCCACTTCGATCTTATTGACTTCTTTTTCGTTTTCTTTGACTCGGTCAATCAAATCCGAATCACCGTTGACAACGGCGCGAATCGCGTCATCGATCATGCTTTCGACACACCCACCCATGCGCAGAAGCTCGCTGCGGATTTCGTCCATTTCGATATCAAACTGTTTGTATGTGTGTTCGGTCATTTAAACGGCCTATTGGGTAAGTGAGTTCAGGCAAGATTAAGCCACAAATATCTTAACTTATGCCACTAATGCTAACAGGAGTGTACGAAGCCTCTGTGACAGTTTTGTGAATTAATGTGACGGCAGCGTCAACACCCCTTCTTGCGTCGAAATCAACGCAACGTCGGCCTTTCTGATCGCAAATATGCCGTTTGTCACGACACCGGGCAACTGATTCAAGTTTGTTTCAAGAGCACACGGGTCTGTGATTGACAGGCCAGAGACATCAATGATGGGGTTGCCATTGTCAGTCACAAATCCTTTCCTTAACTCTGGACTCCCACCAATCGACTTGGCAAAGCGCATGATCGCGGCCACAGCCATTGGTAATACTTCAATGGGCAAAGGAAAGCGTCCCAGGCAATTGACCCGCTTTGAAGTATCAACAATACAAACAAAGCGTTGCGCTACAGATGCCACTATCTTTTCACGGGTTAGCGCCCCGCCACCGCCCTTAATCATTTCGAGCGAGGCATTGATCTCATCAGCGCCATCCACATAGACCGGCATGGTCGTCACACTGTTTAATTCAACGACGTTGACCCCACCTTCTCGTAATCGCGCCGCCGTTCGCTCAGAGCTCGCCACCGCCGCATGAAACAGGTCCCGTTTCTGACACAAACAGTCAATAAACAAATCAGCTGTTGACCCTGTTCCCACCCCAATGACTGCATCTGGCGTAAGCCATGGCTCAATGTGGTCCATGGCAGCTTGCGCCACGGCTTGCTTTAATGCTTGTGTATCAATGGTCACGCTTAACCCTCTTTTTGTTCGGTTGAGGCTGGGGATTCGTCTGGTGTCGGACCTTCTGGCAATAAGTCATCTCCGGTGACCGAAAGCGATTCAACGGTTTTTAGGCTCCGTAGCATCACTCTGGTGCGGGTCTCTGTCCTACCAATTTTGCTGGTCGCAGACTCTAACGATTTCTTGACATCAGCTAAAGACTGGCCGAACTTGCCAAACTCGGTTTTAACACTACGCAGCACCTGCCAAACCTCTGAGGAACGCTGCTCAATCGCCAGTGTTCTAAAACCCATCTGCAAGCTGTTAAGCATGGCGGCTAGGTTAGCGGGGCCAGCGACATTAACCCTAAGGTCGTGCAATTTGTCGAGTACGTTAGGTAAACGTAACACTTCAGCGTACAACCCTTCGCTAGGTAGAAACATAATCGCAAAGTCGGTCGTATGCGGTGGCGCGACATATTTGCTGGCAATTAATTTGGCTTGCGTTTCAACAGCGCGAGTCAAG
>Ga0102945_1000419_pt1 | contig 12863 bp, 11 predicted proteins | sample SalPonred_H2O_MG_FD_78207 | JGI IMG/M metagenome (GOLD analysis project Ga0102945, IMG submission 78207) | Salt pond water microbial communities from South San Francisco under conditions of wetland restoration - Salt Pond MetaG R2_restored_H2O_MG ...
GAAATCGCCGATCAGTTAGCGGACACAGTCCTCACCGATCCCGGAACTGGGCTCGGCAATGCTCGCAACGTCGGAATTGCCCAGACTTCCAAACCACTCATTCTCAACATGGGTTCGGACAATGTTCTCCCACCAGACCAGTTGGAGCGGATGATCGAGACTCTCGAACACGGTGGATACGAGGGAGTAAGCGCCCGGACGCGGGTCGAGGGAAGCAACTACCCGTCACGCGGGCTCAACGCCTGGCGCAAAGGCCGATTTCGTCCTGGATTGACCCCCATCATCGGAACTCCAACGCTCTTCCACGGCGATCTCCTACGTACCAATCCGTACCACACCGACAGGACCTTCTCAGATGATTCCGAACTATGTGAGCGCTGGACAATAGAGTTCGGCGCCACGTTTGCTATCAGCGACGCGGAAGTCCTTGAGATCGGCAAGACAACCTGGAGTGAAGTTGCTGCCCGCTGCCGGATGTATGGCGTCAGCGACGAGGAGATCTACCGCCTGGAAAGCCCAGATTGGTCGATTGAACGGAAGATTCGTAGCCTTCTGCACCCCGCTCGGGCTGACCTGCTGACGCCCCTAAGGCACCTCGCACGGAAAGAGGCGATTGACTCCTTGCCATTTTTGCTGTCCTTCACGGGAATGCGCTACATCGCCTGGTTGAAATCTGCTACAAACTCGCGCAGAGTCATGAAGAAGCCATGAAACAAAGATTCACCTGTCAAGTTCGGTGAGCATGCTCCTCAGGTCATTGATGGACAGCCACTGATCGTTTTTGTCTGAGGAGTAAGAGAAGCCGTCGGCGACAGGTGTCCCGACCGGAGCCTGATACCCACCCCACACCGCCAGAGTCGGTGCGACGACATAACGATCAGATCGTTCCAACGTTCGTGGTGCGTCAGTCGAAGTAATCATCTCTTCATGCAGTTTTTCACCGGGTCGGGTCCCTATTTCGACAAGTTCGGAACCTGGCGCGATCGCTTGGGCAAGATCCGTCACCTTCATGCTAGGGATACGCGGAACGTATAACTCCCCGCCATTCATGTCGGCTAAAGAGTTAAGAACGAATTGCACTGCCTGCGGCAAGGTAATCCAAAAACGCGTCATGCGGGTATCTGTGATCGGGAGAGGCGCACCTTTGGACGCCAGCTCCTGGAATAGTGGAATAACCGAACCTCGCGATGCCATTACGTTTCCGTAGCGCACCACTGCGAACCTAGTGCCGCCTGCCTCAACATAGTGATTGCTGGAAATAAAGAGCTTGTCCGCGGTAAGTTTCGTTGCGCCGTAGAGATTTACCGGTGACGACGCTTTGTCGGTCGATAGTGCAACAACCTTTTTGACTCGATTAGCGATGGCCGCCTGGATGACATTCTCAGATCCAAGAACGTTCGTCTTGACGAACTCCATCGGGTTGTACTCGGCAGTATCAACCTGCTTGAGAGCGGCAGCGTGGACCACATAGTCGATTCCACGCATCGCCATCATGAGACGTTCAAGGTCTCGAATGTCACCGAGGAAGAATCGAACGCGGGGGTCGTCGCCCCACCTGGAGCGCATTTCGTACTGCTTGAGTTCGTCCCGTGAGAAGACTACAACTCGGTCGGGCCCGGACCTATTCAGCACTCGGGAAAGGAAGGCCTGACCGAATGACCCGGTCCCTCCGGTAACGAGTACGGAGCTTCGAGCCAATTCTCCGAGTCCGAGCTCCGGTTGAGAAGGCGTCATCCCCACAGTCTACGGAGGCCCTTGTAGACTTTCCCTCGTGTCGGGAAAGGGCTGCTCTGCTGTCGCCTAGGCTGACGTTGTGGAGAACAATGAAGGTTTAGTGCTGCTTGTGCGGCGCTTGACCATTCTCCTCACGAGGGTCGGGGAGTTCTGGCTCAATCGCTCGTACGTCCAGCAGATCACCCTCATCCTGCTGGTGCTGCTCGCCAAAAACGCGTTTGATATCGAGCTTCGAAACATTCAAGATGCCTACCTTCCAGGAGCCCAAGAGTTCCCTCGAGCGGTCGGCTACTTCAGCGCTTCGTTCGGTCAAGTTGTTATCGCTTACGGACTTGGCGTTACCACCACAACGCAGTGGGTTGTTCTTCACCTTTTCCTGATCGCCATTGCCCTGGGCGTTGCCTTCTACTTGGTCGGCACGGCAGATCCTGGAAATCGAAGTCTTATGCTACTCGTGGTGGCATCGGCGACAGCTACATCATCATTGCTCACGTCTGTAGGAAAATACGATGTTCTCACTTACCTCGGAGCGGTGATTCTGGCTCTGGCCAAGACTCTTCCAGGATCGGTGGTCGGATCGGCGATCATGGCCTCTGGGAATCCTGAACAGGCGATGGTTGCCAGCGCCGCACTGCTTCTGCTCACCTTCGCGCCCGAATTCCGAGCCGCGAGAGCACGTGCCGTGGGAGCCCTGGTCCTGATCGCGTTCTCTTGGCTAGGGGTTCAAGCCTGGTTTGCGTCGAGTGCTCTGACTGTAGGGAGACTCAACCTCATTCCTCGCTATCTCGCCGAATCGATCGCAAACTTCGTGGTCTATCCGGGAACCTCATTGTGGAGCTGGCTGAACGCGGGTTGGCTTCTCGTTCTAGCAGCAATAGTCCTGGTGGCCAAGACTTCGCGAAAGTGGCTTGCCCTGGCATTGGTCGTCGTACCAGGCGTAGCGGCGTTGATAACTGCTGATGGCCCTCGAGTGTTTGGACTTGTTGGCCTGCCGGCATTTCTCGTAGCGACGACTTGGTTAATCGGGAGGACGAGTGCTCGCACTCCTAGCAGTATTTGGGCTGGAGTGCTAGTCGTAGGCATTGTGGTCTTCCCAACGTATGTTCCAGGCACAGGCTGGGCCTACGCGCTGGTCCTTGGCAATCTCGTGTCGCTCTTCCCTTGATTTTCGTAGCGCCTTGTACGATGTCTCGTTTTGAGGGAAGGACAGTCGTGGTTGCGGATTTTCGTCCGTCGCTCCGATTGGTAGTCACGATGGGTGGAATAGTCTTCGCATACGGCTGTGTAGCCGCCAGGCAATTCCGTAGCTGGCCGACAAGGGTGTTGGAAGTTCTGATGCGAAGCCACCGAGGCGGCAGTTTATACTCACGGACCTTTTGCGGTGTGGATACTCAGATATGAGTTTGTGTACGGCAGGCGCGAGTTCCGTGGAATTTTGCGCCCAGTCCAGGTTCTCTTCGGCCCAAGACCTCGACTCTCCCTTCCAGTGTGGGCGAGAGTCATCGCTCGCATACGAATCCATGGCCCGGGCTAGGTCGTCCACGGATACTTCAACCTCTGGCCAGTAGTAGCCATCTATTCGCCTTGTTCGTTGGACCACGGGAATGGTCATTGAGTGGGGTGAGGCAGCGAATTCTGACATCGGTGGCTCATCTGGAACCAGGATAGGCAGCCCACTGGCGATGGCCTCGACTTGAGTAAGCCCGATCCCTTCAAGTCGCGAGGGGTAGACGTAGACATCCCCTGAGGCGAAGAATTCAGGCCCATGGTTGCCGACAAGTAGCTCTATCTTCGGGTTGTCCAAAATGCAAAATTCATCACGATCAAGCAGCTTGGTGAGTTTATCCAGCGACCCTTGTATCGCGATTCTCAAGCGAACGTCATCGCGGTGCAGTTGGTCGAAAGCACGCAAGACCTGATCTGTTCCCTTTCTGTATGGATTCCACCCCGCTGAGTGAAGAAACACGACGGGACGCCCTTCAAGGCTAGGCTCATTCCGGACGTGGTAGTCGGTGAGATCTGTCCCCCAAGGGATATAGACCATATTGGGGTGCCATGACATTGCTGAGGCATGACGTCTTGTGTTGCAAATGAGTAAGTCGTAGGCGTCCATCTCCCGGATACTCCAGCGTGTGTAGTAATCAACGTAGGCAATTGTGGGTATGCCCAATGCATTCGCCCACTCAACTGGGCAAATCCAAACCTGTTCGTTGAAGAGAATTGCATCCGGTTTGACTCTGCGGATCCATTCCGTGAAGTCGGATCGCTTGATTGCTTTTGGAACTGAGAGTGGGCAAGGTTGAGCAAACGTAAGGTTGTCGAACGGCCAGAAGGATGCGCCAAGTTCACGAAACTCACCTCGGGCAAAGATTGCGACATCGACTCCTGCGGCCCGCAGCGTCTGGCTTAGCGCCTTTGAAACGAATGCCGATCCTCGATCGAACCATTCGGTCACGATACCAACGGTTGTCATAGGTAAGAGTCCAAAATATCCACTATCTGAAGCGCGGCATAACCGTCACCAAACGCAAATCGAGTGCGGATTCCTTCCTGTCGGTTGCTACCAACCAATTCCCGTACGGTGTCAATGAGATCATCCGTGAGCCAGCGAATGCGAGAGTTCGGGCTGACTAAAGCCTCAGATCGCTCTGTGTTTTCTCTTAGGATCAGGAGTGGAACACAAAGGTAGGTGGCCTCTTCCTGTATTCCACCGGAGTCAGAAATTATGAGGGCACATTTCGCAAGCAGTGAAATGAAATCGCGGAATGGCTGTGGTGGGATGACTGTGAGATTTGGTGCGTTAATTCCGCGAAAGGACCTACGCAAGTATCCGTTGGGATGATCTATTGCAATAAATCGGTAATCTCTGAAAGCCTCAATCACGGGAAGGAGGGCTTCTTGTACGCTCTCGGTCTTGTCCCACAACTCTCCCCTGTGAAGAGTCAGAAGGATGTAATCACCCAGTTCACCGCCGATGTCGAGTGGCGGTTCCTCCTGTCCAAACTCCGACTCGAGTACAAATCGGACTGCGTCGATCCCGGTATTCCCAGTAACTGACACTAGATTCGCGTCATGTCCTTCTCGTTCCAGAGCGGTTTTGGCTGATGGTGTGGGTGCAAAGAATAGCGAGCTTGATTGGTCAATCAGGCGACGATTCCATTCCTCAGGAAAGGGGTTGTTGACGTCCGATGTTCGAAGTCCTGCTTCGACATGCATTACGGGCGTTCGATTCAAGAATCCTGCGATTGCCCCTGATAGGGCGGAAATCGTATCTCCCTGAACTATGATTGCGTCAGGTTTGTCGCTCGAAAGTATTCGAGTAATTTCGGAAATGGTCAGGGTGAGTATGTGAGGGAGTCGCGGACCCTGAGCGCTCCCAGGCTCAAGGATAACGTCGGGCTCTATATCGAATTCGCGCAAGAAATGGGTTCCGAGGTCCGGGTGCTGCCCGGTGAATAGAACCTTGACCGAGCTGCTGCGGCGCTTGCGCAATTCGGAAACGACTGGCGCGAGTTTGATGATCTCTGGCCTCGTGCCTAGCACAATCAAGTAATGCGTCACAAAACCCTACTCCTTGGTCGATTGGCGATGATCTTCCGCGATGGATGCTATCTGGAGAATCAATCAGCACGCGGAGCTCTCTCCATCCCTCTTCTTCCTCGCAGTAGCGCTCGTCCTCGCAGTAGCGGTAGCCCGCACATCTCTTGGGGTAGGCTGTCGTGGAGTTAGCGTGTGAGGGCTTACTGCTTAGTTCTAAAGGGTCACCACTAAATCTAGCGAGCAAAACAAGATTCGATTGGGGTTCTAGGCGTTGAATCGAGTCGTTGCTGTGGAGCCATCGGGGGGTCTCGGGAATCGCCTATTTACCTATCACTATGCAATGCAGATGGCGTGTGCCCTTGGAGTCAATTGGACAACAGTTAATGGGTTTACTCAGGATGAACTGTGGCTGGGGTTGCGTCCTTTGAAAAAAAACAGACTCCTCTTGCGCGCAAGCGCGATCAAGATGCCTGGCACCACGATGCCAGGACTACTAGACGAAGCACTCGTCATGGCCTCTGATGTTTTTATGCGAGGTAAGAACCTGTGGCTGCGGGGCCCGATTCTCGGTGAGGCATTCTTCGGGTACTGCTCCCAGGATCCTCGTAAGCTCGTGATGTCACCATGCCCCAAGTCGGAGGGCCCAGTTCCGTATATCGCTATGCACTTCAGGGGCACAGACTTTTTCACTTGGAACGAAAACGCAATTCTTCCAAGCTCGTATTACATGAACTCCCTGGAATGGGCGAGGGATCAAGTCGGCCCTGACGCCCCAGTTTACCTCGTCACTGACGACACCAGTTTGGACTCCTTCAAGTATGTACGGAAGTGTCTAGGATCCTCAGCCAGAGTGTTTAATGGGGCTCCTGAAAGTGACTTTTGCGTACTTCATGGTGCCTCCATACTGGTCTCATCGCCAAGTACATTCTGCATATGGGCTGGGATTCTCGGGAATTCAAGTGTCGTTCACTCCCTCAATTGGGTGACACAGCGAGCGTCGTTAAGGGACGAGTTTTGGGTCCGCATTCTAAAGGGTGGTAACGATTTTTATCACCCCGCTGTCCTGATATGAATCCGGTCGCGGCATGACTAGCAAATGCAGACGTAGACCCAAAGTCTCTGTCCTGATGTGCTGCTTCAACGCTGAGAAGTTCCTGTCAGAGGCTATTGACTCGATTCTTGCCCAGACACTTACCGATTGGGAGCTGATTGCTGTTGACGATGGTTCGACGGATGGGACTTACTCCCTACTTGAAGGATATGAAGATCCCCGGATCCGCGTGGTGCGCCTTGACCAGAATCAAGGCATACCTCGAGCCCTGAACTGCGGACTAAAACTAGTCACTGGTGATCTGATCGCTCGGTTGGACGCGGATGATGTTGCTGATCCGGACCGACTGAGAGTGCAGGCTGAGTTTTTGGACAAGCATCTCGAAGTGGTCCTCGTTGGGGGCTGGCTGCGTACCCGTGGTGAGGCGGCCAGTCGTGTGCTCGGGACCAAATCGAAAGGCAATCTCGGCCCTATCCTGCTGCGGGGCAATCAGCTCTTGAACTCTTCTGTGATGTTCCGCGAGTCTATTGTCCGCACAAACAACATTCGATACCGCGAAGATCTAACTAATGCCCAGGACTACGAATTCTGGCTGCAGCTATCCCAGTTTGGAGAAATTCGTCTGATAGGGGATGTGCTTGGCTCCTATCTGATGCATCCTGACCAGCAAACAACCCGCTTTGGCCTGAGACAGCGACGATTGGGTTTGAAAGTGCAATTCCGTGCGCTGCGTGGTGGGTATGAAATTGTGGGAGTCAGGTCCTGGGACTTTTTCGTGGGCATCGTTTACTTTATGCGTCACGCTATCGGACTGATTGGCGTCATTTCTCGTATGCGCTGATCCCACCAGGATTCGCCCATGAAGTGTTTCACAAGTTTCACTTTGGCATTTCGATGCGGGAATGAACAACCCCTCAGCATCGAAAGTCTGAGTAGACTCGCACCATGCCAAAGTCCATCCTTCGCATCATAGGTTCGCGCCAGGCTGAAGAGATATTTATTCGGATGACCATGAACGAGGGTGATGGATTGGTAGACCATATCGTTCTGACTGAGCACGACTTCACGCATTCAGGACACCCTCAACCCTTTGTCTTCACCGAAACGTTTTCGGATCACGAAGTACTTCCTGAGGGCACCCACTTTCATTATCAGACGGTGAGAATTGGAGAGAGAGTCATCAAGAACCCGTCTCGTTCCTCCGAACTACACTTCAATGAGACTCTGACGAGAGGCTCATTTGAGGAATTGTTTTCCTTAGATGACAACGACATCGTTATCGCCGTGGATGCGGATGAAGTTATCTTTAGAAATTCTCTACCTGCGATCATTGAACGAGCGCGCAGAGATCCATTTCGACGGAAGTGGGCGATTCCGATGCATCAGTTCTTTTACCGAATGAATTACCTGTGGGGTGGAATGGTATTCAAGTCCGCCGTTGCCGGTCGCGCCCGGAGCATGCGTCGAGGTGCCACACCTTGGCGGGACTCGCGGTGGGCACTAAAGGGTGTACATGGGTGCCATTTTTCGTGGGTTCTTCAGACACGCGAGCAGATGCTAAACAAAATCAAGTCCTACTCGCATGCCCTTGATTACGGGCACCTTGCGGATGGTGATCTGCTTGATCACGCGGTTCGCACAAAGACATACCCATTTGACCCGGGACGTCCCTTCGAAATTATCGAAATGCCAAGAGACCGGGCAATACATTTTCTTCCAGCTTCGTGGTCGTTGTTTTCTGAAGAGGTCGAGCGCCTCGTGTCTGACAGGTGGTGACGCTGTACGTGGACCTGCTTCCGGAGATTGCGTTCCCTTCTCTCAGTTCTAGTGAGCTGGGGTCTTATTGACTTGGGTCTGCTGCATGGGAAGGTGACATCTGATCTGTGGTGCTGTGGGGCGCCGCTGGAAGGATGTCGAACATGCCGAAGGCTTATCCACAAGAGTTCCGCGATGGTGTCGTGGCGGTGGCCCAGCGTTGTGAGGATGAGGTGACGATCAAGCAGATTGCTGAGGACTTCGGGATCTCCGAGGGCTGCTTGCAGAACTGGCTGCGCAAAGCCGAGATAGAGGCCGGTAAACATCCAGGGACGACGACGGCGGAGTCTGCGGAGTTGAGGGAGCTGCGCAAACATATCCGCCTGTTCGAGCAGGAGAACGAGGTGCTGCGCCGGGCTGCTGCGCATTTGCCTCAGGTGAACTTGCCGGGAAAAAGCTCTACCCGCTCGTAAGCGAGCTAGCCGCGGACGGTATTCCGGTCGCGGTCACGTGTCGGGTATTGAAGCTCGCTCGTCAGCCGTATTACCGGTGGCTGACCAACCCGGTGACCGAGTCCGAACTCGTCCAGGCGTATCGGGCGAACGCGTTGTTCGATGCGCACGGAGATGACCCGGAGTTCAGTTACCGATTCCTCGCGGACGAGGCCGCCGATGCGGGCCGGGTGATGGCAGAGCGGACGGCATGGCGGATCTGCTCGACCAATGGCTGGTTCTCGACTTTCGGCAAGAAGCCCAAGCGAGGCACGGGCAAGAATGCAGGCCCACCAGTGCATGACGACCTCGTCCAGCGTGACTTCACCGCAACCGCGGCGAACGAACTGTGGTTGGCCGACATCTCCGAACATCGCATGCTTGAAGGCAAGCTTTACGTTTGCGATATCAAGGACGTGTTCTCCAACCGCATCGTCGGCTATTCGATCGATTCCCGGAGGAAATCCTCGATCGCGGTGAACGTACTGAACAACGCCGTTGCACGGTGCGGCGATGTTGCTGGCTGCGTGCTTCATTCCGATCACGGATCGCAATTTCGAAGCAGAAAACACGTACGGGCACTTGTCCGTCATTCGGTGGTCGGATCAATGGGCCGCGTCGGCGCTGCCCGGGAGAATGCCGCCATGGAGTCCTTCTTCAGCCTGCTGCAAAAGATCATCCTTGACCGCCACGTCTGCACCACTCGCGAGGAGCTGCGCATGGCGATCGTCACCTGGCTCGAACGGACCTACCACCGCCGACGCCGGCAAGCTGCACTCGGCCGATTGACCCCAATCGAATTCGAAGCCATCATGGCAACACCAGCCAGACAGGCTGCGTGACTAACGTGTCACCTAAACGTGCAGCAAACCCCTTCAGGAAACTGCCGTGAGGGGCGTCTAGTTTTGGTGGCCGGAGGAACCAAAATTGCCCAGGGACCAAGAGTTGCGAACCTTGAAGCTGCATAGCCTTGAAATCCGATCTGGAGTAGGCTCTTGCTTACGACACCGAGTTTTTGTATTCCTAGTCTAATGGGTGGAAATTCTGCAAACGCGAATCGGTGGCAGATCTGCCTGGGTAATGCCCACACTCGTGGTGGCTGTGCGAGAACTCGTCGATAGGAGAGTGTTCGATGAACAACAGCTCCATATTCTTGTGTCCAACAAGCGTAACCCAAATCCGAAACCAAATCACATTTCTCATGACTTCCAATGAGGGATGGTCTCCGGTTTTCTGCCTCTCGCGTAGAGAGCACATATCTGCTCTTCGCCGACTCTGGTCTCAGATGACTAGTACGCAATATGGCAAGTGTCCCGAGTGGGTTGTTTTCCCCTACGGGAGTCCCCGTCTGGAGCGCCTCTTGCAGGCGATTCGTCGTTATCCCCTCCTTGAAGCTGCGATGCTTGATGTGCACAAACGTCGTTCGCGTGCAATCAAGAGGACAGTTGCCATCGTCGCCCGTGAGAATTTCGTCTGGAGCCACGGAGATCCCACGCATCCGGAATTCCCGCTGCTCGCTGAATCCTTTGGTTCTGACTCGATGCTCATCCTTGTTGATGATGGTGCTGCAAGCCGCTTTGCTATTCAAGCTCGTTATGGCAAACGGCATTCGTTCCTGGGCGAGTACATGGACCCAAAGTCTGATTCCTTCCGATTGTCTCAATCGAGACTTGGAAAGGTCGTTTTCGCGACAAGGTATTCCCACGAACCAGTGAGTTACCCGGATGAGATTCTGGAGTGCAAGTCGGTTTCACGGTCGCCCCGACCTCTTTCGCCTTCGGACGAGATATGGATTGCCGGATCCCCAATAGGTGGCGCTGCCTATGGCTTACTGCTGGACGAGGTTCTGCTCAGTCCTTCAGTGCAGGACCGTCCAAAGTTCTACTTGCCGCACCCCAAAGAGTCAAGGTCTCGACTTCGGATGCTGAAGGCGAAGTACCAGTTTGTCATCCCACGGGGCTATAGAGAGTTCGAATCGTTCTTGCAGTCTGCGCCCAAGCGCCCACAGCAGTTACTAACTTTCCCCTCCACGGTAGTTGACACTGCCATCGGCTGGGGTATTCCGGAGGATGCCGTAACAGTCGTATTGCCTGGAGGTTCGTGGCTTCGTCCTCTTGAGTTCTATCGGGCGCTCATGTCTGAGTTCAGGGCTGTGTATCCAGGGATTCAGGAATTGAATCTCACTGTTGAGGCGCCATGATCAGAGAGGTTAAGGCCTTTTCCGAAAACCAGCGTCTTATGTCACCTTCGGAGGTGCGCCTTCGTTGCCACCACGGTGATATGCCATAGGCATGGCGGCGATTACCAGTGAGAGTTATTCGTCTGATGAATAAGAAGAATCAGTGTCATGATTTGGGGCTCTTCAATGTTTGCTGCGTTCCCTAATCGCCTGGCCCTGTCACTCAAAGCATGGATTTCCGCGCTAGAAGGGCTATGTAGATCAGGTGCACTCACCCAGATTTCCTATCCCTTGTCCCTGTTCAGCTTTTTTCTGCTACCGCACTTGGGGTCCGTGTATTCCGTAGGGCAGCGTCAATCGGATTCGCCAGTCACGCCCTACAGAATCGTCATCGTCGCACTCTTGAGCCTCCTGTTGCTTCTATTTGTGCTCTACAGGTCTAGGCAGCGTCCCACAGGCCTCTATTTGACATGGGCCGCAGTATCCATGAGCTACTGGGGCTGGACGGTTGTAGCTCGACTGCAACGGGATGAGGACCTTGAGCATGCGATGTGGATCCCCCCGCTACTCATCGCACTAACGCTCATCAAGTTGCCGAGTAGACGAGATGTACTGGCTGCACTTCGAGTATTGGTTTGGATTTGCTGTGTTCTGATCGTCTTGGGCGTGATGGACGTTCTACTTGAGGGAGGATTCGCGACCCGTATTTGGCCTACACGATCGCCCCTGCTTGTTGAGTTTGGCTTTCAGGTACGAACCGACGGTATCGTGCGATCGTTTCGCCTTCAATACTTGATGGCTCTCTTGGTCATTGCGGCGTCTTTGGGAACGAAATTCAAGGAGAGATGGTTATTTTTTGGAATTGGGACATGTGGCCTTCTCGTCGCAGATTCCTATCTTGCGTTTGCCGCTGTCGTCATTGGTGGCGCCTTGCACTTTTCTATGGGCTTGGGGAGCCGCAACACTCGATCGCGGAGTTTACTCCTGGGAGCCAGTGCAATGGCTATAGGCACATTGCTCATCGTACTGAGCGTCTCAAGCGGAGCTAACTTAGATTCACTTCTGAATGGACGCAGAGAAATCTGGACTTCTTCGCTAGAGGGCGCGAGTCTGACTACTGTCTGGGGTCTCGCAGCAGAGATTCCCTTAGCGACTGTTGCCCCCTCCGGAACTCACAACATACTTCTCGACGCACAACTCTCTAGTGGGTGGATTGGTCTGGCCATCGCACTAACTGTGTGGGCAATGGCGTTATGCCTCACTGCTAAGGCAGTACAGCTGGGAGCAGGTCAGTTCCCTGTTGACTTAGTCGTCATGGCACTTGTCATTGGGATTGGAGAAAGCCTGTTTGATTTTCCGTACTTGACTAATGGGTGGGTGTTGATGCTCATCGCGGCTGTTTGTGCTACCTCCCTTCAGGGCGTAGGGGGAGAAAACTCCGAGAATCATCACGGACTGGAGTCCTAGCTGTCATTGGGTCACTCATTTTGATGCGCGGGCCTTGCCCATTCGGGGCTGTCCCTTTGTCAGGGGTCGTGCCGCGATGGGGATTGAGGAGGTGTAGGGCGGGTGATCTCTGAGCATCGAGAACAGGCCGTCGGTGGTGCGTCGGGCCAGGCAGATGAGTGCGGCGTTGTGTCGTTTGCCTTGGGCACGTTTGCGGTCGTAGTGGGCGCGGGAGGTAGGTTCTGCTCGCAGCGAGGTGAAGGCGCCCGTAAACAGTGCGTTCTTCAAGTGCTTGTTGCCGCCTCGGTGGACGTGTTGGGCGCGGATGCTGCTTCCGGATCTGCGGGTGATTGGTGCCAGGCCCGATGTGGCGGCCAGGTGCGCGGTGGTGGGGAAGGCGGTGATGGTGCCGTCAGTTTCGGCCAGGATGCGTGTTGCGCTCTTGACGCTGATCACTGGCATGGACGTCAAGATCTGGGTAAGAGGGTGATCATCCAGGACTCTATCCACGTCACGGATGATCGCGGCTCGATGGTCGCGCAGTCGCAGAATCTGCTCAACGAGTCTAGGGATAACTTTGGCGGTGGCGGTGGCGGTGGCGGTGGCGGTGGCGGTGGCGGTGGCGGTGCTGCCGGGCTTGGTGACGGTTTAGCTTTGCAGTGCGGCC
>Ga0102945_1000420_pt1 | contig 12859 bp, 4 predicted proteins | sample SalPonred_H2O_MG_FD_78207 | JGI IMG/M metagenome (GOLD analysis project Ga0102945, IMG submission 78207) | Salt pond water microbial communities from South San Francisco under conditions of wetland restoration - Salt Pond MetaG R2_restored_H2O_MG ...
CAAAAAGGGACTTCGTCGGGATTTAAATTTTTCAGATCTTTTAAATCCTCGTGAATCCTTAAACAACCTACTTGACGGTTTGGTGCAAGAAGAAGGCGAAAGCTTTATTTCTGAAGACTTAAATGCAATTCGCGATATTCGAAGCAGCAACATCGAAAATACCGACTTTTTAAATATTGCAAATATTGCCACACGATTTGTTGATGAAAACAATCAGTTGCGTGTGTACGATCCTATCATTACGGTTAAAAACCGCATTGACCAAATTAGATTTACATCAGGCGAGCCACGACTATTTGGTGGAGACGGACTAACGGCCAGGTATTATGAAGACAGTCAAGTAAATTCAACAGCTGCTAATGTTGGAGATATATTTAGCGGAGAAGCAGTTGGTGAGGAAATATTTTGGGAAAACGGCAACTTTGACTACGTTGGTATACCCGAGGTCTTGAGTACATTTGGCGGTATATCGTTTACTGGATTTTTTAAGCCAACCAAGATAGGATTTTGGACACTGCCTTTTAATACTTCAGCATTCTTTACGGTGGAGTTTGACGATGGAAGTGGAAACTATGAACTTCTGTTTAGAAAATCGCAACTAGAATATTCCTTTACTGTCAATGCAGCAAACTCTGGCCAAGATACAATTATTCTTCAAAATTCAGATAATGCTAAAAATTTGCTCCTTGGAGACAGAGTAATCAATACCTCGATTGCTCAGTTTAATGATCCTGAAAATCCTGTCACAATTATATCTATTAATCAAACGACTGGAGCAATTGAGCTTTCAGAAAACTTAAGTGCCAATGTTGCCGATTCAACTGCATTTACCTTTGAATTTCAATTTGGAGTTGAAAACAATTCAAGAAGCCTATCGTTAGGAAGCCTTCAAGAATACGAACCATATGCTATTCGTTTTCAATATTGGATACCTAATGAAGAGTTTGTTACTCCGGACATGGTTCGTACTCTGAATATAAACATTACGCCGCCAGCTGAGCAAACGATAGACTTAAATTACAAGTACTTGTATTCAGAAAATTATCCGTTAAATCCAAGCACTACTTCTACTGATTACGGAGACTTTAGTCTTTTTTACGACAATCGTTTAAGTGTTGCTGGAGGAGTCGTAGGAGGATTTGGCTCGTACGCAGAGTATCAAAAAATTGAATCCCTCGGTCCACTGAATATAACATACGAACCACCGACTTCTTTTTCTGCAATACAAAAGGGAAGCAAAACGGTTTCTTATTCACAAACATCCAAAATACTTCCTATATCGATAACTGATCCTATAGAAATTGGTAACTATGTTTTTGGAACAGGAATCGGAGCAGGTACTCGAGTATCTGGTATTTCAATCAATGAGTTTGTTTTTATTGATACCGATACGCTGACAGCACAATCAAGTGATACAGTTGTATTTGTTGATCATCGTGGTTTAGGAGCATTTGACACAGGCGCATCATGGACTTCTGGCAACAATACCATCACTGGTCTGTCAACTAATACGACAGACAATGTTCGCGTAGGAGATGTTATTGTTTTAAACGGATCACCGCAATACAATATTGTTCAGTCAGTAGGTTCTACTTCCGTGACGGCATCAAATACTTTCACTGCTTCATCAGGATCTGATATAAACGGAATAGCTTTCTTTTACAGAGCAAATGGTCTGTACAATGATTCATTGCTAACTTATTGTGAAAACGTATTTTCGGCCGAAACAACAACTTCTGCATCTGCTGGCACTGACATATTAACCGTAGACACAAATGCAAACTTACAGGCAGGTCAAGTCGTACAATTCGGTTCTCGTATTCCTGAAGGAACTACAATTGTTTCAATAACTCCAAATGGGGCAGACTTTGACATTGAGTTATCAAATAATTTGACAGACACAATTATATCGGGACAGTTGATTACATTTGCTCCTGCTGGTACTACAGAATCCAAAGAGCTTTGCTTCCCACCTACTGATACTTCACCACCCTTTAACGCTACTGTATTAGGATTGGAAACAACAAATACGCGTCCTTCAATTACTATTGATCCTGCTACTGGTACTGGAGAATTAAAATTTGTTGGATTGTCGGCAGACAATATTACTGTACAAACTGCAAGCGAAAGCGATACGTACAATCGTACCATTACAATAACGGACGGTGCAGGTAATACGTATAAAGTTTTAGGTTCTACGACTTAAGAAGCATGAAGTACTCGACTCCGTCAATCAGGACTGGTACTTTGTGCGTAAAGGTATTGGCATTGCCAGACTCAGTATTCAAGTCGTCTATTTCTGCAAATACAATTGCATCTTCAAATAATAGATCTCCAATATTGACCTGTGCCGATTGAGTTGTTAACTCTCCTGTGCCTTCGGTCCAAGGGTTTGCATCGCTTGAAAATGCTCGAGTCTTTTCTATATCAAGTACATCAGAAAAAGGATTGCTTATATACACGCCAGGGGATTTATCTTCTCCCAAGTTAGTTTCAGAATCATTAAAAAGGGCTGGATCAGATACAACAACACTTCCAACAGATCTTATGTCAACATCGGTTATTGTAGAAGCATTGGATGCATATTTGAATCCACGAAGAAAGTTAAAGTTATCAATATTGGACTCTACTGAATCAAATGCATCATTAAATGAATCACCAATATTATACCTAAACCCATCTCCAGTCAAGCCTTCATCAAGGTCAAGTATTCTGGGGCTGCCTACGTTTGCAATATTTTCTACACTTACAGGATTAGACCTGATAAATGTGACATCTGATGTAATAGATCCTAATGTAATTGGAGAACCATTCTTGGTATTGGACAAACTAAATGCTAGCTGATTGTTTCTTACACCAGCTCTGAGATCATATCCCACAATGTGGTATGTCGTGTCGGTATTTAAGTTACCAAGCTCTGAGCCAGAAACCTTTACTTGATCTTCGTTGCTAAAAATAAAATCTTCGGACAACTGAAACACAAACTTATTGCCGGACTCGATACTAGAAGACTCGGTATCAAATTCCCATACCAGATCTGAAGTGTTTCTAATGTTGTTGACAAAAAGCTCAATATCCGAAGCAATGTCTCCACCACCAAGGTTATTTAATGCTTCACGATCGTTGTCGGATTCATTAAGGTTTCTTGCAACTTCGTACCCTAAATTTCTTGTAGCCATTTTTAATTATCCACCGATTGTTATCGTCCAACCATTTGACGACAAAAAGTCTAGCTTGCTTCTGATGTCTTGTTCACGTGGACTACCTTGTGAAGAAGGATTATATCCGACTGCTCTGGATTGACCTCGTAAATTGACAGCAACTCCAGATCTTGGAGCAGATTCATAATTTGCAAATAGGTCATCGATAACGCTGTTAAGATCCGAAGCACTGAGTTGATTATTTGATATATCGAGTCTTTGCAAACGAGTCAATCCAGCAAAGGAGCCCGAAACATATCCATCAAACTGATTATTATGCAAATACAACCTGCGAATATTTGGAGATCCGGTGCTCAACATTGGAATCAATCCTGCAATATTGTTATTATACAAGTACACAAAGTCCATTGCAGGAGTATTGTCAAATCCAGAAAAAGAAGAAAGCTGATTGTTGTTTAAGAACAAATACCTCATGCGTAACTTATTAGTAAATGTTGGCACCGTACCAGTTAAGTTGTTTCTCGAAAGTTGCACGTAGTAAATACGATCATTTGGTGCAAAGGATGGTACCGAGCCTTCAAAGTTATTAACGTGCATGATCATATATCTAAGCGCAGGACAACTAGAAACATCAGGCAGCTCGATACCTCCACCAGAACCGCTTCTTCCATACGAGTACCAATACAAATAATCAAGGTTATTTAAGTTTTTAAAAGTATCTTGTTCGAATCCTTTTCCTACCAAAAGACTGTTAGAAAGAACTCTGAAAAATCTAATTTCTCTTGCATTTTCAAAGGTATCTTTATATAAAACAAAATCAGTACCAGAAGGACGACCTCCAGTGATATTTTGAGCAGCGTACATATCAACAGTTCTAAGGTTTTGGTTTCCTATAAACTTTGGTATAAATCCCGAAGCACGCGAACGATACAGATCTAGTGTTTGAAGAGAAGTACAATTTGAAAACTTGTACGATTGATCACTTGATCCACTGAATAAACTCGAGGTTGACCTATTCCGTCTAGTAACAAAGGTTGTTAGCAATGTCCTTGAACTTAAATCTGGAATAGGTAAAAGTGTATTGCCAATATTGACACTACCAAGTTGAAACGAATCTAACGTAAAGGACGAGTCCTGTAAACTTCTATTGCCATATACATCAAAGTTTCGTAAATTGGTTAAATTCTTTATACCAACTGCAGGAACTGCTCTGAAATCGTTTTCACGTGCAAAGTAACTTTCACATGTATTAGAAACCGAAGGCAAATGACTCAGTGCATTATACTCATCGGGACCAAACCTTGCACCCGATCCTCGCCCAACATTTAATGTAACTAAACTTGGAAACCTTGCCTCGATGACAGACATAGAATCCGATCCGCCAATACCACTTGTTATTTCTGCACCAACAATTGTTCCACTTCCGTCTTGATCTGATCTGTCTACACAACGAACAGAACCAAAGTAACACCCATACATATTAAGTGATGTAATGCTTGTTGGTACTCTGTTAACAACAGCTAAATTTAATGTTCTGAGATTAGCATTTTCTGCCAAATATAAGTTGTTTCTGTGTAAAGTTAAACCTTGTAAGCTAGGAGAAAAATTGACCAAAGAAGGCATTTCTCTAAATTCATTAAAGGCTATATTTAATGTAGTAAGGCTAGGTAGCTCGGCCTGAGGTAACTTAGATAAACCAATTCCAGTTAAAGATATGCTAGTAAATCTATCAGGAGGATAATAAATTTCTACCCTGCGAGGAGCACCTCTGACAGAACGGTACTGAAGAGTTTCGGTTTCAATTCTCGTTTCATCATCTGCATTAATTTGATTGATAACTCTCCAACCAACATTAATACCATTTACAGGATTGACCGAAACTGAAGCATTGAAGTTACGAAAAAATCCGTCAAACTTCAAAGGTATTGACTTCATTGCATACAACTTGACTACTTCACCATTTATTTCAGTGGTAATTTTATGGGTAGGTAGCTCGGCATTAAAAATCTTAGGCTGAGCAACTTCACCCCATGTTAACTTATCAACCGAAACAGTACCGCCAGTTTTTATTTTAACCTGTGAACCATAAAATATGGGATCTTCTGGATTTGGTGTAGAAGATGTTGTAGACCATGCTGAAACTCTTGATGTAGATATATCAGCAAGTCCTATTTGATTAGTATCGGTATCTAAAAACTTATACCGTATGCTCGACGCAGCCAATGCACCATTGACTTGCAAGTTACCCTGAAGTGATGAGTCCACACCAGCCGAGCTTTCCATAACCTCTGCATACGTATCCGTTTCACCCAAATACCTATCAAGTTCTTTGTACAAGTTCTTATCAAGACCCGATAAGGCAATCACATCTTGACGGATAACACCAGCCTCTGCTGCACCTCTGATTATATCTAAGTCACCTATGTTGAGGGTCAATCTTCTGAGCGCAAGATCAGTATCAATAACATCTGAAAAGTTGTTATTGACTTTGTAACCATAAAACGTTCTTAATCCAAATGCCATTATTATTGTTCCGCAGTATTAAGACTTAACTGTATTGTTCCAGTGGAAGCATCCACTGTTTTTGCAATAAAAAACGTTGCCTCTATATTTAACAAATCCGTTGTGATAGCTGCTCTATCCTGACCAAATACGGAAGTTAAATCAATGGTCTTTGATTCATTTTCGCCGATAAAAAACGAATCGAGTATTTCAAATGGTCGTAAACTTTGACCTAACTGAGTATCTGCAGCCGCAGCATCCAAACGATTGTTTGATACAAAATTAACTGGCGGTAAATCGTCTTGTGCTGGATTATTAGTCAAAGGAGCTTTAGATGCATTGGGATTCAATATCCAATTTGGCGTAGATGTAACTTGAGTATCACCAACAATTTCTTTAATTGAAATTGAATTAACAATTGAATTGTCTCGCATTTTACAAACCAAGTACAGCGGATAAGGATTAAAACTCAACACCTTTGTCTTATCGACATGAGTTCCTGTTATCCTCAGCGGAGTAAATGCTATTTGCACTTGATCATCAGGATTTACTCCTGGCAATTGATTTGATATTTGTGCAAAGAAAATTGTATCCTCTTCGTCTATATATGAGTCTTGCTCAGAGGTAAAGAATACTTCAGTAGAAACAAATGAACCTCCGGATAAAAGACCAACCTCACCGTTGATAATAGACTCGGCATCGAACTGCGCATTTGGAGATAAGACAATATAGTATTGACCATCAACTTCGCCTGTGCTAGGATTGTTCAATACCATTGTACCAATCAGTTGAGTTCTTTCTAAAACTTCAACCGTAAACAACGAACACTCACCGCCAGTAACACCTGCTACTCTAGGAATACGATAATCAATTTCACCTACATGATTGCTAGGATAATTAGCTTCGCCAATTTCAAATCCTTCTCTATCTCTCTCTGTAGTTGATTGAAGCCATTCGCCGTACAATATATCCGTTAATGGTAAATCAGGTCTTACATCGCCTGAACCATATTCCCATTCAACGTCGCCTTCTAATGTTTCAATTGGTTTCTTATCGGTCAAACCTAAAACAAAATCCGCAAAGTGTCCTAACGATTCTCTTTTAATTGGATTCATAAACTGAATTTCAATCTTAGAACCAGTCAAAGGAATATTTGAAGCTGCTACAGCATTGTACTGACTCAATCTAATAGGATATGGATACTGCGAGCCAAGGGGAATTGTTAAAAGTTCTGAGGCTGCTTGTGGATTAACAACTGAAGGATAACCGACAGATGTTTTTGTGTACCTAGGAGAAACAATTCTTTCAATAATTGCGTTTTCAAATAGGCCTGAATCAACAGAGGTTTCTGCATCTAAGGACGCAATATAACCCGACCACAAACCATCGCCAACAATCTTTGAACCAATATCAGCGGAGGTAAACAACTCATCATTAGTTGGATTTAAAGGATCCGCAGGAATAATACGTATACGACTAGTAGAGCCAACAAACTCAATATTTAAAACTCGACCAGTTTCAGCTGCGCTAAGCCCATGATTAAATCCATAACCAAATCCTGGGCATGCTCTACATTTAACAACTTCTACCTTTGCAAGACTCGAAGAGGTTAAAGAAACAGACTTTGGATATACGATCTTCTTGTTTGGCTTAGCAAATCCGTCTTTGTTTATAATTTCTTTTTTAGGATAAATGCCAATTAAAGATTTTTCATCTGAAGATATCAATCTTTCTCCAGAGGCATAAGTCCTTTGTACAACCGTTCCTTCATCTCCGCCATCAATAAAGCAAGAAGCACCGTACTTGTATACAAATTGCGGCTGACGTAAAGTAGCGGTGTTTTGTATATCTACTGAATACTTAAATCTGAAATAAGGATCTTCAAGACAAGGCTCGCCTAACTTGTTTTCAATCACTAAGGTATGTATTAAAACCCAACGTGCTTCGCCGTTGTCTACTGGGATATATGCATAAAACTTAGCTCCAATAGCACCATACCAACCAAACTCAATTTTGTACATAGTAACATTGTTTGGATTCAATAAGTATCTTGAAGGACCATTACCGTCTAATGTATCGCCATTGAATTTTTCACGAGGAAGTACTGTGGTAAAATATTCCGTATCGTTAAAAGGTTCATTTAAACTTTGTAGTATCTGATCTTGCTGAGGATCTAAACCTTTAGCAATCATTACTTCAGGCGAAAGCGGAACTGTACTTCTTCGTACAATGCTAAATGAAGCACCACGAATTTGAAACACATACTGATCAGTAGGATTAGCAATGCCCCACTCAATTACATTTTGATTAGAAGATGCATCTGTGGATGCCTTGGCACCAAATGTATAACCCGATATGCGACCAGGTTGATACCGATAGGCCTTGCGGGATTGCATATACACAAATTTTCTAAACGAATTTGAGTAACCCGGACGAGTTGACCCAAAAGACGGCTTTGATATAGAAGGTATTTCTGAAACAGTGTTTGGTATTGCTTCCGAATTAATGTAGAGAGCATTAATACGATCACCAGTAATTGGATCAAAAAATTGATTAGTATTGATATCAACCCATGCACGAGTCCATGTATCTATTAAAACGAATGCTTCATCTTCAGTAATACCAACAAATTCTATTTCATCACCGTCAACCCTTACTTTATCATAGTCAAGAAAATTTTCATTAAATGGCCTACCTCTTGAATCTGTTGCATAACCATCGTAATGAACAAAAAGTATGTTACCAAGAGTAATAAAGTTCTTATACTGTTGATATAATTGTTGATTGTACAATCCTTGGTCTTCGTAATTAGGACCAAAGGGATATGAATAAGGTACAGGAAATCCTCCTATTTGAATTGCCTGCTCTTCGGTTTCCTCTATCATTTGAGCCTGATAATGATCACCAAAATCGCGAGTTCCTCTCGTTTCCCATGGAAAATATCTGATGTTGCCTCTGAAGGAATATGTTTCCCAGCTTTCGTCGTCAAATCCTAAAACAGAAACATCCGAAAACAAGCTTAACTGTTCCTCTGCTCGATTAATGCCAAGCAAAGTAGTTGATGTTTCAGAAGTTTCGGGAAATTGCTCAACAACTGAAATTGGTGTGGCATTAGATGCAAGTACTACAGAGGTTGCTTTGTTCGATCTAGCAATTTGAACAACTGCCTCATCTGCATCTGTTACCAAAGGAAGGTTACCTTGATCGGTTAACCTTTCACCAGTAACGATATCAAATAATGGTACCTCAGATTTAATCGAAGGTACTGGAAACTTGTCGTACCCTATTTTCTTTTGCACTTATTGTTCTTCCCATGTCAAACCAGCAAGAATAGAACTTCTGACAATTGAATTGCCATCAGGATCACCACCAGAATCAACACCCATATTTGAGTCAATAGAAACAGCTGCCATAAACAATCTATCTACCTTGTTAGTGAGCGGATATGACAAGTAATCCTTATTGTAATCAAAATATGCTGAAAGATCATACAGATCACTTCCTGGCGCAACATAAAACGTAGTAATTTGTACGCCTGTTCCAGGAATTGGTGTACGAAGTTCGCTATTGACTAACACTGAACTCAATCGTGCTAACTCTTCCTTTCCAGGAATTTGTCCTTCTGTTACCGCTGATCCATCATTATCATAATTACCTGCAACCAAAAAGTCACCTGTAATTTCTACTTGCTCTGAAAAGGATTCTTCTGCCGTAAAAGTATATACACTTCCAATTCTGCGAAGCAATCCTAAGACTGAAAATTTAAATTCATTCACGTCTGAGGTAAAGAATCCACGGAACCAACCGTATACCGAATCTCCATCAGCGATTGTAGGTGTTGATGATAACGTAAGTAGTGTAGGTTGACCTGCCGAGGCAAGTACCGTATCACTATCAAGAGTCAATGTGCCAGAATAAGAATCAAATGTTTGAAAGATTGGATTCTTTAATAACTTTAATGAAATTGTAGAAGAGCCTGAAGCGCCAGTCGACAATCTTGTTGGATACACCTGAACTCGATTGCGAACTCTCTTGCTTTGAGAAGAAATAATTTCTTCCTTTGTTTCAAGACCATATACAATTTGAGGACGATCGACTAAAAACTCAACATTAACTGCACCACCAGTAATAGAGTTCAAAGATTTATTTAAGTAAACAAAACCGTTTACTGCATCAACCCATGTAACCTTTACTCCTCTGTCAATAGCGTCTGAGGTTATGACATTAGCACCGATATAGTAATCCGACAAGGCGGGATTGTTTGCATAATCACCCGTTTCGTCAACAATCAAATAAGGATCTGCGGCTTGTGAGTTTGAAGCATCAACCTGCATCAAGTACTTTGAACCATATACGTCTGTTGCTTGCTCTGATGAATGACTAAAAAGACGAACCGTTCCACGGTCACCGCCATCAATATAATATGAAGAACCGTACTTAGTAATATATTGTGAATACGAACCAGAGCCCGAGATTGAGTTTGGTAATCGTTTACCGCCCGAAGCAGCATTAGGATATCCGTATCTTTCTTCTGAACCACCACCATATACAACATACGTGAGTGGCAGAGTAGCATTACCTAAAGAAGCAACCTTCAATTGATTTGATGCACGCATGTGATGAATACGAACCCATCTTGCTTCACCATTTGATACAGGAACATATGCAAGAAAGAGAGCACCAACGGCACCGTACCATGAAAACTCAATCTTTTGCATGACAACTTTATTGAAATCAAGATTCCATATAGAGTCATTTGTTACTTGACCACCACTTGCTTCATCAATAACTGGTTGTCCTGGTAGTTTAATTGTATCGTCACCAGAACCAGTACGTACTACGTCTGAGTAAAATACGTTGTATGTATCATCGCCTTGAGCACCGTTAATAAAGTCCCCAGAAAATCTCGTACGAGGAACTCGATACTCATATACTTTGTAAAACTCTGGCTTTACGTTTTGCTTAACCCAATTATCCCATTCTGAATTGACCGTATCAATTTCAGTACCAATACGCACAAGAGCCTGTGAAACTGATTCGCCTTCTTCCTGCGAAGTATTAATATATCCAACTGGCGTGATACCAGTTTCTAATATATTTGTGTCAGGATTAATACCAAAGGATCTTTTATATGGGAACATAATGTCCCGCATAAAGTTAGTACCAATTTCTGGGAATATAAAAGGAACAGGAGTACGAAGCAAATGCGTACCACTCAATGTACCAAGTGTAATGACGGTATCATCATCAATTTCAGTTAATTGAACTGTATACGTACCGCCAGAAGGAGCCGTAACATTAATGACTTTGTAAATTGCCGTTTTGGTTAAACCGCTAATTGCAGATGTTTCACTCGTGTGATATGAAACATACTGTCCCTCTTCAAGCACACCGTCCGACTCAGATAACGTAATTGTGTTTGTTGAAATGGCAGACATTTCGTGATTTGTTTCATCCAACAACAATGAAGGATCATATACGCCTGCATGTACATGTATAAGACCGTCACGAAGGATAACTAAATCACCAGGAGTACCTGTTGGATTTGCAGCCGAAGGAAACTCTCCAGTTGTGCCCTTATCATCTGTTTGCTCACCGACCCCAGAACCAAATGGCAAAGGATTTTGTGTGATCAATGAAGTCATACGACGAGTAACTACAAGCTGATCGCCTTTACCCGTATCTCGCGTTTCCCAATAATATCCATCAAAGTTATCAAAAATACCGTACTTACGAATAGCAGGGTTTCTTGACGAAGCATCTGGATTACCAGGAATAATAGAAGTTTTAACACCAAAGGTAGCCGAAGATACACGTCCAGGTTGATAACGGAAAAATCTTTTTGACGTAAGCACTGCGGTTTTGTTAGCAGGTGCTTCGACTAATGCGCCAGATTCTTCAGGAATGTGCTTTAAGCCCCAGCCCTGCACACCTTCAAATCCTACATACTCGTCTTCGTCCGAAGCTGCCAAGTCTTCTCTAATTGCTGGAGTATTTGACCACTCAGTTGGATTAACATCATATGTATTGACGTCAGCAAAAACACCAAGAGCAACTTCCGAGCGCGGAATACCCAAAAGCGAAAGAGCAACCTCGGAAGCAATTTTATTTTGCTCGACAACAGGAACTGCAGGTTGATCGGTTGCTAAAACAACAGGAATGGATTTATCCGATGTCTGTTGTCCGGGTGGCACTGGTGCAGTGCGACCAACAACAACAACCGAAGCATTGTTATTAACATTAGTTAAACTAGACATTAGAGAATTCTTCCTTTAGCGATAGTAAATGTTTTACGAATAGTTAAGTGACCTGTATCAACACCTTCTGTAGTATCTGTAGGTAAAGTTATTGATTCAGGAAGTTGCAAAACAATCTTTCGATCTAATCCTGCTTCCAATTTATCTATAACAGTTGTTTCAATATCATTAATGTCAGGTGTTGAGCTATGACCAAAAATCTTAACAACATCACCGATAACAAACCTAGCATAATCATTTGGATCTTCCAGAGTGATCGTTGCCACCACGTCTCCTGAGGTATCAAGATCAAACTCAGAAGCTGCAATGAATAATCTTTCGCCTTCATCAGTATAGAGCTGCGTTGTTGCAAAAATGCGGTACGCAAGACCCATGATTTGTTCATCTGCAACTAAGTCACCAGTATGATTTGTTATTAATTCAGCAAGTGTAGGAATTTCAAATATTTTAGTTCCTAGGATCTTAAACTGAAAGTAGCCATTTTCACGACCAGTATCACCAAAGTCAGGTGTAATAAAATTGATGAAAGGTTGACCTGACGAGTCGTTAGTATATGAATCTTTTAAGGTTTCCTGATTATTTAACTTACTTAACAATCTAATATCTGATGATAGTTCAACGCTACTTCCCGGAACTCCAGCCCGATCAACAGATGCTAAGTATGCAGGAACACCACTTTGTACATATAACGAAACAGGTGATTCGTAATCGACACCAATTTCAGGTGAAATGTTGATTGAATCGTAATCTGATTCAAAGGTATCTGGGCTTGGCAAGAATTCGTTATCTGGTCCCATCAGCAAGTTAGGAGACGAGAGCAAGTGAGCCGAACCGTAAATAAGTAATCCCGAACCACAGTTGCGAATCGTATTTCCGACTGCAGTACCAATACGTGATACAGAAATGTCAACAGGACTTAAAAAGTTTTCAAATAAGTTA
>Ga0102945_1000421_pt1 | contig 12842 bp, 11 predicted proteins | sample SalPonred_H2O_MG_FD_78207 | JGI IMG/M metagenome (GOLD analysis project Ga0102945, IMG submission 78207) | Salt pond water microbial communities from South San Francisco under conditions of wetland restoration - Salt Pond MetaG R2_restored_H2O_MG ...
ATTTGCCCGCCGGTGGAGAAATGGTTTTGTTTGACCGTAGTTGGTACAACCGAGCCGGTGTTGAACGCGTGATGGGCTTTTGTAGCGACGAAGAGTACGAGGAGTTTTTCCGTACTGTGCCCGAGTTTGAAAAAATGTTGGTGCGTTCCGGCATTATTTTAATCAAGTACTGGTTTTCCATCACCGACCAAGAGCAGCATGTTCGGTTCACCATGCGGATCAAAGATCCGTTAAAGCAATGGAAATTGAGCCCGATGGACTTGGAATCAAGACGCCGCTGGGAAGACTACACCGTTGCCAAAGAGACCATGCTTGAGCGCAGCCATATTGCCGAAGCCCCCTGGTGGGTAATTGAAGGCAACGACAAAAAAAGAGCCCGACTAAACTGCATTTCACACTTACTCGAGCAAATTCCCTACCAAGAGGTCGAGCACCCCGAAATCGTCTTACCCGAACGCGTCCACAACCCTGATTATCACCGCACCCCTGTACCCCCGGAGATCATCGTACCCGACCGTTACTGAAAGAGTTACCGCGCGAAAAATCTTCGATCGGCTTAAAAAAGCCGCTCGAAGCGTGTACATTTCTACCAAAGAACGCTTATTTGGAGATGTCACGATGTCGTCAGTCAACACCATTGCGCAATTGCCTACCGATCACATTTATGTCACTGGTTTAGACAAAACCCCAGCCAACCATGTGGCGTTTTCACCGATATCTTTTCTTGAGCGCGCCGCGCTTGTCTTCCCAGAAAAGACCGCCATTGTGCATGGCACGCTGCGCCAAACATGGTCACAAACGTTAGTGCGCTGCCGCCAGCTAGCGAGCGCTTTGCAACAGATTGGCATCCAAACCGGCGACACCGTTGCGGTCATGCTTCCCAATACGCCCCCAATGGTCGAAGCGCATTTCGGGGTGCCGATGGCCGGTGCCGTACTCAATAGCCTGAACACCCGACTTGATGCCGCTAGTGTGGCATTTATGCTGAGCCACGGCCAAGCCAAAGCGGTCATCTTTGACAGTGAATTCGCGCCCGTCATGAAAGAGGCCTTGGACATTCTGAAACAAACTCACGGCCGCGAACCCATGGTCTTTGAGGCTTTGGATGAGGCGTTTATTGCCCCCGATCAGACGCTGACTGAGCAGACTTATGAGTCCCTGCTCGCTCAGGGCGATGCGCACTTCGAGGTGGTGTTACCTGAAGACGAATGGCAGTCCATTTGTTTGAACTACACCTCTGGCACGACCGGCGACCCCAAAGGCGTGGTCTACAGCCACCGCGGCGCTGCCATGAATGCGGTTTCCAATATTCTGGAATGGGACATGCCCAAGCATCCCGTCTATCTGTGGACATTGCCCATGTTTCACTGCAACGGTTGGTGCTTTCCTTGGACCGTTGCCGCGCGTGCCGGTATCAACGTTTGCCTAAGAAAAGTGGATGCGCAAACCATCTTCGATCTGATGCGCGAGTATGGCGTCACCCACTATTGCGCCGCCCCGATCGTTCATGGTCTGCTTGTAAACGCGCCAGAGAGCATGAAGGCGGGTGTCCCGACTGGGGTTAAAGCCATGGTAGCGGGCGCTGCGCCGCCGGCAGCGATGATTGAAGGCATGGAGACGATGGGGTTTGAACTGACGCACGTCTACGGCCTGACCGAGGTGTATGGGCCAGCTGCCGTTTGTGTCAAACACGATGACTGGGACACGCTAGATATTTCAGAGCGTGCCCGTCTAAACGCCAGACAAGGCGTGCGATATCACCTGCAGGCTGATGTCCGGGTTCTGGACCCTCAGACCATGGCGCCAGTGCCTTGGGATGGCGAGACCATGGGAGAAATCATGTTTCGCGGCAACATCACCATGAAAGGCTACCTCAAGAACCCCAAAGCCACTGAGGCGGCATTTGCAGGCGGTTGGTTTCACTCTGGCGATCTGGCAGTGCAATACCCCGACGGTTACGTCAAGATCAAAGACCGCAGCAAAGACATCATCATTTCCGGTGGAGAGAACATCTCATCCATTGAGGTTGAAGATGTGTTGTATCGACACCCCGCGGTCTTGGCTGCCGCTGTGGTTGCCAAACCAGACCCGAAATGGGGTGAAACACCCTGTGCCTTTCTGGAACTAAAACCAGGTGTTTCGATCACTCCAGAAGAGATCATTGCCTTTTGTAAAGAGCACCTCGCAAGCTTTAAGGTACCTAAGAACGTTATCTTCGGTGATGTACCCAAAACCTCGACCGGAAAGATTCAGAAGTTTGAGTTACGCAAGCAAGCCTCTGATGCTTAAGTACTTGGTACCTGTCCTCAGGTCTTGCGATCATCAGGAATGCCTTGAAAGCCCTCTTGGAGAGCCATCATCATGACCAGTCCCGCCACACTGACACAACCCCGAGAAGGGGTCACCACCATCACCCTCAACCGCCCTTCGGCATTCAATGCCTTGTCCGAGGAAATGCTGGCGACACTGAAACAAAGTCTGCAAACGGTCGCCGATGATCCAACCACCAAGGTTGTGATCCTCGCCGCTGAAGGAAAGGCGTATTGCGCTGGCCACGATCTCAAAGAGATGCGTGCCCAGCCCAGCCTCGATTATTACCAGTGGCTTTTTACGCAATGCACCGAGGTGATGTTGGCGATTCAACGCTTACCCCAACCGGTGATCGCTCAGGTCCAAGGCGTGGCTACAGCCGCCGGCTGCCAACTCGTTGCCATGTGTGATTTGGCCGTGGCTGCCCAAGAGGCAAAATTCGCTGTATCCGGCGTTAACCTGGGACTCTTTTGCTCGACACCCTCGGTGGCATTAAGCCGTAATTTATCCCGCAAACAAGCCATGTACATGCTCTTGACGGGAGAGTTCATCAGCGCTCAAGAGGCCAAAGAATGGGGGTTAGTCAATGACGTCGTGCCAGGCGATTTGCTGGAAGAGGCTACATTGGCACTCGCAGGGAAAATACTGGCCAAACCAACCCCCGCGTTGCAGCTCGGCAAACGACTGTTTTACGAACAGATCGAAGCCAACATGGCGCGCGCTTACGAACTCGCCGGACAAACCATGGCTTGCAATATGATGGATGAAACCGCCTTGGAAGGCGTGCAGGCTTTCATTGAAAAGCGCCCGCCCAATTGGAATTAAAACGTCATTAGCGCTAAAACGCGATCTACTAGCACTACATAAACAACTGACACAACCAAAAATACTCGTGAGGTAAGCATGGCCGTGGACTATCAGGCACCGACCAAAGATATGGCTTTTTTGATTAAGCATGTGGTGGACCTCGAGACCATCACCAGCCTGCCCGGCTACGCTGAATGCACCGATGATGTCATCGAAGCGGTGCTTGAAGAGTCCAGCAAATTTGCGAACGGGGTTATTTCTCCATTGAATTTAGCCGGTGATCAATATCCCCCTAGCCTTGATCCCAATCATCACGTCACGACCTCGCCAGGTTTTAAAGAAGGCTACGCGCAATACGCCGAGGCGGGTTGGAACAGCCTATCTGGTAACCCTGAGTTTGAAGGTCAAGGTCTGCCAGAGCTCTTGGCCACCGCCACCAATGAAATGTGGCAGAGCGCCAGCATGGCATTCGCCCTGTGCCCCATGCTGACCGCAGGCGCCATACATGCCATTGAGCACCATGGCAGCGAAGCCCAAAAAAAACTGTTCCTGCCTAAACTCATTGGTGGTCAATGGGCGGGCACCATGAACCTAACCGAACCCCAAGCTGGGTCTGATCTGGCCGCTGTCACGACTAAAGCAACGCCCGAAGGAGACCACTTCAAGCTTTCTGGCGTGAAGATCTACATCACCTACGGTGAGCATGACCTAACAGAAAACATCATCCATTTGGTGCTCGCGCGCTTACCCGACGCCCCCAAAGGCGTTAAAGGTATCTCGCTATTTATCGTACCGAAATTTTTGGTTAACCCCGACGGCAGCTTGGGCGAACGCAACGACGTTCAATGCCTTTCGCTCGAACACAAGCTCGGTATCCACGGCAGCCCAACAGCCGTCATGAGTTACGGAGAAAAAGCTGGTGCTATTGGTTATCTGGTCGGGCAGCCTCACCAAGGGCTTGCTTACATGTTCACTATGATGAACCATGCACGATTGCAAGTCGGCCTACAAGGCGTCTCAGTCGCTGAACGCGCCCTACAACAAGCCATCTGGTATGCCTACGATCGCGTGCAAGGTAAAACCTTGATCGCATCCGCGCAAAGCCCAGCACCGATTGCCTTTCATCCTGACGTTCGGCGGCTGCTGTCGAGCATGCAGTGCCGTACCCAAGCGATGCGCGCTTTGGCTTACGAGGCTGCCGCTCAGCTTGACATTGCCGCACACCATGCCGACCATGTTTTAGCGGCGCGCGCTCAAGCCCGTGTCGACCTACTGATTCCAGTGGTCAAAGGGTGGTGTACCGAACAATCGATCGATATTGCGTCCATGGGCATTCAAGTGCATGGTGGTATGGGGTACGTTGAAGAAACAGGCGCTGCCCAACACTTACGAGATGCCAGGATCACGACGATCTACGAAGGCACAACTGCCATTCAAGCCAATGACTTCATGGGTCGCAAAATCCTGCGCGATCAAGGGCAGGCGATCGGCCATCTGATGCAAGATATCCTTCAAACCAGTCAGACACTCATTGAACACAGCGACGCCGACTTACAGCGCTTAGGGGGCCAATTAAACGAAGGTGCCCAAACGCTGCAGCGCGCCATTGATTGGTTGCTCGCGCAAGACCAGTCTGACCTAGCAGGTGCTTATTTCGGGTCGGTGCCGCTATTGATGTTAGCGGGTGACGTCTTGGGCGGGTGGATGATGAGCCGTAGCGCCTTGGCTTGCTCCACATCTTCAGCAGGGGTTGACGCAGATTTTGCGAAGGTCAAAAAAAGTGCTGCTGCGCTTTATGGCGACACCGTTTTAATGCCTGGACTCGGGGGCATTCATTTGATTGAACAGGGTAATCAGTCGGTAAAAAATGCACTTTGTCTCTAAGGGAAAGTCCTCACCAAAAGTTAGTCCTGGCGTCACCGGTATGCGTTATAAACATTGTCTATGGAACACGCAACCGAACACGTTATTGAGACACGCGGACTGACCAAGGACTTCCTTGGCTTTACCGCTGTGAGTGATGTCAACTTAAAAGTTAAGCGACACACCATTCATGCCATCATCGGGCCCAACGGCGCCGGCAAGAGCACATGCTTTAACTTGATCACCAAGTTCCACGCCCCGACTCGCGGTCAAATCCTCTTTAATGGCAATGACATAACGCGTCACAATCCCTCGCAAATCGCTCGTGAAGGGGTGGTTCGATCATTTCAGATTTCAGCGGTATTCCCTCACATGACCGTGCTTGAGAATGTGCGCATTGGTTTGCAGCGCAGACTCGGTACATCCTTTCATTTTTGGAAGAGTGATAAATCATTAAATATCCTTAACGATCGCGTCATAGACGCGCTTGAGCAAGTTGGACTGTCTGAATACGCTGACGAGCAGGCTGTCAACTTACCTTACGGACGTACGCGTGCGTTGGAGATTGCCACCACAGTCGCCATGAATCCTGAGGTGATGTTGCTAGATGAACCGACCCAGGGCATGGGACACGAAGACGTTGCTAAAGTCTCGGAATTGATTCGCAAAGTCTCGGCCGGCCGTACCGTCCTGATGGTCGAACACAACATGAAGGTCATTGCCAATATCGCCGACACCATCTCGGTGCTGCAACGAGGGGAGTTGATTGCCGAGGGCAATTACGAAACCGTCTCAAAGAACCCCCAGGTCATGGAGGCTTACATGGGTTCGGCAGATGCCGCACTTGCCGGTCACTGAACTTCACATCGAGCGTCTGCAATAAACGTCTTCAACGAGTCACATTATCCACATGGCTACAACACCTGCACTAGAAATCACTGATCTCAACGCTTGGTATGGTGAATCCCACGTTTTGCATGGCGTCAACTTAACGGTTCAGCCTGGCGAAGTGGTTTGCTTGCTTGGCCGCAATGGTGCTGGGCGTACCAGTACTTTGCGCGCCATCTTAGGGCTAACCGGCGCTGCGACAGGATCGGTCAAAATTGACGGTGCTGAAGTACTTGGCAAACAAACCCATGAAATTGCAGCTATGGGCCTTGGTTACTGCCCTGAGGAACGAGGTATTTTCGCCAGCTTGAGCTGCGAACAGAACCTGTTTTTGCCGCCCGTGGTGGGACAAGGCACGGCAATGTCGATCGATGAAATTTACCAAATGTTTCCAAACCTGGCCGAACGTCGCCAAAGCCCTGGCGGACGCCTGTCGGGCGGTGAACAACAGATGTTAGCCATCGCACGTATTTTGAGAACTGGCGCTAACTTGCTTCTCTTAGATGAGATCACCGAGGGATTGGCGCCAGTCATCATTCAAAAACTTGGCGAAGTGGTTCAAATGCTGAAAGAGAAAGGTTTTACGGTGGTTCTGGTCGAACAGAACTTTCGTTTTGCGTCACAACTGGCTGACCGCAACTATGTGATCGAGCATGGCGAAGTGGTCAAAATGGTTGAAAAAGAAAAGCTCCAAGAAAGTCAAAAAGAGCTCGAAATGCTACTTGGGGTCTAAGGCTCCAACCCGCAGCACCTACTTAATCGTGTCAAGGAGACATACTCATGAAAAAAACACTGATCTCGCAATTGGTCGCCGGCGCACTACTGGCCGTTGGTTCGAGCGCATCAGCGCAGTCCATTTCAAATGACACCGTCAACATCGGTGTGCTTACAGACTTATCAGGTATCTACTCAGCCGTAGAAGGACCTGGTGGCGTAGTGGCCGCCGAGTTGGCTGTCGAAGACTTCGGTGGCACCGTCTTAGGTAAAAAAATCAATCTGTCATCTGCCGACACCCAGTCCAAAGCCGACCTCTCAAGCTCAAAAGCACGTGAAATGTTCGAGCGCGATAATGTCGACATGATCGTGGGTAACGTTTCCACCTCCTCTGCATTGGCCGCCATGGAAGTGGCCGATCAACTCAAGCGCGTAGCTTTGGTTATTGGTGCGGCTTCCTTGCCCATCACAAACGAAAAGTGCAATCCATACACCGTTCACTGGGTTTATGATACCTACGCCTTGGCAAACGGCACTGGCGCCGCTGTGGTTGCCACTGGTAAGAAGTCATGGTACTTCTTGACAGCCGATTACGCTTTCGGTCACACCCTGCAACGCGACGCCTCAAAGGTGATTGAAGCCAGCGGTGGTGAAGTGCTTGGCAGTTCCGCCCACCCAATCAAGAGCAACGACTTCACCTCATATTTGGCCCAGGCTCAAGCCTCTGGCGCACAGGTCATCGGTTTGGCCAACGCGGGTGGTGACACCATCGGTTCCATTAAGCAAGCCGCCGAACTCGGTATTGTTGGTTCAGACCAGACTATCGTGCCATTGCTAATGTTCTCAAGCGACATTCAAGCGTTGGGCCTTCGTGAAACACAAGGCATGAACTTTACTGTGGGTTGGTACTGGGATTACAACGATGCGAACCGTGCCTTCGCGAAACGCTTCATGGAAAAGTTTGATGGCAAAGCACCGACTTCAGTGCAAGCGGGCGTTTATTCAGCCACAATGAACTACCTCAAGGCCATCGAAGCCACCAAAACAGATGACGCTGACAAAATCATGGAATACCTGAAGGCCAACCCCATCGATGATGGTTTGTTCAAGGGTCAAATCCGCAAAGACGGTAAGTTTGAACACGACATGTACTTGTTGCAAGTCAAAACCCCTGCCGAATCGAAAGATAAAAACGACATCGCTTCAGTCGTTCGAGTGATTCCTGCCGCCGAGGCCACGTTGCCTTTGTCAGAGTCAACCTGCAAACTCGTCACAGGCTCCTAACCTGCGGGCATTTTGAAGTAAGGAAGGGGTAAGATCATGTTCGAGTTGCTTGGCATCGCTCCGCAAGCATTGGTTGCACAGCTATTGATAGGGCTGATTAACGGCTCATTCTATGCGCTGTTAAGCCTTGGGTTGGCGGTGATTTTTGGGCTGCTTAACGTGATCAACTTCACGCATGGTGCACTGTATATGTTGGGCGCCATGTTTACGTGGATTGGTTTGACGCAATTCGGCGGCTGGATTGGTATGCCTGAGTTTGAGGTGCCGTATCTAGTTGCCTTATTCGTCGCCCCCCTCATTGTTGGCCTCTTTAGCATCGTCATTGAAAAGACGATGCTAAAGCGCCTCTACCATCTCGACCACCTATACGGATTGTTACTGACGTTCGGCCTAGCCTTGGTTATTGAAGGCTTGTTTCGTCACTGGTACGGCGCACTTGGTAACAGTTACCCTGTTCCCGATATGCTGCGCGGCGGCCTGCGTATAGATAAGCTGTTTTTACCTTATTACCGACTTTGGGTCGTTGGCTTAGCGCTTCTGGCCTGCTTTGCGACCTGGTATTTCATTGAAAAAACCAAACTTGGCAGCTTGCTCAGAGCTGGCACAGAAAACCCACGCCTGTTGCAAGCACTCGGTGTCAACGTCCCACTGATTATCACGCTGACCTACGGCGCAGGCTGCGCTTTAGCCGCATTTGCTGGGGTGCTCGCCGCACCCATTTATCAGGTCACGGCCAACATGGGTTCCGAGCTCATCATCGTGGTGTTTGCCGTGGTGGTGATTGGCGGCATGGGATCAATTGCGGGCTCGATTATCACGGGCTTGAGCTTAGGGGTGATTGAAGGACTAACGAAGGTGTTTTATCCAGAGGCTTCTTCGGTGTCGATCTTCGTGATCATGATTATTGTGTTGCTGCTCAAGCCCGCCGGGCTGTTTGGCAAAGTTCGCTAAAGGGCCTAAACATGAACACGACTGCATTTACTAAAATCTCGATTGTCATTTTTGCTGCACTGGTACTGCTACCGTTTCAAGACTTCGTCTATGACTTGTTCATGATGAAGGTCTTCTGTTTTGCGATTTTTGCGGCATCAGTCAACTTGTTGCTCGGTTACGCTGGACTTCTTTCGTTTGGTCACGCGGCTTTCTTCGGCGCGGCCTCGTATGTCACTGCACACGCCATGAAAGAATGGGGAGTGACGCCTGAGCTAGGCCTACTCATCGGTGTGGGTTGCTCAACGGCTTTAGGCTATGTCTTCGGCTCTTTGGCAATTCGCCGGCAAGGTATTTATTTTGCCATGATCACCTTAGCGCTGGCACAAGTGATTTACTTTATTGCCACACAAGCGCCCTTCACCAATGGCGAGGACGGTATTCAAGGGGTGCCGCGCGGTGAGTTCTTAGGACTGATCGATTTGGGTCCGTCGAGCAATATGTACTGGTTCTCGCTCGGCGTCTTTCTTTTGGCTTTTTTACTGGTCATGCGCGTGGTTCGGTCGCCGTTTGGACAAGTGCTTAAATCGATCCGGGAAAACGAACCAAGAGCTATTTCCTTGGGCTACAACGTCGATCGCTACAAACTGATGGCCTTCACTATTTCGGCAGGTCTGGCTGGCTTGGGCGGCGGCCTGAAGAGCTTGGTCTTGCAACTCGCTTCACTGACTGATGTTTACTGGCAAATGTCAGGTGAGGCTGTACTGATGACAATTCTGGGCGGCATCGGCACTCTTTGGGGCCCAATTGCAGGGGCAGCCGTCATCATTAACCTGCAAAACTACTTAGCCAATCTCGGTGGGTGGAGCACGATTGCTACCGGCGCTATCTTCGTCATCTGCGTGCTGGCTTTCCGACGCGGTATTGTTGGGGAAATTGCCCATCGCTTGAAGATACAACTCTAAGAATTTGGATCAACAAATCGTGTGTTCTGATTAACCGGGCGTCATCGCCCGGTTTTTTTACGCCATAAAATGAAACCCTGCGTCAACATATAACGTCTGACCAGTCATGCCACTTGAAGCGGGTGCGCACAAGAAGGCAGTCAAGTTAGCAATTTCATCCAATGACACCAGTCGACCCATGGCGCTGCGATCGATGGCCATTTGCATGAGCTCATCGAAATGCTGAATACCCGATGCAGCCCGCGTGGGGACTGGTCCAGGTGAGACCGCATGGACTCGAATATTTTGCGGGCCCAACTCAGCGGCCAGATATCGAACCGTTGACTCTAATGCCGACTTCACTGGACCCATGATGCCGTAGCTAGGAACCACTTCTTCGGCCCCGTGATAACTCATCGTGACCAAACTCCCGCCTTCATTCATGTGAGGAACGGATAGCTTAGCGACTTCCGTCAATGAGTGACATGAAAGTGACATGGCCTTGGCAAACCCCTCACGTGAGCTGTCAATCACCTTACCTTGTAAATCTGCTACTGGTGCCCATGCGATCGAATGCACCACGAAATCAAACTGACCTAGCCTTTCAACCGCTTGCGATACAAAGTGCTCAAGTTCTCCTGGCGCATTCAAATCACAGGTGCTGAGCGACACGCCCAGCGGATCGGTGACCTGCGAGGCATAGCCCATGGCCTTTTTATTCAAACAATTGACCTCCAACGTTGCGCCTAATTGGTGCAATCGCTGGACAACCTCCGCCGTAATACTCTGGTCATTAGCGAGCCCAAGCACCAGTCCCTTACGACCACTCAAATCACAAAATCCTGTCTTCATTTTGATTGCTCCATGTTTCTATCTCACCCTCCAATACGTTTGCAGTATCACGGCTTAATGTCTATACCTGATTGTGACTGACAATGATGAAGCAATCCTTACTAAAACTGAATTTTGTTTAAGCCAAATGAAAATCAGGGCATCTGGCATCGCCTGGTTTCTATAGGGCTGGTGCTTTTTGAAATTAATTGTCATTAAAAGGCGTTGTTTGAGTGTGTACAGTGCGTTTAAGCTGAACCCAAAACAGTGAGTATTGATTTAGAGGAGTGACTATGAAACTAGTGACTTGGAACACGCAGTGGTGCAAAGGCCTCGATGGTGTGGTGAGCCCAAACCGGATTATTGAAGGGGCACGCGACATGGCTGATTTTGATGTGTTGTGCTTACAGGAAATCGCTGTCAATTACCCTCAGTTAACGGGCGCTAGCGCGGCCGATCAACCCCAAGCCATTGCGGAGTTATTGCCTGGCTATGAGGTGGTGTTTGGTGCGGCCATTGATGAGCGTCCGAATGGCGTGAGCCAGCAATTTGGCACAGTTATAGCTTCGCGACTGCCGATTTTGCAGGTGCAACGAATTGTGCTGCCCTCACCATGCTCTGATGTTGAGCCCCACGGTTGGATGCCGCGGATCTGCACACTAGCCACGATCGCTGCCAGTTGGGGGCAGGTCCGCGTCATGACCACCCACCTTGAGTACCACAGTCTGGCGCAAAGGCAGGCACAAGCGAGAGCGCTCAGGGGTTGGCATCAAGAAGCATGCAGCCAAGCACGCTACCCCGCTTTAGTGGCCAACAATGAAAACGACACCCCTTACCAAACCAAACCCAACACCCTAGATGCGATTCTGTGTGGTGACTTCAATTTTGAGGTGGGCAGCACGGAATATCACGACTTAACAGATTCAAGTGCCCCCGAACCCTTTCTGGACAGCTGGACAATCGCCTCACCTAACCAAGTGCATCCGCCAACCTTTCGGTTGTACGACGACACTTACGGACCCGAGTCAGTCAGTTGCGATTTCTTTTTTGTTAGTGAGTCACTGGCCGGTCGCGTGGGACGCGTAGAAGTGGATACGCTGACCAAAGCATCTGACCATCAACCGGTTCTTTTAGAACTCCTTTCGTAGAACGCTGTTTGGTAGGATAAACAAAACAACCGTTTACGAAAGGAAGATCGATGAGCGACACCGCCCAACCGAGGGAAACCGCGGCCACACGCGACCGATTTCAACATTTTGAAACCATCTCATTGCGCTATGCAGACAATGACGCCAATGGTCATGTGAATAATGCCCATTACTACGCCTTTTTTGATACAGCGGTTGAGGGATTTTTGAGGGCAACGGCTTTGCGGCAAGCACTAGCAGGAGAAGTCTTCACGCCAGTGGTGGCATCGAGCTGTCGTTACTTTCGAGAGATTTCGTATCCCGGCGACGTCACACTTGGTGTTCGCCTAGCCAAACTCGGTCGCACTAGCTTGACTTACGAACTGGCCATTTTTACGGAAGAAGACGACCTGGCTGCAGCCGCACAAGGCACCTTCATCACCGTTTGCACGGATAAGGATAGTCGCAGACCAACCGACATCCCCCAAGCGGTGCGTGATTATTTTGAGGCGCAGGCCTAGTATTAAAAGCCCATTCTTAGATTTATTTCGCCAAAGGCGCCTTGATATTGACTAGTAAAGCTCGTCTGATAACCCAAACCCACGTAAAGCTGTGTGCTCTGCGTGGCCTGTACCGTCACACCAGCGTCTAGGCTAAACCAAGATGAAGGCGCTTGGCTTTGAAATGTGGTCGGGTTTGTACCCGCAATATTTAAGAAAGTGGTGCTAGCGTCTGCCCCAGAAAGCGTAGAGAAGGCGTTTACACGCGCCCACAACTCTGTCGCGGGGCCTTCGTCGGGTCGATTGTCATAAGCAAGTTTCAATCCCACTCGGCCAACCAGCGTTGAGGAGTCGGGCATTTCAATGCGTGAGTAAGCGTCGCTGCTGTCAGACAATCCAGTATGAATGCCATACAGTTGCGCTTGGGGTGTCAGCGAAATCGTGTCGTTAATGCCCAGACGCCATCCCCCTTCAACCGAACCACTCACACCCCAGCCGGTGGTCTGTATCGAGGTGCCTAAGGGAGAATGGGCGGAAACGCCAGATAAGCGCGTACCTTGGACCAACACATCTAGGTAGGCACCGTTGTCCATGGCTAGCGTGGCATTCAAACCCAGACTATAGCCATCTAGGCTTATGCTGCC
>Ga0102945_1000425_pt1 | contig 12809 bp, 10 predicted proteins | sample SalPonred_H2O_MG_FD_78207 | JGI IMG/M metagenome (GOLD analysis project Ga0102945, IMG submission 78207) | Salt pond water microbial communities from South San Francisco under conditions of wetland restoration - Salt Pond MetaG R2_restored_H2O_MG ...
AGACGAGGTCGCCTGCTTCGAGCAGACCGACCGCGGCATGGAAGAAGTAGTCGATCCGAGCATGCTGTTTCGCGAGGAGCGAGAGTCTCCCGTGCCAGGTACGTGCGTCACGGTCACCATCGAGGGTCGGCGTGCAATGCTCGCCGAAGTTCAATCGCTCGTGGCACCTACAACCAACCCGAACCCGCGGCGTGGAGTATCCGGACTCGACTCGTCCCGCGTGGCGATGCTCGTTGCGATCACCGAGCGCGTGGCCGGACTCAAACTCGCAGACAAGGACGTCTTCGTTGCTACCGTCGGCGGCATCAAACTTTCCGACCCAAGCACTGACCTCGCGACCTGTCTTGCGATCGGATCCGCCGGCAAGGACACACCCATTCCGTTGAACGTCGCGGCCATCGGTGAAGTTACGCTCTCCGGAGACGTTCGTCGCGTCCCGATGATCAGCCAGCGCGTGGCCGAAGCAACACGCCTGGGCTACAGCCGCATCCTCGCGCCCGCGGGAACCAAGGGATCTCTCGACAAGCGCGCAGTCGGCGCAGACATCCTCGAAGTTGCGAACCTAGCCGAGGCGCTTCGCCAGATTCGTTCTGGCAAGGAATCACACCCAGACTTCTAGTCGCGTCAATATCCTGAACTGGTCAACGACCTACCTCTTCTTGAAACTCAGCTCGATCTATTGCTGAGCGCGAAAGGAACGCCTTCGCTTTCCACGTTCAAGTTTCGTCCCACTACTTCGTAGCGTCCGGCCTTGGCTTTGCGGCCCTTGCCGTCGTCGGGGCAGCCCTTCTGGCTGAGCCTGCTGTTCCAGGTAAGGGTCGATACCGCCTGTTGTCCCGGGGCCATCAAAGTGACATTCGGCTCTTCACTGGTGGAGCAGTCGTCGCTGGACCACACGTGGTAGCCACCCGAGGTGATCTTGAGTTCGTTGGCCTTGGGGCCGATATCCCGAAAACATGCGATCTCTCCGGTGTTTTCGATCGTCACCGTCAGCACCGGGTCTTGTTGGCCGACCCGATAGGTCGATGAGTCGGTGCTTGCCGTGACTTCGATGGCCGAATCGGGGCAATCGGTGGGCTCCGCTGGAGATGCCACCGCCTCATCCACCGGGGTCAGCCCGTCACCAGAGGGCTCGACTTCGCTGGAAACATCCGCCGCGACCGATTCCATCGGACCCAAACTCGCCGAACTGCGGGAACTGAACAGCCACCAGCCACCGATCAACAAGGTCAACACGACGACCACCACGGTGCCTCGACGGACCCAATAGACGATAGGCGGCTCCGGTCCCACCGGCTGCAGCACTCCCGACATACTCTCCACGGTACTGCGACGTCCCATCAGCCATGGAACGATCCGGCCCGTGGCGAAAGACACACACCCCATCGAGCAGGTATGCACCTGGTTCGCCGAGAACGCGCGTCCACTGCCTTGGCGCGGGGCGACCCCATGGGGGGTGCTCGTTTCGGAGTTCATGCTGCAGCAAACCCCCGTGGCGCGCGTGGAGCCGGTCTGGCGAAGCTGGCTCGATAGGTGGCCCGAGCCAAGCGATCTTGCCGCAGCACCTGCCGGGGAGGCGATACGCGCCTGGGGTCGGCTGGGCTACCCCAGGCGTGCCATGCGGTTACACGCGGCAGCGGTGGTCATCACCGAACAGCACGGCGGGCAAGTGCCCAGCGACGAAGGGCACCTACGGGCGCTACCTGGGGTCGGGGAGTACACCACGGCGGCGGTGCGAGCTTTTGCCTTCGGCCTGCCGGCGGTGGTGCTCGACGTCAATGTCCGACGCGTGATCTCCCGAGCCTGGAACGGTGTCTACGAGCCGGCGAACCATCTGACGTCGGTGGAACGGGCGCTGGCGAGCACATTGACCGAGGCTGCCCGCGATCCCGCGCAATGGGCGGCAGGCAGCATGGAACTCGGTGCTGTGGTGTGCACCAAACGCGAGCCGGACTGCCCCTCGTGCCCATTGCAGGCCACTTGTGCCTGGCAACACGCTGGCGCTCCTCAACCGCAGGCAGCAACCCGGCGGCAACCCCGCTACGAAGGTAGTGACCGGCAGGCTCGCGGGCGAATCCTCGCTGCTTTGCGAGACGCCGATGAACCTTTGGCACGCACGCCGGTGCTCGCTGAGGTGCCCGATACCGAACAAGCCCGACGGGCCTTGGACTCATTGCTGCGAGACGGTTTGGTGATCGAGAAGGGTGACGAACTCCACTTACCAGAGTGACTCAACTGGTTTCACGCGGGAGCGGTTCGCGATCCACCACCCGGATGACCGTTCGATCCCCCAGCGGATTCCCCAGCGAGACATCCACCCACTGTCGGTCACCCACGATTCCTGTCCCAGGGCAGTCCGAGGTGCGTGAGCGCAGGACCTGCGCGCTGACTTCCACCCGAGATCCGCGTTCGTAGGCGATGGCTTCCACTCGCTCGTCCGCGCACAATCCTCGTGGCGGCAAGGCGACGGCCACCTGGATGGCCTGCTCGCTCGTGGTCGGCCGGTAGGCAACCGGCTGCAACTCCTCGGTGACCAGTCCCAGCGACCGCAAAGGACCCACGCCGCCGACCAAACCGGCCGCTGCTACCAGTGCGCCGATTACGACGACGCTGGCCACGATCCACCACACCACGCGCGGCAGGCGCCGCCGCGGGCCGTCGAACTCGTTGATCCCTGGGATGAGCGGACCGGCGTTCACGATCCGCTCTCCCGGCTATCAGTCCTGCTCGGCGGCTTCCACCGGTGGAGTGTCGGGTAGTTCGGCCTTGGGAGTGGGCACGAAGGTGAAGGCACGATCATCGCCCTCCCCTTCCACATCGACCACCACTATGGAACCTGGAACCAGATCACCGAACAGCATCTTCTCACTCAGCGGATCTTCGAGGTCGCGTTGAATCGTCCGACGAAGCGGTCGAGCACCCAGGGTCGGGTCGTAGCCTCGCTCGGCGAGCAAGGACTTAGCCGCAGGCGTGAGCTCGATGGCCATGTCCTTGTCCTGCAACCGCCGCTCGAGTCCGGCGATCATGAGATCGACGATCTCGATGATCTCGGCCTCAGTGAGCTGATGAAACACGATGGTGTCGTCGATGCGGTTCAAGAACTCAGGGCGGAAGTGCTGCTTGAGTTCTTGCTGCACCTTTGTCTTCATCTGCTCGTAGGCGTTGACCTCGTTGCCATCAGGGGCGAACCCGAGCATCAAGCCCTTGGAGACATCACGGCTTCCCAGGTTCGTGGTCATGATGATGACGGTGTTCTTGAAGTCCACAACTCGACCTTGCGCGTCCGTCAAGCGGCCTTCTTCGAGAACCTGCAGCAGCGAGTTGAAGATATCCGGGTGAGCCTTCTCGACCTCGTCGAAAAGAACGACGCTGAAGGGCTTGCGGCGCACCTTCTCGGTCAACTGCCCGCCTTCTTCGTAACCTACGTACCCGGGAGGCGAACCGAAGAGCCGCGATGCGGTGTGGCGTTCGGAGTACTCACTCATGTCGAGTGCGATGAGTGCGTCTTCGTCGCCGAATAAGAATTCCGCGAGCGTCTTACTCAACTCGGTCTTACCGACACCGGACGGGCCGGCGAAAATGAACGAGCCTGCTGGGCGACGCGGATCCTTCAATCCGGCGCGGGTGCGTCGAATGGACTGGGACAGCGCCTTGATGGCGTCTTCCTGACCGATCACGCGGCGGTGGAGCTCTTCTTCCATGCGGCGAAGCCGTTCGATGTCGTCCTCGGTGAGATCGGACACCGGGATGCCGGTCATGAGGGCAAGGACTTCACCGATCAGCCGCTCGTCAACCTCGGCGACGACGTCCAGATCGCCGGCCTTCCACTCACGCTCACGCTCGGCCTTCTCTGCCAGCAGGTTCTTCTCCACATCGCGCAGCGAGGCGGCTTTCTCGAAATCCTGGGCATCGATCGCGGATTCCTTCTCCTTGCGCACATCTGCGATGCGATCGTCGAACTCGCGCAGATCCGGCGGAGCCGTCATCCGGCGAATACGCAGCCGCGAACCGGCTTCGTCGATCAGGTCGATCGCCTTGTCGGGAAGCTGCCGATCGGAGATGTAACGGTCCGAAAGACGCGCTGCGGCGTCGAGAGCCTGGTCGGTAATGGAAACCCGGTGATGGGACTCGTAGCGGTCGCGCAGCCCCTTCAAGATCTCCACAGTGTGCTCGACATCGGGAGCATCGACCTGAACCGGGGCGAAACGACGCTCGAGGGCCGCATCCTTCTCGATGTGCTTGCGGTACTCATCCAACGTGGTGGCACCGATCGTCTGCAACTCACCGCGGGCGAGCATCGGCTTCAGGATGCTCGCCGCATCGATGGCGCCTTCGGCTGCACCGGCGCCCACGAGCGTGTGCATTTCGTCGATGAACAGCACGATGTCGCCGCGGGTCTTGATCTCCTTGAGCACCTTCTTCAGGCGCTCTTCGAAGTCGCCTCGGTAGCGGCTACCCGCGACCAATGCGCCGAGATCCAGGGTGTAGAGCTGCTTGTCCTTGAGGGTCTCGGGCACCTCTCCGCGAACGATGTCCTGGGCGAGCCCTTCGACGATGGCGGTCTTGCCCACCCCCGGCTCGCCGATCAAAACCGGGTTGTTCTTGGTCCGACGAGACAACACCTGCATCACTCGCTCGATTTCTTTCGCACGCCCGATGACCGGGTCGAGCTGACCTTCACGAGCAGCAGCGGTGAGGTTACGGCCGAATTGATCGAGCACTAGCGACGAAGACGGAGTTCCTTCTTGCGGCCCGCCGGCGGTGGCCGGCTCCTTGCCTTGGTAGCCGGAGAGCAGCTGGATGACCTGCTGACGCACTCGGTTCAGATCCGCACCCAGTTTGACGAGCACCTGCGCCGCCACGCCTTCGCCTTCGCGGATCAAGCCGAGCAGGATGTGCTCGGTGCCGATGTAGTTGTGCCCCAACTGCAGGGCCTCGCGCAGCGACAGTTCCAGGACTTTCTTGGCCCGCGGAGTGAACGGGATATGTCCACTGGGAGCCTGCTGCCCTTGCCCGATGATCTCCTCGACCTGCTGGCGCACAGCCTCCAGGGAGATGCCCAAGGACTCTAGGGCCTTGGCCGCGACACCCTCACCCTCGTGGATTAGGCCGAGCAGGATGTGCTCGGTGCCGATGTAGTTGTGGTTGAGCATCCGCGCTTCTTCTTGCGCGAGCACCACGACCCTGCGGGCCCGGTCGGTAAACCTCTCGAACATCCGTCAACACCCCATCGGCGATTGTGTCGGCTAGTACCCGGGCGAGCCCGGTCTCCTTATTCTCCAGTATCCGCCCCAAAGATGCGACCACAGCGGCCTCGTAGGGCCTACGCCGACCGCGAAACTCGCCGAAGATCCGCCTTCGGAGGAAGAAAACCCGTCCGAGGAGCGAAAACCCGCCTTAGGGGAGAATCCACGGTGTGACCAGCACCCCACCTGCCACGACATCCGCCGACGATGCCCACCTTCGCGCCCACATTCGCCTGCTCGGAGACCTGCTCGGCCAAACCTTGGTGCGTCAAGACGGTCACGAGCTCCTCGATCGAGTCGAGACCGTCCGGTTAGCGGTTCGCAGCGACCCCCACGAAGCCGCTCGCCTGCTGGACTCAGCCGATCTGCAGACCGCCACCAAGTTGGCCCGATCCTTCTCCATCTACTTCGACCTGGCGAACGTGGCAGAGCAGGTCGAACGCGCCCACGACGCTAGCGATGAACGACGCAGCAGATCCGGGCCGCTTCATCAAGTGGTGGCCGCCGCTCGAGCGGCCCAGGTGGATCCCGAACGGGTAGCCGAAGTGGCAAGCTCGATGTCCGTTCGTCCGGTCTTCACCGCCCATCCGACAGAGGCTGCACGTCGTTCGGTGCTGGTGAAATTACGACGAATCGCCGACATTCTGCTCGACACCACCGCTTCGCCGGCCGAGCGTTCCCGCAACCTCGCCGAGATCATCGATCTGCTGTGGCAAACAGACGAACTCCGCTTAGAGCGACCGCAGGTACTCGACGAAGCACGCAACGCGCTCTATTACCTAGACGACCTCACTCGCGGACCGCTGGGCAAAGTCCTCGAGGATCTGGCCGCGAGCTTCCGCGAACTCGGCGTGGAATTACCACCCGATGCTCGGCCGGTCAGTTTCGGTTCGTGGATCGGCGGTGATCGTGATGGCAACCCGTACGTAACCCCGGAAGTGACAACCGATGTGGTGCGCTTCCAGCGTGATCACGCGGTATTGGATCTCCTTCCGCATGTGGATCGGCTCTTGGAGGACCTGTCCATCTCCGAGCGGTTGGCCGGATCAAGCCAGGCCCTTCGGGAATCCGTCGATGAGGACCTGACTTATCTGCCCGACCTCGATCCACGCTTCCTGCGCATCAATGCCGAAGAACCAAACCGTTTGAAACTCACTATCGTCCGGATGCGCCTGCGTTTGACCCGCGAGCGGCTACACGACGCATCACCCCATCGCCACGGACGCGACTACGACAGCACCCGCGAACTGCTCGACGATCTGCTTCTCATTCGCGGCGACCTCCTCGAACACCGTGGTCAACTCGCCGCACACGGCGTCTTGGACCGAGCGATTCGGGTGGTGGCGTCTATTGGCCTGCCGTTGGCCACACTGGACATTCGCGAGCACTCGGGAAAATTCCACGAAGCAGTCGGTCAGTTATTCACGCGCCTCGGCTTCGCTTACGACGATTTCAATCGCGACGAGCGGTTCGAGTTGTTGTCGGATGAGCTGAGTGCTCTGCGACCGCTAACCCAGCACCCTCCGCATTTAGATGACTCGGGGTCCGTCACTTACAACACGATGGTCACCGTGCGTGAGTTGTTGGACACCTACGGCACTCGTCCCATCGAATCGGTGATCGTGTCGATGACTAAGGGCGCGGACGACATACTCGCCGCTGTCATCCTCGCTCGGGAAGCCGGCTTGGTCGACACCTCCTTGGGGAAGTCACGAGTGGGATTCGTGCCGCTTTTGGAGACCGTCGAAGAGTTGCGCGGAGCCGGACACATCATCGAACGGCTCCTGGCGAACCCCACGTATCGAGCCATCGTGGCATCGCGCGGGGATGTTCAGGAAGTGATGCTCGGCTATTCCGATTCGAACAAAGACGCCGGAATCACCACCTCGCAGTGGGAGATACATCTAGCCCAGCGCCGACTACGCGACGTCACCATGCGATTCGGGGTGCGTTTGCGGCTGTTCCACGGTCGCGGCGGCACCGTCGGTCGAGGAGGCGGACCTACCTACGACGCCATCTTGGCTCAGCCTTGGGGAGTTCTCGACGGACAGATAAAAGTCACCGAACAAGGCGAAGTGATCAGCGACAAGTACCTGCTCCCGGCCTTGGCTCGCGACAATCTCGAACAGATGGTCGCTGCTGTGATGGATGCTTCTCTCCTCCACCGCACTTCTCGACAAACACCCGAACAGATCGAAGGCTGGGATGCTGTCATGGACACAGCATCGAAAAACGCTCAGGCCGCTTACCGGAACCTTGTCGATGATCCTGATCTTCCTCGCTACTTTTCCCTGAGCACTCCTGTTGAGGAGTTCGGGGCGATGCACCTAGGTTCACGCCCGTCCCGCAGGCCCGATGATTCGGCTGCAGCCGCATCATCGGGAATAGAGGATCTACGGGCGATTCCCTGGGTGTTCGGTTGGACCCAATCCCGGCAGATCGTTCCCGGTTGGTTCGGTGTGGGTTCCGGCCTCCAGGCCGCTAGAGAAGCCGGCTTCGATGCAGAGTTGAAGCAGATGTACGAGCACTGGCATTTCTTCCAGAACTTCATCTCGAATGTGTCCATGACCCTGATGAAGACGGACCTGGAAGTCGCGCGCCAGTACGTCGAACGCCTAGTCCCCGAACCGTTGCACCGAATCTTCGACGTTATTCGTGCCGAGCACGATCAGACGGTTCGGGAAGTTCTCGCCATCACAGGTCAGCCGGAGGTTCTTGCCGATAACCCGTCGCTGCAGCGCACCCTCGCAACGCGCGATACATATCTGCTGCCCTTGCACTCACTTCAGGCCTCGCTTTTGGATCGAATCCGATCCGGGAAGGATTCGAGTGAGGAGTTGCGGCGGGCCCTTTCGGTGACGATCAATGGCATCGCTACTGGTCTGCGCAATACCGGCTAACCGTGCAGGTCCAACAACATTCGGTGATTCCCAAGGGTGTTGGGCTTCACTCTTTCCAGCCCGAGGAATTCAGCCACGCCTTCGTCGTATGACTGCAGCAACTGCTCGTAGACATCATGGTCCACCTGGGTTTCCTCCACTTCGGTGAACCCATGTCCAGCGAAGAAGTCCACCATGAACGTGAGGCAGAAGACTCGGGCCACACCGATACTTCTCGCCCGATTCAGCAATTCGGTCAACACCAGGGAACCGATCCCTCGGCGCAAATGTCGACCATCGACAGCAAGCGTCCGAACCTCAGCGAGGTCTTCCCACATCACGTGTAAGGCACCGCAACCGACAACCTTGCCGTCGCTCTCTGCCACCACGAACTCCTGGATGTCCTCGAACAAAGTGACAGGAGCCTTCGCCAGGAGATGGCCGTGGGGTGAGTATTCGTCGATCAATCGACGAATGTCTCGCACGTCGGGCGTCCGCGCAGGCCGCACGATCGGGGTGCTCATCTACCGCTCCGGTTTCACTAGCGGGAACAAGATCGTCTCTCGAATCCCCAAGCCGGTGAAGTTCATGAGCAATCGGTCGATTCCAACTCCCACTCCACCGGTGGGCGGCATTCCATGCTCGAGTGCGCGCAGGAAGTCCTCATCGACCGACATCGCTTCTTCGTCGCCACGCGCGGCGAGAGCGGCCTGTTCCGTCAAACGCTCACGCTGCACCACCGGATCAACCAACTCCGAGTATCCCGTTGCCTGCTCAAAACCACCGATGTACAGGTCCCATTTCTCCACGACACCCGGCTTATCGCGATGGGCTCGCACCAATGGCGATGTGTCCAGCGGGTAATCGAGGACGAATGTCGGTTTCACCAGTCCCGGGAGCACATGGTGTTCGAACAATTCCTCGACGAGTTTCCCCGGCACCCATGCAGGTGCTACCGATATTCGTGCGTCGTCGCATAAGCCATGCAGTTCCTCACGAGGAGTTCCCGGAGATATGGATCGACCCAACACGGTGGACAGGCTTTCGTAGAGATCGATGAATTCCCACTCGCCAGAAAGATCGATGGTCGATCCATCGATTCTGGTCAGAACCTGGGTGCCGAAGATCGACGCAGCCACCTGTTGAATCAACTCACGGGTGATGGTCGCCATGTGCCGGTAATCGGCGTATGCCTGGTAGAGCTCGAGCATGGCGAATTCGGGTGAATGGCTCGAATCGACGCCCTCATTGCGGAAATTCCGATTGATTTCGAAGACCTTCTCGAATCCACCGACCACTGCTCGCTTCAAGAATAATTCCGGGGCGATTCGCAAGAAAAGATCGATGTCTAGTGCGTTCGAATGAGTGACGAATGGCCGTGCCGCCGCGCCGCCATGCTGGGTTTGCAGCATCGGCGTTTCAATCTCCAGGAATTCCCGCTGCGTCAGAGCCTCCCGCAGCGCTGCAACCGCCCGCACCCGGAGTCTGGCGATCTGTACGGCTTCGGGCCGAACGATGAGATCGACGTAACGTTGCCGCACACGCGCCTCTTCACTCAAGGGCTTGTGTGCTACCGGCAGAGGCCGCAACGCCTTCGATGCCATCCGCCATTCATCGGCCAGTACCGATAATTCCCCTCGCTTCGAGGTGATGACCTCGCCTCTGACGAATACTTGATCACCCAGATCTACATACTCTTTCCAACTGTCCAACTGCTCTTGACCAACTTTGTCCAATGAGAGCATTGCTTGGATCTCACTGCCGTCTCCAGCCCGAAGCGTTGCGAAACACAACTTGCCGGTGTTGCGCGAGAAGATAACCCGCCCAACGATCGCGACGGTCTCACCAGTGTGCGCATCAATAGGCAAATCCGGGTAGTTCTCGCGAATCGCACCGATGCCGTGCGTGATAGGCAACGTGACCGGGTAAGGATCCATTCCCGATGCTTCCAGCGCATCCCGCTTGGCCCGGCGGATACGCATCTGTTCCGGCAGATCCTCATCGATCATGATCTCGTCCACGGTGGGCAAGGCTATTGGATCCATTCCACGTTACGACCGGTTGCGTTCGAAAACCAGGCGAAGCCCGGTGAGCGTCAGATACGGATCATGGTGCGTGATCGTTTCGGACTCACCGATAACAACAGTGGCCAAACCACCGGTGGCTACAACCGCAGTAACCGGGCCTACCTCGTCGATTATTCGGTCGACCAGGCCGTCCACTTGCCCAGCGAACCCGTATACCGCCCCCGACTGCAAGGCCTCGATCGTGTTCTTGCCGATTGGTGAGCGTGGCTTGACCACTTCCACTTTCCGGAGCTGGGCTGCCCTAGTCGATAGAGCTTCCAACGAAATCTCTATTCCAGGAGCCAAGGCGCCGCCGAGGAACTCACCTTTGTCGGATACGACATCGAGGTTCGTCGAAGTACCGAAGTCCACCACGATGCAGGGGCCGCCGTATTGGTGATGGGCCGCCAGGGTGTTCACGATGCGGTCAGAACCGACTTCCTTCGGATTGTCGGTGAGCACGGGAACCCCGGTCTTGGTTCCCGGTTCGACGATCACAACTGGGATGTCGGCGAAGGACGAGGCGATCATGGGTCGGAGTTCATGCAGCACACTTGGCACCGTGCTGCAGATGGCTAGTCCGGTCAGTTCGGGTCTCGACGCGAGTAACCCCCGGTAGGTCAGCGCCATTTCGTCACCGGTGGCGCGGGCGTGGGTGGTGATTCGCCAGGACTTGACGAGTTCATCGTCGTTGAAAAGCCCGAGAACGGTATTGGTATTACCGACATCGACCGTCAACAACATGATCGACTCCTACTCCTGTTCGATGACGGTGAGATCAGCGCCGATGTCCAGCACGGGCGCCGAATGGGTCAAGGCTCCAACCGCAAGGTAGTCCACGCCCGTTGCTGCCACTTCCCTTGCCCTTGGCAGTGAAAGACCGCCGGAGGCTTCGAGTTTGGCTCGTCCCGCGTTTCGGGCAACGGCTTTCGTCAATTGGTCGGTGGCGAAGTTATCCAAGAGCACCAGATCCGCGCCAGCGGCCAGCACCTGATCGAGCTGATCGAGCGTGTCGACTTCCACTTCGACCTCCACCTGCGGAAATGCCGTGCGCACCGCCTCGAAGGCCTCCGCCACTCCTCCTGCCGCGAGAACATGGTTGTCCTTGACGAGGGCGGCATCGGCCAGGCTCATCCGGTGGTTCACCCCACCACCGATGCGCACTGCATACTTCTCCATCCCTCGCAAACCCGGAGTGGTCTTACGGGTGTCGCGGATCTGCGCCGATGTAACTTCCACCGCGTCAACCCACGCGCGGGTGAGGGTGGCAATCCCGCTGAGATGCCCCAGGAAATTCAGTGCTGGACGTTCGGCGCGGAGCAGATCGTGGGTTCGGGCGGTGACTTCCAGGATCGTCTGACCCGCCTCGACCCGGGCGCCTTCTCTCGCGGCAAGGTTGATGTGCTTGTCCTCTCCACACACGACATCCAGAACCGCTGCCACGATTACTCCACCGGCGACTACCCCCGGAGCCCGAGCAACGAATGCCAATCGGCCGCGCTGGTCGACGGGGACGGTTGCCACAGTGGTGACATCAACGCCACCGTCGATGTCCTCGACTACCGCTCGAAAAACCATCGACTCGACATCTAAGGGGCTCAGACCAGCCTCGGCGAGCATGGCTGCGGTGTGACTCTCGAGCCGATACGTCGGATACTCCATCAAGCGTCCATCCCTCCAGGCATCCAGTCCGGAGTCCGCTTGCGGGTTTGGGGGACTCCCAACTCGTCGATGGTCGTGACCAATCGGAAACGCCAATCGACATTCGACTCGGGGAAGTCCTCACGCCAATGCGAACCTCGAGTCTCCTCGCGCACGGCCGCATGCGCCGCCACAACGTAGGCCACCCAATGCAGATTGGTCGTCTCCCAATCCTCCGTGCACGGCCGGCCGACGGAGTTGGGATCGACCATCGCGGCGGAGATCGCTTGTGTTGCATGAGCGAGAGAGGTCTCACTTCGCAAGACACCCGAATCGGTGTCCATGATCTGCTGCAGGGGGCGCCGCAAAGAATTAGCCACGACCATCGACTCACGGGTGGTCGTGGCGATCAATTCGTCAGGATCGACACTCGTGCTTCGTTCATCATTCACGATGGCTTCGGCGATGCGCCTTGCGAAGACCAAGCCCTCCAACAGCGAGTTCGATGCCAACCTGTTGGCTCCGTGAACTCCGGAACAGGCAACTTCACCGCATGCATATAAACCACCGATTGTCGATCGGCCTTCGAGGTCTGTGACAACACCACCGGAGGCGTAATGCTGAGCTGGTGCAACGGGGATCAGATCCGAAACCGGATCGATTCCGCGCATCCGACATTCGGCAAGAATCGTGGGAAATCGGTGAACCCACATGTCCGCGCCCAATCGGCGTCCATCGAGCCACACGTGCGATGCGCCCGTCTCTCGCATGCGTCGCATGATCGTCTTGGCAACAACGTCTCGCGGAGCCAGGTCTGCCATCGGATGGACATCGAGCATGAATCGCTCACCTGCATCATCGAGGAGCACCGCTCCTTCTCCACGCACAGCTTCCGAGACCAGAGGTTGCTGACCCTGCGCCAATGGTCCAAGCCACAAAACGGTCGGATGGAATTGGACGAATTCCATATCAGCGAC
>Ga0102945_1000426_pt1 | contig 12805 bp, 12 predicted proteins | sample SalPonred_H2O_MG_FD_78207 | JGI IMG/M metagenome (GOLD analysis project Ga0102945, IMG submission 78207) | Salt pond water microbial communities from South San Francisco under conditions of wetland restoration - Salt Pond MetaG R2_restored_H2O_MG ...
AGGACGCTCAATTCCCCGCACCAACCAGGACGTCCCATAGGGGGTCTTCGGGACACTGAGCAGACGCCAACCCATTTCCCCAGGGGTTCGATCTCCCTTGATGTTGTTGCATTTGAGGCAACAGGCCACCAAGTTCTCCCACTCATCCTTGCCGCCGCGGGAGCGAGGCAGGACGTGGTCGATGGTGCTGGCCGAAGACCCGCAGTAGCCACAGCGGTGGCCATCGCGACGCAGCACTCCGCGCCTCGAGACAGGAACCTGACGGTTGTGGGGCATCTTCACATACCGGGTCAGCACGATGACCGAGGGCCGCTCCCAGGTCCCATCCGGGCTTCGAACCGGATGGGAGTTATCGCTCTCCACGATGACCGCCCGACCGTTCATCACCAAAACCAGGGCGCGTTTGAAAGACACGACTGAGAGGGGTTCATACCCCGCGTTCAACACGAGCGTTCGCATGCTGATGGAGGGGGACTCCGCGGGCGCGGGCGCGACCTTAGGCGCCGTCATCGCTTCTGCTCCTTAACGCAAAAGACACCATCACGAAACGATGGTGTCTGGGAAAAGCTGAGGTTCTGACATGCCAGAGCCGGCCTCGTGGAGACCTGTATCCGAAAGTGCGCGCGCACATCCCTGGGGGACACACACTCTCGGCTCGTCATGAACAGCTCCCTCGGGTCAGGATGGCGCAATGGCATAAGAGTATCCAGGTAATCCTGGGACCCGCTGACACGGCACGCCGAGCCTAGTGAGCGAGATACAGGTGCTCCGCAATTGAGGCCGGAACCACCACCTCACCCTGGGGGTGCTCGGTGGTGAGGCGATACTCGCCCCCCACCACACTGACGCTCACCCGAACACCGGGAATGACGCCCGCAGCTTTGAAGGTCGCGAGCAACTGAGGATCAAATTGGGCCGGCTCACCGAGTCGACGCAGCAGTCCTGTCCGGGGTTGGTCGGTGGCAAAGTCGGTCACCCGGACAACGCCCTTGAGGAATTTCTCGGAAGCCGGGCCGCCAATGTCCTCCATGGCGGGGATGGGGTTACCAAAAGGCGACTCGGTCGGATGACCGAGCATCTCAATCAGTCGACGCTCAACGTGTTCACTCATCACGTGCTCCCAGCGGCAGGCCTCCTCGTGAACGAGGGACCATTCCAACCCGATGACATCGGCGAGCAGACGCTCCGCCAGCCGGTGTTTCCTGGTGACCTCAAAAGCTTTCTTGCGCCCCTTCTTCGTCATCGCAAGCTGGCGGTCGGCCTCCACCACCAAAAGGCCATCTCGTTCCATGCGGGCGACAGTTTGGGACACGGTCGGCCCGGAGTGGCCCAAGCGCTCAGAAATGCGGGCTCGAAACGGAGGGATTCCCTCCTCTTCCAGGTCCACGATGGTGCGCAAATACATCTCCGTCGTATCGACGAGATCTGTCATCGCGAAATCCTCACACGCAGGGTAGGTAAGGCTTAGCTTACTCAGGGAAGAGCTGGGGAAACCTCCCCGTGTCGGCGCTTAGGATTGTGGGATGGCGGACATCACCATCCCACAGGACTTGCTCCCCCAGGACGGACGCTTTGGTGCTGGTCCCTCTCGGGTGAGTTCTCAGCAACTCGACCATCTCATTCGTAACGCCTCGCTGCTCGGAACCTCCCACCGGCAAGCGCCGGTGAGGGAACTCGTGGGACGAATTCAAGGCGCACTGGCGGCCTATTTCCGCCTCCCCGAAGGCTATGAAGTAGTGCTGGGTAACGGCGGCTCCACCGCTTTTTGGGATGTGGCGGCGGTCAGCTTGGCTCGGACTCGGAGCGCTCACTTAAGCTTTGGAGAGTTTGGGGCAAAGTGTGTGAAAGCACACACCACTCCCTGGCTCGAGGCTCCCCACGTCGTCCACAGCGAACCGGGAACGAGGGCGTCGCTGGAGGCTGTTCCCGGGGTGGACCTCTATGCCTGGCCTCATAACGAGACCTCCACAGGCGTGATGGCGCCGGTGACACGGGTCGAGGGGGCCGACCCGGGAGCTCTCATGATGGTGGACGCCACCAGCGCTGCCGGAGGCCTCGATGTCGACATCTCCGAGGTCGATGTGTACTACTTCGCACCGCAAAAAAACTTTGCCAGTGATGGTGGACTGTGGTTTGCTCTCCTGTCGCCAGCCGCCCTCGCCCGAGCATTCGAGATCGCGGCCACCGACCGCTACATTCCGGATTTCTTGAGCCTGACCCAAGCCATCGAGAACTCTCGACTAAACCAAACACTCAACACCCCCGCCCTGACGACGCTGTTGCTGATGGAATCGCAACTGGAGTGGATGATGAGCCTCGGGGGCCTCACCCCGGCCGCCGAGCACTGCATCCAAGCATCGGGCCTGCTCTATGACTGGGCGGAGTCCCGGGAGGACGTCACACCCTTCGTCTCGGAACCTGCCCACCGCTCCCGCGTGGTCGTGACCCTCGACCTGGATGAGGGCATCGATGCGAGCCGGGTCACCTCGGTGCTTCGAGCAAACGGCATTGTCGATACCGAGCCCTATCGGAAGCTTGGTCGCAACCAGATCCGAATCGCCACCTTTGTGGGTGTCCCGCTGGGCGACGTGGAGAAACTCATCGCAAGCCTGGACTACGTGCTGGATAACCTCTAGGGGTCGAGCGGGTCGGGCTCCTCGAGCTCGACGTGGTCAAAAATATCGTCGGGTTCGGCGGGAACTTCCAGGGGAGTCGGGTCGAGCTCGAGATCGAGTTGGTCGATGTCGACACCGTCGACGTCATCCTCGAGGTCGAACGCATCGTCCTCATCATCGTCCTCGTCCTGGGCCTCTTGGTCTTTGACCTCTTTCTCGTGGAGCAGATACTCCTCCAGTCGGTCTGCCCAGGGAACCCAGTCTGGTGATACCAACGCACCCTCGGCTGGCAGCAATCCCACCTCCAACACGGAGGGCTCCACTCCCGCCACGCTCGACACACTCACGCTCCAGTGCCACCCGGGATAACCGGGCTGGGTCGAGGGGTAGGACACGTTCACGGTCTCACCCTCCTGAGTGACCCGGGGCGCATCCTCAAAGGTGTCGACGCTGGTCACCTCCAGCAGGGCCACCCGCGCGAGAGCGATCGCCGCGTCATCTGACACAGAGGCTCCTGCTGATTTGGATGCGGAGGCTTTCCTAGGCATCAAACTCGTCCGCCACCCGGCGCATCAGAGCCGCGATCTTCTTCGAGTGCTCGTCATCGGGGTAGCGACCGCGACGAAGGTCACCACTCGTGCGGTCCAGAAGCTTCAGCAGGTCCTCCACAATGATGGCCATGTCATCGGCGTTCTTGCGACCCAAGCGCGCCGCCGGTGCATCGACAATCCGAACACTGAGAGCCTGAGCTCCCCGCTTACCCTCGGCAACACCAAACTCGACCCGGGCGCCCGCTTTGACGATGTCGCCGGGAGACAGAGCGGAGGCGTGCAAGAAAACTTCCTCACCCTCATCGGTGTGGATGAATCCAAAGCCTTTGTCCTGGTCATAAAACTTGACCTTGCCGGTGGGCATGTTGACGCCTTTCTGTCGGTCACCACGCGAAATGTCGCTCCTCGCAGGATACCGCCTCCCGGACCGGGATATCCTGGTCTCGTGACCGCTGCAGAGAATATCCAACCCACCGCGACTGAGCGCATCCTCGCGGCCATGATTGTTGGGGTTGTCGCTTTCTCAGTCCTCGCGTTCTTCGCGATCATTATCGGGACATGGCAGGGCATGGAGTCAGACGCGTTCTCCCAGGGCTTGTGGCCGGCGATCACGATGACTCCGCTGTTTGGTTTGCCCCTGAGCTTTGTGATGATCGTGACCCTGCTCATCATTTCCACCAGGCGGCGACGCGCGTTAGGGACTGATGACACTTCCGAGTGACACCACGCTCGCACTCATCAGTTGGCTCGCCTCCATCGACACCGCTCAGCTTCAGACCCTGATCACGCGCCGGCGGATTCCCCGCCAGGCGTGCACCAGTTTTCGCACCCTCGCCGAGGAACTCCTCAGCACGGAGAACATTCGGGATTCCCTGCGCGAGCTTCCCCGCGCCCACCTGCTGGCCCTTGCCACCCCCGAGGGCGCCGAACCCAAATCACTCCGCGCTCTCGAGGCGGCCGCTTTCCTCTCCCCCACCCCCGAGGGCCACTCCTATCTGATTCCTCGCTCGGCCCTCTCGGTTCTTGACACCCTGGACGACCACGCCAGCGAACCTCCACAAAGACCCAGCCTCGAGCTCAGCGAGGGAGATCGAGGTGCTGCAGCAAGCAACGGGCTCACCCTCGTGGTGAGCGTGTCCGATCTCCTGGATGCGGTGGCCAACGCACGTTTTCCCGTGGGGGCTGAGGGGACACCGACTGCCACAGCCCTCAAGAGCCTGCACGCTGAACTCGGTGCCGGCTATGACATCGCCGTGCTGTGGCGTATCGCCACGGAGGCTGGTCTGCTGGGCAGGAGTGGCTCAGCAGCCGCACTCACCACTCAGGCTCTCACCTGGCGCGATCTCTCAGACCCAGCCCGCTATGCACTCCTTGCCCAGTCCTGGTGGGCGAGTGTGCCCTCCTGGCTGGCCACGACCATGGAGGCCCACCCAGACATGTCGTGGGACTCCACCCTGCTCGACCACGTTCGCTACCACTACCCTCTGGTGGATCCCGATTCACCCATCCAGAGCCTCAGTGCTGATGCCGAGGTGCTCGGGATGATCCGCCAGTCCATCCCCACACCGTGGGCACAGGCTCTGTGGCGAGGCGAGGATGTGGCCTCGGCCTTTGCGGCCTCGAGCCCCGCCTATGCGCCGGGAGTATTCGCCCACGATGACTACACCCTGCTCGCCACCGGCCCCCTCACCCCGAGCCAGCGGAGTGTGCTGGCCAGCATCACGGCTCGCGAACTCGGTGGACTGGTTCCCCGATATCGCATGACCAGTTCCTCTGTCTTGAATGCGCTCCAGGATGGGGTCTCCCCCGAAAGCGTGCCGGACATGCTCCGCGAGGTCTGCGTGAATGATGTCCCCGCCAGCATGGTCGCTCTCGCCGAGGACGTTGCCCGGCGAGCTCTCGACCTGGAGGTCCACTCTCACGGGGAGTCCACCACCCTCATCACTCGGCGCGACAGCCTCAGCGAGGAGCTGATCTCGGATCCGGGCCTCATTGTTCTGGGATTGAAGCGAACCGGGGAGTGCGAACTCACCTGTTCGTGGCCAGCGGAGCGAGTGCACTCGACTCTGCTGGCTGCCTCCTACCCCAGTCTCCTTGTGGACTCCGAGGGTGTCCCAGTCGTCGGAGACCCTATTCTGGCCGACCACTCTGCCTCCGGAGGCGAGGAGTCCCAGCAGACAGCGATTGCGGAGCTGGTGCGCGCCGCAGAGGAATCTGCTGCGAAGGGTGTCCCCGCCGGGTTCCACAGCATCATCGAGGTCGCCACCGAGACCAAAACACCGCTGGAGATTGTGGTGACCATGCCCGATGGCACCGTCGCCACGGTCGTGATGGAGCCTCGAGCGTTGAGCGCCGGGCGGTTGCGAGGAGTGGAACTCAAGCACGTGGTGGAAAAGACCTTCCCCGTCTCCCACATCACCAGCCTGCGTGCCTGGTCGGGCGATTCCGACTAAGCAACCACACGTAGACTGGCTGGTTGTGAATCCCGACGGCCCTCTCATCGTTCAAAGCGACAGGACTGTTCTGCTCGAGGTGCACAACCCGCTCGCCGAGGGCGCCCGTCATGCGCTCGCCGTGTTTGCCGAACTCGAGCGAGCGCCCGAGCATATGCACACCTACCGGATTACCCGACTGGGTCTGTGGAATGCCCGTGCAGCGGGTCACACCTCCGAGGAAATCCTCGGGACCCTGGAGGAGTACTCCAAGTTCCCGCTGCCCCCGGGAATCGCGGAGGAAATCACCGACACGATTGGTCGCTACGGCCAGATCGAGATAACGCGAGAAGACGAGCAGCTCTACATCTCCTGTCACACCCCCGCCATTGAGGCAGAGATTACGCGCACGCAGAAGATCAAAGACTTGATCGGCGACCGTGATGATCACGGTCGCTTCCCGCTGGCCCCCTGGTCACGGGGCTTAATCAAGCAGGAGCTTCTCAAAAAGGGGTGGCCAGCGGCTGACCACGCCGGTTTTGCCGAGGGTGAGCCTCACGATATTTCCCTTGCCGAGGGTAACTGGGGGCTTCGGGAGTATCAGAACGAGGCCATCGCGCGCTTTGCTCAGAGCGGTTCCGGGGTTGTGGTGTTGCCGTGTGGGGCGGGGAAAACCATTGTGGGTGCCGGCGTGATGGCGGAGCTGGACACCACGACGCTGATTCTCGTGACCAACACCGTGTCCGCTCGTCAATGGCGAGCGGAGCTCCTGGCCAAGACCTCACTGACCGAGGACGATATTGGTGAGTATTCCGGCAGCGTCAAAGAGATCAAGCCGGTTACGATCGCCAGCTACAGCATCATGGCGGCAAAGCGCCAGGGAGAGTTCGCTCACCTGGGAGTCCTGGACGCCAAAAACTGGGGGCTCGTGATCTATGACGAGGTGCACCTCCTGCCCGCCCCCGTGTTTCAGCTCACCGCCCAACTCCAGGCCCGCCGGCGCCTCGGCCTCACCGCCACCCTGGTCCGGGAGGACGGGCGAGAGGGTGACGTCTTCAGCTTGATCGGTCCCAAACGTTTTGACGTCCCCTGGAAGCAGCTCGAAGCCGAGGGTTACATTGCCCCGGCCACCTGTGTGGAAATCCGTCTGGAGCTTCCCCAGTCTGAGCGACTGGAGTATGCGGCGAGTACTGACAAGGAACGCTTCCGGCTGGCCTCCACCTCGCCCTCGAAGAGCGCGATTGTCACGGAGCTGCTGGCCCTGCATCCCGAGGACCCCACCTTGATTATCGGAACCTACCTGGAGCAAATCGAGGCGCTCTCCGAGGGACTGGGTATTCCGATGATTACGGGAGATACCCCGGTTCCGGACAGAGAAGAGCTCTACCAGGCATTTCGCCAGGGCGACATCATGCGCCTCGTGGTCTCCAAAGTGGCCAACTTCTCCATCGACCTTCCCGAGGCGTCGGTCGCGATCCAAGTCTCGGGCTCTTTTGGGTCGAGGCAGGAGGAAGCCCAGCGCCTCGGCCGGATATTGCGGCCCAAAGCCGATGGCCGACCCGCCGTGTTTTATACCCTGGTCGCCCGAGACACCGTGGACCAGGATTTTGCTCTCAATCGCCAGCGGTTCTTGGCTGAGCAGGGCTACGGATACACCATCATGGATGCTGCCGAGGTGACACAGAAAGTGCCCACGATTCTGTCAGACAACGTCCAGCAACCTCCCAGATAATGGGGAGATGGCTGATGGACCGAAAGTTCTTGTTGTCGACGACGAGCCCAACATTCGCGACCTGCTCACGACGAGTCTGCGCTTCGCGGGTTTCATGGTGCGCTCGGTAGGAACCGGCGCCCAAACTATCTCCGCGGTGCTCGAGGAAGAACCCGACCTCATCGTGCTCGACGTCATGCTCCCCGACATCAACGGGTTCGGTGTCACCAAGCGACTGCGCGCCAGCGGGTACACCTGCCCCATCCTGTTTTTGACCGCCAAAGATTCCACCGAGGACAAAATCACCGGCTTGACCGTCGGTGGCGATGACTACGTAACCAAGCCCTTCAGCTTGGACGAGATTGTGGCGCGGATTAAGGCAATTCTTCGCCGGACTCTCAACGAGGAAGACGACGCCCTCATTCGCGTGGGCGACCTCAGCATGGACCAGGACACACACGAGGTTTTCCTGGGGTCCATTCCCATCGACTTGTCTCCCACGGAGTTCAAACTCCTGCGCTACCTCATGCTGAACCCCAACCGAGTGCTCTCCAAGGCACAGATTTTGGATCACGTGTGGGAGTACGACTTCAACGGTGACGCCGGAATTGTCGAAAGTTATGTCTCCTACCTTCGTCGCAAGCTCGACCCTCACACGCAGGAGCCCCTGATCCAAACCAAGCGCGGTTTTGGATACATGCTGAAGTCTGACAAGGCCTAGCCCGCCGGCCATGCTCTCTGGCATGCACCAGTGGTGGGAATCGACATCGCTTCGCACCAAAATCACCGGGTTGAGCGTGATTGTTATCACGCTCGGACTCTTTGGCATCGGGGTCGGGACGATGACGACGGTGCAGCAGTACCTGTTGGACGAGGTGGACCGCAAGATCGATGAGGTCGCTGCGGGTCTCCCCTCCAGCCTGACCACCGCAGACTTTGCCACCTTCGACACCACGGGCCAGACCGGGGCCAGGAGCTCCTACTTCCTCGCCGCGATCTCCGATGAGGGTGAGGTGCTGGCGAGCAACTTAGAACCCCAGAGTTCGGGATACCAACCCGAGGTCAGCGGCGTAACCCAAAGCTTTATTCTCAATAACTCACCCAACTTCACCGTTCAGAGCCTCGATGGAAACACCGAGTGGCGACTCCACGCCTACACGCTGCGCATCATCCAAGAAGCCAACATGACCCAGGAGACAGCCACCCTCATCATTGGGGTCGACCTGGAGGATTCCACACAAACAGTGGGTCGCTTTGCGACCATCTTCTTGCTGTTTGGTCTGGCTGCCGTTCTTTTCAGTGCGATCCTCACGCGATTCTTGGTCACCACCACCTTCCGCCCCCTCCGCGAGGTGGAGATGACCGCCGCGCGGTTCGCAGGCGGCGATTTCTCCCAGCGCCTCGGTGGAGCAACACCCAACACCGAGGTGGGGCGTCTGACGCGCTCGCTCAACACCATGCTCTCGCGGATTGACCGCGCCTTCGCCGATCGAGCCGACACCATCGAGCAGATGCGCAGATTCATTGGCGATGCAAGCCACGAACTGCGCACACCCCTGGTGTCGGTCCGCGGCTACGCAGAGCTCTACCGCATGGGTGCTCTGACAAAGAAAGCCGATGTCGCGCAAGCTATGGAGCGCATCGAGAAGGAAGCGGAGCGCATGACCACCCTGGTCACCGATCTTCTGGAATTGGCCCGCCTGGATGAAGCCAAGCCCCTCGAGCTAGAACCGGTGAACCTCGTGAGCCTCGCTTACGACCAAGCCATGGATGCCGCTGCCAGTGCTCCCGGTCGCACGGTGACCCTCTGGTGTGAGGGCGAGCTGGTGCGCGACCCGAACGACGTGCCCCCCATCACCTTGAGTGCTGAAGAGAACACCATCCGGCAGGTTCTCGCGAACCTACTCCAGAACGCACTCCGATTTAGCCCGGAGGACACCCCGATCGAGGTGGTCGTTGCGCGCGAGAGCACTCCGGCCCGCGGTGTTGTCAGCATCGTCGACCACGGTGAGGGTATTCCCCCTCAATTGAGGGACAAGATCTTCCAAAGGCTCTTCCGAGCTGACAACTCCCGGGCCCGGGAGACCGGCGGTTCGGGCCTCGGCCTCGCCATTGTCGAGACCATCGTGCGGCGTCACAAGGGAACTATTCGCGTGGACGAGACGCCCGGTGGCGGAGCCACCTTCCGCGTCTCACTCCCTCTTGTCCCCAAGCAGTCCTCGTAAGAGACCCATCAACACCTGAGGGCTCCGCGTTCCCGGAAGGCCCCTCGCTCCCTAGAGTCAGCTCGAGACCAAGGAGGGACTATGACCCGATATTCCGTCGATGCGGAGGCTGTCCTCAGTGCAGCCAACCATGCCCAGGCCACCATCGTGAGACTCCAGAGCGAGGTGCAGACCCTGAACGCTCAGCTGGGGGCTCTCGGAGGAAGCTGGAGCGGACCCGCCGCCACCGCCTTTCTCGGTGTTCACGAGTCGTGGCGAACAACACAGAGTGCTGTTGAGGCCAACCTGCAAGCCCTCACCCAGGCGCTCTCCCAGGCGGGTGCGCACTATCGCGATATGGAGCTTGCCAACCAGAGGCTCTTTCACCGTTAACGGCTGTGGGGCGCCTCCCGAAGGAGACGCCCCACAGTAGAGCTGGTGTGGACTTAGAAGTCCATGCCGCCCATGCCACCGGAGGGATCCCCAGCGGGAGGAGCAGCCGGCTCCGGCTTCTCAGCGACGACAACCTCGGTGGTAAGGAAGAGGCCCGCAATGGAGGCGGCGTTCAGCAGTGCTGAACGGGTCACCTTCACGGGGTCTGCGATACCCGCAGCGAGCATGTCAACATACTCGCCGGTGGCGGCGTTGAGGCCCCAGCCGACCTTCAAACCACGCACGTGCTCGGCAACGACGCCGGGCTCGTGTCCAGCGTTGAACGCGATCTGCTTCAGGGGAGCATCGATGGCAACGCGGACGATGTTCGCTCCGGTTGCTTCGTCACCCTCGAGCTTGAGCGAATCAAACACCTGGGCACCGGCCTGAATCAGGGCAACGCCACCACCGGCGACGATTCCCTCTTCCACGGCAGCCTTAGCGTTACGCACGGCGTCTTCGATGCGGTGCTTGCGCTCCTTGAGTTCGACCTCGGTTGCGGCACCAGCCTTGATGACGGCAACACCACCGGCCAACTTGGCGAGACGCTCCTGGAGCTTCTCGCGGTCGTAGTCGGAGTCGGTGTTCTCGATTTCCTGGCGGATCTGCTTCACGCGACCTGCGATGGCGTCGGACTCGCCGGCACCCTCCACAATGGTGGTCTCGTCCTTGGTGACGACAACCTTGCGTGCGCGCCCCAGCATGTCGAGCTCGATGTTCTCAAGCTTCAGACCCACCTCTTCCGAGATGACCTGACCACCGGTGAGGATGGCGATGTCCTGGAGCATTGCCTTACGGCGGTCTCCGAAGCCGGGGGCCTTGACGGCCACAGACTTGAAGATTCCACGGATCTTGTTGACGACGAGGGTGGCGAGTGCTTCGCCCTCCACGTCCTCGGCAATGATCAGCAGTTGCTTGCCGGACTGGATGACCTTGTCAACGATGGGCAGAAGGTCCTTGATTGCGGAGATCTTCTGGTTTGCGATCAGGACGTAAGGGTCTTCGAAGACAGCTTCCTGGCGGTCGGGGTCGGTCACGAAGTATGCGGACAGGTATCCCTTGTCAAAGCGCATGCCCTCGGTGAGCTCCAGAGTGGTTCCGAAGGTGTTGGACTCTTCAACAGTGACCACACCTTCCTTGCCCACCTTGTCGATTGCTTCCGCAATCAGGTCCCCAATGGCGGGGTCAGCCGCAGAAATCGACGCGGTGGCGGCGATTTCCTCTTTGGTCTCGACCTCTTTGGCGATTTTCAACAGGGCGTCAGAGACGGCCTGAGTGGCCTTCTCGATTCCGCGCTTGAGGCTAATCGGGTCAGTGCCAGCGGCCACGTTCCGAAGGCCCTCGCGAACGAGAGCCTGAGCGAGAACGACAGACGTCGTGGTTCCGTCACCGGCGACGTCATCAGTCTTCTTCGCCACCTCTTTGACCAGCTCAGCGCCGATCTTTTCGAAGGGGTCGCTCAACTCGATTTCCTTGGCAATCGACACACCGTCGTTGGTGATGGTGGGGGCGCCCCACTTCTTCTCCAAGACGACGTTACGACCGCGCGGTCCTAGCGTTACCTTGACGGCATCCGCCAGGGTGTTGAGCCCATGCTCAAGGCCACGACGGGCCTCTTCATCAAAAGCAATTAGTTTTGCCATCAGTTTTTCGTCCCTCCCGGACGTCTAGTGTGCTGTAGCTATTGGCACTCGCATATTACGAGTGCTAATTGATTTTGGCACTCTCGGGCTGAGAGTGCAAGTGCACGCCGAGAGTGTGTCGCACTAGTTGATGGTCAGAACGCCAGCTTCTACATCGGAAGAGTCGTTGGGAATAAGTTCGATCCAGGTGTTTCCCACACCGAGGAGAACTTCCTCACCATCAGGCGTCGTCAGAATGATGGGGGACTCAGGGGTTGCCTTGAACCAGTTGATCTCAGCAATGGAGCCACCAGTGGCGACCCACCCCGTGCCCTGGTTCACCAGTCGCGTGGTGGGGATGTCTTCCACCACATCGATTCCGACCTGGAGCACAACGACGTTGGTGGCAAAAATCTGATTTCCACTGGCTGCCGAATCAGCGGCACCGTTGGTCTGGAAACGCAGGAAGGTACCCTGCGTTCCGTCCCACTCCCAGGTGGGGCTGGAGAACCCACTGAAGCGCGGGTTGATCGAGGTCATGGGCGAACCAGCTACGACAGCGGTGGACTCTTCCACGCTCGGTGCGTAGGCGAACTGACGCTCCGGTGCCGGGAGATCCAGGTGCTGATCCACGAGCTCAGGGGCTTTCACTAAAACATTGTGCGGAGCAACCTTGGCGCTGGTGCGGTAGAAGGTGTCCTCGGTGTCGGGCTGCCCGTGAATGGCGTTATAGACCGGGGCCTCCTGCATCATCTGAATAAAGCGAACCTGACCACCGGAGTAGGCAAAAATCCCACCAAAGGGGCTGACAATTTCAGGGTCCATCGGACGAACAGAGCGAACCGGTCCGATTTCCGCGGGAAGAGTCGAGTGCCACACCGCGATGTAGCGGGTCAGGCCACCCTCGACGAGCTCCTCAAACACAATGTCGGCCTCGTCTAGTCCCACCTGCGGGCGAGCCGACGGGTGGTTGTCAATCTTCCCCGCAAGCGCCGGGCGCGAGAGACTTCCCGCCTCAATCGTCGCGCCCGTCAGCGCGGCAACAGTCGCGTCGTCGACAATGGCTTCGGCGCTCTCGCTTCCCTCGGTGGTGACGACCTCGTCCTCGGTGGGGGAGTCATCGCTAGCACACCCGGACAGGGCAAGCGCTGCAACAGCGACCAGGGCAAAAAATGAGCGGGCAGTGGTTGTTATACGAGAGTTACCTTTTCGGTTCAGGAGTTGGGAGAAAGTTTAGG
>Ga0102945_1000427_pt1 | contig 12794 bp, 13 predicted proteins | sample SalPonred_H2O_MG_FD_78207 | JGI IMG/M metagenome (GOLD analysis project Ga0102945, IMG submission 78207) | Salt pond water microbial communities from South San Francisco under conditions of wetland restoration - Salt Pond MetaG R2_restored_H2O_MG ...
AAGAAATGTCAACTACAAGAAGGAGTTTGTCTTGGATGCGGTAGAACACAAGAACAGTTAAGAATGTGGACTACGTATACAGATCGTCAACGTAAAGAAATAATGAAGGAGTTAACTTGTGGTACAGCAGAAGCCGAAACCACGGACACGACGAGAAAAGACAAAACATGACGACCAGAAAAAATCTATTGAGCTTGTTCCTCGTAATGAAAATCAACAACTATACCTCGATGCACTTAAGTCCTCAGATCAGGTTATTGTCTTTGGTCCAGCAGGAACTGGCAAAACCTACTGTGTGGCTACCTTTGCCGCTAATGAGTACCATCTAAAGAACATGCACAAGATCGTTATTACAAGACCTCATGTGGCTGTAGGAAAAGATATTGGTTACCTTCCGGGCACACTAGAGGAGAAGTGCGCTCCTTGGGCATTACCTGTTATTGATGTCTTAGAAAAACATCTGTCTAAAGGTGTTGTTGAGACTGGACTAAAGAACCAAAATATTGAGGTAGCTCCTTTGGCTCTTATGCGTGGTCGATCATTTGAAGATACGTTTGTGATTGTCGATGAGGCCCAAAACATTACACTACCTGAACTCAAGATGTTGGTTACTCGTATCGGTGAAGGCTCTAAGTTGGTCCTTAACGGTGACGTACAACAGAGTGATCTTAAGGAAGCTGACGGATTGACTAAGCTAGTACACTATGCTAAGAAGTATATGTTACCAATTCCTATCATTGAGTTTACTATTGATGATGTAGTTCGGAGTGACATATGTAAAGAGTGGATTAAGGTGTTTACTGAAGAAGGTATTTAATGAGGTACTGGGAATACATGCAACAGGAGTATAGAAAGTTGGACTCAGGAAAGATTGCTAGTGATGGAGGTCCATCAGAGTACTATGATTTTCCAGAAGGTTGTGAGACACTGAATGACCTTATCGAGTATAAAGATATGTCTTTTGCACAGGGAAACATTTTCAAGGCAGCTTATCGACTAGGTAACAAAGACGGTATCTCTCTTGAATACGATTTGAAGAAGATCAAATACTATGCAGACAGGATGCTTAACCAGATAAAGGAATCAGACAATGCTCCGCCAGATACTTAAGGTACTTTTAGTAACTTTACTTCCAACAACAGCAATGGCCAAAGTTGTTTATGACTCAGAGACTAGCACACTGCGTGTTACAGGCCCCACTAACACAACACAGGTAGTCACAGCTAGTAACTACATGAACAAGTATCGAGTAAAGTACATTGAAATGTGGGGTCCGGGTGGGGGTACAATAGCTGGTCTTCATCTAGGTAACCGTATTGCTAAAGAAAGCGATGTTACTGTTGTAATTCCTAAAGGCAAACGATGTATCAGTGCTTGTGGGTTTGCTGCTATGGCTTCCAGTCATATCCGTATAGACGGTGAAATGCTTTTACATCGACCCTACACACCGGCTGTAAGCGTTATGGAGACTCTTGAAGAGGCTATGGCCTACATGGGCGAAGGTTATATTATGGTGGACAGGTATCTTACTAGACATGGATACTCAAGCACTGTAATGGATGCAATCATGGAGTACACTAGCACTTGTAAGCTTATGGTGTACGAAGACATTGTAGTAAAAGATAGGAGTGACTTAAAGCTGTGGTCACTAGATAATAGTAACTGTGAAATAATGAACTCACGAATTAGACGTTAAAGAAGGAACACAGAATGAAACCTTTTCACGCAGGACGTAAAGCGTTCTATTCCCCTCGATTTAACAAGACAAAGAAAGGATACATCCTTGAAGGAAATCCCCACCAAGAAGGCACCAAGGACCACACGGACTGGGAGTTTGGGTACAACAAAGGGTACTACGAAAACCTTGAGCGAGTCAAAGAGCGTGAGTCTTGAACAGGAAGCTAAGGAGTTTCGCAAAAAGAAAAGTCCTCCCGTCAAACCGAAACCTATGACCTCTAGAATTTACTTAGCAGGGCAAGCGATGAGTGCTCTACTATCTAGAAGTCAAGGTCCAATGCGACGAGAGGACATTAAGAGAGAAGCCTACGAATGGGCCGATTATTTTTTAAGTGACGATTAAGTAAAGAGTAGTACTATAGGGGATGCCTTCGGGTGTCCCCCTTTTTTTTATCTGTAAGGTGCCATTTCGTCTTGCCTCTTAATAATATCTACCACCTTTAAGATAGACCTAATTTGTGCTGCATTGTACTCATCCAAGTCTTTGTCCATATCAAGGTACTCCATAGCTCTATTAAGTTCCCTTTGAGAACCAGCTTTACGAATAACCTCGTCAATAGCAGAGAGTTTAGCGTCTTCAATAACAGGAGAAGCAGCAAGTCTTTCACGAGCTTGTTTACGTGCTAGAGTCAAAGCAGCCCTAACGTTCCTTCGTTTTTGGTCAACAGACATCTTATCCCAATTTTTATTGTTAGTCAGAATAGTGGCTTGTCTCTCTAGGTAGTTAAAGATAAAACCATTAAGTTTGTTGTCCAGTTTATCATTACCTGTACTAAACCCAGCTTGCCACTGAGGCATCTCAATTGAGTTAAACATGCGCTGCGTATTAGACTGAGAAGGAACAGATCGGTAACCAAACAGTTTACCAATCTCAGTCCTTTGTCTGTCTGAGGTAGGAGTAGCCTTTTCTTCAGAGCCAAGTTGAATCAAGATATCGGAGAAGATTTGGTCTGTGTACCTAAACGATTTGTTCAAAGTTTTATAACCTTGATCTCTGTCGATAACTACCGGACCTTCTTCTTTTCCAAGACCAACAGCTTGGTTGAGAGGGTCAAGAGGACGAGTGTAACCACTAAGCCAAGCAGATACAAGGTCAGTCTTAATTACCGCAGCTATATCTTTTAAACCTTGCAGAGGGTCATCACCAAACATAGTTTTAACTGCTTGTGTCACACCTTCACCTGTTCTTTCAAGATTTCTTGTAAAAGAAGCAGGACCAAATGTGTTAGCCATCTCTGTCAAAAGTTCTGATGGTACACTTCCATCTCGACGTGCATGGGCAACACCTCTTGCCACCATCTTAAAGAAAGACTGTGGAAAATCATAGGTCAAGTCTACAATGGTTCCGTCAGAGTCCAACGCTTCCATAGAGGCCATACCTCGATCAATATAACCTAGTTCAACCTCAGCCAAAGCTGCTATGGCCAATATCCCCACAGTTCCTTTTGCTAAAGATTCAGTTATAGCTTCTTTACTTATTCCTTCTCCTGCACCTACTGCTCTGTAAGCAAGTTTAATACCAGAGTAGTCAGACATAAAGTCAATAGTGCCGTTAAAAAACTGCCCAAAAGGAGCTGCTGCACCAATAATAGGGATTTTACGTAAATCTTCAATCACTGTAGCAATCTGTGGAATAGGGTTTCCACTAAAAGTGTCTCTACTTGAGTAGGACTTTGAGAATACACTTTTCAAGGTGTCGTCAACAGCCTTAAATTCTACAGCAGCGTACTCTGGACTGTTAATAATCTTAGCTGCATCTGGTCTAGCCATAAACTTGTTATAGCTTGTTCCATAATGTTTAGCAATGTTTTTATCAAGATAGTACATAAAGTTTTGAGTCTTAAAAAATTTATCCTGAGATTGAGTAAGGTACAATTTCTGCATAAAGTCCTTATAGTTAGTAAGACCTTTGGCAGTTGCTTGGGTGACCTTACCTGCTTTGTCTATATTGAATGCTTTGTAGATATCTTCGTTTTCTACACCACCGCTAAGAAATCGGTACATAGTTTTTTCTACTTCAGGTCTAATCGCCAAGTAATCATCCATTTCTTCATAAGTAGCGTTAGGAGCTAGAAGACGAGCACCAGAGGCTCTACGTGCTGCAGCTTTCATCATTTCTGTACCACTCCTTAAGTCGTCAAAGTTGCCAGTCAACACTCCGCGAGCACCTAACAGAGAATAAAGACCTCCTTCAACAAAGTCGGCTGTAGTGTCATACACACTCCTTGCAAGAGAACCTTTAATGTTAAGAGCAGTAGTACCCGGATGAGTAACAATAGTTTGAATAAGGGTGTTCTGAAAAAAGTCTACAGTGCGTGGTTTATCTTTTGCCTCTTGAGCAAGTAGCTTCATTCGCCCTACGTCAGGGTTTAGAAGGTCTAGGGCATCACCAAAAGTTCCGTCCTCAGGGTTAATACCTGCTTGGTTAAACATTTTTCTGATTTGACTGGAGGTGTTTTGAACTTGACCGGCAACACTAGCTTGGGCTGAAAATAAGTTAGCTATATCTTTTACAGTAGCATCTTTGTACTCAGGTAAGTGTCTGCCTACATTGTCCTGAAAAGTTTTAACAAATTTGTCTTTTTGTTTTTTAGGCATCGTCTGAATTGCATCGGACATAAACGCAGTTATATTATCCCCCACGTAACGAGGACGAGGAGGAGCAACACCTTGCTCAATAAGAATCTCTGCTAAACCTTTTACCCCCGCATCTTTATTCCCTAAGGTGATCATTTTAAAAAACTGCTGCCTAAGGTCACCTTCTTCGGGAAGAGGTTTACCGGCAGCAACCCTTTCAGAAAACTTCACCATGTTTTCTTCTATATTTTTAAAAGCCTGAGGTTGTGCAAGTTTTTTACCAGCCTCTTTAGCTTGACCTTTAACAAAGTCGTAACCTTCAAAAGCCTCAAGAATACCTTGAGACTGTTTTCCGATAGCTTTGTTAGACAACTGAAGACCGGCTGCAAGCATACCACCGCCAAGACCACCAAGAGCAGTTAGACCACTTTGAAAAGGACTGTACTCCTCTTGGTTTCCTGTCAACAGCATACCTTGTTGGTAAGCAACATCAATACCAAGGGCAAGTGCAGTGTCTACCCCTGTCACAGTTGCAACTTCTTTAGCGGCTTGTTTCTTAAGACCAGACGAAATAGCAGAAGACTTAGCAGCCTTTTTAAGAGCTTCCCTTTCAGCTACACGAGCGGCTTGAGATGCAGCACCAAAGGCTTTTTTCTGGGCACTAGTTTCCGCTCCCTCTGTAAGAATCTTTTGAGCTACCTTTTTACCTACTTGCTTTTCAAGTTTCTTTTTAAGAGTTTTCTCTGCAGCCTCTTTAGCAATCTGTTTCATAGCGAAAGAAGCGCTTTTAGTACCAGCTCCAGAGATAGCTTTGCCGATACCAAGACCAATAAGATTAGTAGGGTCAATAATAACAGCACGAGCGTAGGAACCCAGTCCTTCAAAAGTTTCTCCCCATGTGTAGTCCTCAGAAAAGACACCTTCAAGTCGGTCAAACAAATCGTAAGCTTCACCAGCAACACGAAGGTCTTCTGGCTCTGATGCTTTCAAAGCAAGAAGTTCGTTGATTGTTACAACAGACTGACCAGCAGAAAACTTACGCATACGCGCAAGATAATTATCTACAACTTCTTCATCACTCACGTCAGAGGGAGTACCATGAAATCTGTTCATGTACTTTCTAATAGACTTAATAGCCTGTGGGTCAGACACTAGCTCAGAAGGTGTAAAAGTACGGTCCTTAAAGGATACAGGCATTTCTTTGTCGAGAAGCTCTTGGTCCTCCTGAGAAGGAACTGTAAACTCTGGCTTAGAGCCTTCAGGAATACTAGGAGTACTCTCAGGGCTTGCAGTAGTTTCTTTGGGGATCAAGTCATCAAAAAAACCAGTACTAGCTGGAGCCTTCTCAGAGCCATTAGAACCCGGCACTAGATCGTCAAACATTCCCATTTAGTAACTCCTTACAATCCCGATGGGTCGTAGCCTTGCTCAACCAACCTCTTACGCACTTCCTCAGGGTTAGCGCCTCGTCTAATAGCATCCCTAGCTTCTTCCATGGCTTGTTTTTGAGGTAGTCGTGGGGTTGTTTGAGCTGTAAAAGTCTCATAGAAACGTTTAAAACCGGGGTCAGCTTCTGAAAGAGCAGGCCCAACGACAGGCGCAAACTCCCGTATAATCATACCGGGATTGCCTTCCATTCTTTCAAGACGATTGTACTCCTCTTGAACTTCTTGAGGAGCAGATGTTCCATCGTTTTCTGTAAGTTGTTTACTAAGTTCTTCGAGTCGCGTATTATAGGTAAACTGAGAAGCCTCTTCAAGTTGCTTACGGTACTGTTCTCTCTCAGTGGGGTCTATACCCAAGAAAGCTGAACGGTTAATATCCGGCTCAAAACTAATAGCAGGACTGACAGGCGTCATTAGCTCAGACTGAAGCTGATACAGCTCTTCTTGGTCTGCACCAAGCAGCCTTTCTAGAGTGGAGTCAAAATCAATTCCACTAGAAGAAGGTGTTAGTTGTGTCGCTGCATACTCTGTCCAGTCTTCGAGAGAAGTGTCTTCTGGTTTTGTCTGCTCAATAACATTAGTAAAAGTAATAAGGTCTTTGCCGGACAGCTTACGATTAGTTTCTTCTTCAAACTTTTGGATAGACGAGATGAGAGAATCAGCCACCTTAGGATCAGACGCAGCTAGATTAGAGTAAGCCTCTCTAGTCGTCTCATCCACGTCGTTTCCAAGACGAGACAAAAACCATTCTCGCTTACGAGTCTGTTCACCAGCTAGTGCTGTCCTCTGTTGATTACGCTGCATTAGGTAAGGAATAAGTTGGTTTTGTTGTTTCTTAACCAGTTGTTCCATCTGAGCTTCGCGAAGGTCTTTAGCTCTTTTTTCTTCTATGGCAATCTCACCCAAACCACCTAGGAACCCTGCTGCAAAAGATGATACCATTACTCTTCTCCTCTAGACATAAGACCTTTAAGCATAGGTTTTGTCTCTTCGTCTTCTAGAATAGTTGTTTCTTGTTCCTCAGCCTGAGGTACTTCTTCAGGAATCATGTCCATCTCTTGAAGTTTTTCTTTAGACTTAATTGAAGCCAACATGTAGTCAACACCACTTTCAGACTCTTCGTTGTCCTCAAAACCTTCTTTGTAGTCTACCCCAACTTGGTCTGCTGTAAGTTTAATATACTCGTGAATAACAGGAGCGATAAGAAGACTAACATCAATACTATGTATACCGTTCATAACAGCAGAACGAAGGATACCCTCTGTCATTGTCTGAATGTCTACACCGATATCAAGCAGACCCATAATCTTGTCCATCCTTTTAGGCTCCGTAAGACGAGAAAGATGTACTTGAAGAGCCTCTTCAGGATCAGTGATCTCTGGAGGGTTTTCATAGGGAGCATTCTTAGGTTTAGACGTAAGAGACTCACCGGGAATTGGTTTATTAAAGATACTCATTACATAGAACCCCTCTTGTACTCGTTAAAGAAACCTCTAAACTTAGAGATGTATTCAGGGACAGAAGTAAATCCATCACTTCTATCCTTAGCTTTTTCAAACGGTTGACCTGAAAACCACACTGAAGCGGCATCTTCAAAAGACCCAAACTTCTCATAGCTCTTCTGCAATTCCGCTTCCACAACCCTGTCTTGTGCCTCAGGACTGTTCATAAACTCTTCTTTAGTCATGCGTTGACCAAGGTGCTCTTCTGTCCAAGGACCGATGTTACCTTCCATAACTTGATAACGACCGTAAGCTCTTTGACCTTTGTACATACCCTTTTCGACTACAGGGCCAATAGCTTTATAGTCTCCACTTCCACGGCTCTCAACAGCTGCGATAGCTTCTCTTGCAACCGCTAGATCGTCCAGACTAGTGCTTCTTAAAGGTTCAAATCCAGCGTCACCACGACTTACAGGACGTAGGACACTTTTTTCACTCAAAGCTTGGGTATCAATACCCTCTTCAACCATAGGCTCTTCACTTTGAAGACGCTCACGAAGAATAGAGATGTAGTCAGTGGCTAGACCAAGAGGAGACTCTGTACCAGACTCTTCATTTTTACGTTCACTGATACGAGCCATAATACCAGCTTGCTCTTGTTTTCTTGCAGAAGCTTTTTGTGCTGATATCTCACCTTTAGCGATTCTATCAGCCATTTCTGTAGCTTGCATGTAATTTCTTTTGTACATAGTTTTTCCTTAGAAGAAGGTACCTTCAATAAGTGTAGAAAATATAGCAGCTATACCAGCTCCAGCCATACGATCATTCTCGGCAGAAATCTTGGCATTTATAGCAGACAACTCTTTGTCCCCTAGAAGAATGCTTAGGTCTCTGTCTAGCTTATTTTCAGACTGTGTAAAAGCAAAGTTCATAAGGTCACGTTCTCTTTGCCAAATATTATCGACAGCATTAGCCGTTAGGCCATTAGCGGTTTTCGCTGCTGTAGCTAGAGCTTCATTCTCTGCAGTAGTGTTTAAAGTAGCGATATCTTGTCTCCACTTAGCGTTAGCCTGAGCTACAACAAGACGGTTATTAGCATTAAATTGAGCTCTCTGCTCTTCGATACTGGCGTTAAACTGCTCCATAGCGTTTTCTTGTCCAGCGTTAAACTGTGCAATAGCATTCTTTTGGTCAGCATTAAAACGAGAGGTAGTAGAAGCAAGGTCAGCAAAGAACTGGTTAGTCTGGTTTTCACTAGCAGCATTAAACTGTTCAGCAGCATTCTCAGCAGCTTGGTCAGACAACAAAGCATTTACACGTTGTTGAGACTTAAAGATAGCAGTCTGTTGCTCGTTATTGAGATTAGCCATGTCCATCTGAAGGAAGGCTTGAGCATTTTGAACAGCAGCTTGTTGACGATTGTTAAGGTTCGCCATATCCATATTAGCTACAGTAGCAGCGTTCTGAAGAGTAGCGGCTTGTTCAGAGTTAAGCTCAGCAAGACCAATAGTCTTCATCAACTCAGAATTATGAAGCTGAGCTTGTTGTTCGGCAGTGAAAGTAATATTAGCTGCTTCAGAGAACCTAGCAGCGTTTTGGATAGCAGTTTGCTGCTGGTTGTCTATCTGTTGATTCTGTAGAGCAGCTTCAAGTTGGGCGTTAGAGATGTAGGACTGTTGTCTATTAGACAGGTTAGACATCTCAATAGTTAGGTTGTTTGAGTTCCTAACCAGTGCTGTCTGTTGCCTGTTGTTCAAGTTCATGTTAGCAACTTCAGCATACCGAGCGGCTACGGCAAGGTTAGACTGTTGCCTATTACTCAAGTTTTGCCCTTGAAGAGAAGACTTGATCTGAGCATTTGCAATCATTGTCTGTTGCATGTTTGTCAGGTCTTGAGCTTGAAGCTGAAAAGCATTAGCAGAGTTTTGCAAAGCCGCTTGCTGTTCATTATCAAGGTTTTGAAGAGACAAGCCTTGTTGGGCAGCAGCATTAGCAAGAGCTACTTGTTGCCTACGGTCAAGGTTAGACAAGTTCATCTGAGCAAATGTCTGAGCATCCTGAGAAGCAATAGGAATAGCAGATTCCATAGCAGCCTGTACAATAGCTGTACCAGCCATAGAGCTACCACCAAGACCTCTTGCGGCCATAACAGCGTTAGCGGCCCTCATAGCCCCTGCAGCCCAAGCAGGAGTACCATCATCAAACTGCTTCATAAGACTAGCTAGTTGACCTTGTACCGTGTCTTGGGCATTAACATTGCCTTGTACAGCTTCAGCAAGAGTACCGTTGTCTACACTAAAAGACTCTAGTTTAGCAGCAACAGCTGTAGCGTCTTCTGAGAGCCTTCCCCCAGAGACAACTGCTTCAGCTTGAGCTATCTCTGACTCTTTAATTTGAGCAGGTTTAGGAAGTTCGTTTTCAGACACAGTGCCCTGAACAGCTGCAACAGGGTCAATTCCAGTGCTTTGTGCAATCTTAGCAGCAGGAGCAATAGCATCTTGACCTTGAGCGGTGATTAGTTGCTCTGGAGTTACTTTTAGGTCACTAGCTTCCACTCTGTCTAAAAACTGTTGGTCAAACTTTGCTCCTTCAGCAAGAGCACCTTCAGAAAGCTCACCCTGAGCAGCAATTACCTGAGCCTCGGGAGACACTTCACCTTGAGCAGCTTTAAGACCAGTAAGCTCTTCTGTTACTTGAGGAGTAACCTTAGCAGCCTCTACAGTAGCCGCAGGAGTGGCTGTAGGAGTCACAGCTGTAGCAGCAGGACCAGCAGTACTTACTTGACCCTGAGGAGTAGGCCCTGTAACTTGACCAGTTCCTTGTTGTACTATTTGGTCAGGAGTAGCAACCATTTGAGCAGGCTGCATTTGAGTAAGCACAGACGTAGGGTCTTGAAGAATACCAGACGCTACTTCTTTAGCAGAAGGAGCAGTAGCAGCTTGTTGAGCCTGAGCAACCCCTAAGTCTTGTTGGGCTTTAGTAAACTCTTGTTGAGCCGCTTCTACTCCTTTAGTTTGAAGTTCAGACAGCATTTCCTCAGCGGCTGTTTGAGCCTCAGCCTCAGTGTTTGTCCAACTAGTAAACTTTTCTTCTCCTGTTACGGAGTTAACAAGTTTTGCTCTGTATTGAGTAGCCATTAGCGGTCACCTCCGGGGAACATATATCCGGGAACAACACCCCCGAACTGAGAGTTTACAATAGCTTTATCTGTTGGGCTTAAGCGGTCATATGCTTTTTGTTGAGATGTCGAACGAGTAGGTTGAGAGCTAGGTTGAGTAGTTGTAGTGTCGGGTTGAGAACCCTCTGTTTCTTTTGTCTCAATTTCACCAATAGACCAACCAGCAGCTTCTTGTTCTGCTTTAGCTAGTTTACCCATAGCCTCTGAGTATTTAGCTTTTTGAGAAGCTACTGGAGAGTCAGTACCTGTACCAGAGACTAGACTACCTTGTTGAATAGGAGAGACAGGTGTAGGATTAGGCTCAGGCGTAGGAGGGGTAGGCTTAGGTAGAGGAGTGAAGTCAGGAGGAACAGGCAGTTCAGGCCAGTTTGGAAAGGTAGAAGAAGACGTAGGAGTAGGAGTAGCACTCGCTAGACCACCAGTTTGAAACCCTTTAGTCAAGGCACGTTGGAACTTACCCATCTTAGCTGCCGCACCGGGGTTAGACGCGATAAAGTTCTCCATTTGGTTACTGTCCACAGGACCGTTGTAGCCCATTTTAGACAGAAGAGAGTGTTGTTGTTGAGGAGTAAAGTTCATTAGAGTACCTTATTATTCAGGTTTAGTCGGCCAGTCTGCATCATCCAGCCAAGGGAAGTTGGCGTGATCCGTGATGTCGCGCAGGGCTTGGCGGTAGGCCACCCACTCAGAGGTCATTGCAGTGCCAGTCTCTTGGGCCTTGATGACACGCCAGTCGCTGTCGGCTAGGAGGTTGTCGCGCTGGGAGCGGACGCTGTTGGATGCCTGCTCTGTGCGTTCAGTGATTTCCTCAGCCGTGGCGTCGGTTGTTTCCCAGACCTGTGTCCATGCGCCGTCGGTCAGAACCGGAGTGCCTTCGACCACGTTCTTTGTGTGGTCAACGGTGGGGCGGTCTGTTTTTGCGACGGGGTGGACGTTCCACTCAGCGAGAAGGTTGTCGTCGGGGCGCTTGGGGAAAGACGTTTGCGGATTGTCACGGCGCAGGTTGCCAATGGTGTAGGGGTATTGGTCGATCTGGTCGTTTGTTGCTTTGACGAACATTGTGGTGGTCCTTTCTGTTCGTGGTTATTCGTAGGCGTTGGTGGATGCTGAATCTTCAACACTGTTGAGGGCGATGCTTCTTGCCGAGTTAAGGTTTGCGCTGGTATAGCCGCCCAATTCACTCATTTCCAATGGGTTTGAAATGTCTATAGCGGTAATTCTGTCGTCTTGATCGCAAACAACGTAGGCAACTTGGTTGGTTAAGTCTAATACAATGTCTTGTGATTGTGTAAAATTTGCACTGGTAAAAATACCTAATCGACTCATTGCTGATGGATTGGAGATGTCTACAGCCTCGACATCGTCATTAGTTTTACAGACGTAAGCAACTTCGTTGGTCAAATCTAGGGCAATACCTTGAGGACCAAAAGAGCCATAAGAACCCAATTCACTCATTGCTGATGGGTTGGAGATGTCTATAGAGGTGATGGTCCTGGTGCTACCAGCAGCCCCGACGTAGGCGACTTGGTTGGTTAGGTCTAAGGCAAGTCTACTTGCGACGACAAGATTTGAACTGGTATAGCTATCTAATTCACTCAAATCTGAAGGATTGGAGATGTCAATAGAAGTAATACACTCCTCATCGGGGGAAGCGACATAGGCGACTTGGTTGGCTAAATCCAAGGCAATGTCCTCTGCACCTTCAAGATTACCACTATTAAAGCTATCAATCTCACTCATGGCCGAAGGGTTGGAGATGTCTATAGAAGTGATGCGGCTTGCGGCGAAAGCGACAGCGCTACAAACAACGTAGGCAACTTGATTGACTGTGTCCAAAGCAACAGCTGTTGAGTTCTCAAGATTTGAACTGGTATAGCTATCTAATTCACTCAAATCTGAAGGGTTGGAGATGTCAATAGAAGTGATGCTGTCACCCCCAAAGGTGGCGACATAGGCGACTTGGTTGGCTAAATCCAAGGCAACGTCAAATGCAGAGCCAATGTTTGAACTGCTGAAGCTACCTAACTCACTCAAATCTGAAGGATTGGAGATGTCCATGGAGGTAATTCGGCCTGAAGAACCGACATAGGCGATTAACTTATCACCACCAGCCCCAGCCGCTCCCATCTGCATCAGTCGAGAAATACTCATGCCAGTGCATCCCCTGCTTGGAAGCCGTACCAGTTAGTCCCACCGTCAACCGTGTAGAACACGAACACATCCGTCTCACCGCTTGCAGGTGCATCAGGCGCTGTGCCACCGGGCCAATCCACTGAGGCAGGCCATGAAAGTGTGTGAGTGCCTCCAGCAGTGACACGTAAGCTAAAGCCATAGGCGTCGTCCGTGGTCAGGTTAACGCCGCTGTAGTCGAACGTGAAGGTCGTGTTGCCGCTGGTGGTCAGCGTGAAGCTGTTC
>Ga0102945_1000428_pt1 | contig 12785 bp, 10 predicted proteins | sample SalPonred_H2O_MG_FD_78207 | JGI IMG/M metagenome (GOLD analysis project Ga0102945, IMG submission 78207) | Salt pond water microbial communities from South San Francisco under conditions of wetland restoration - Salt Pond MetaG R2_restored_H2O_MG ...
CGCACAGCGCCGGCCCGCCGAACCGCCCCGTCCAGTCAACGCAGTAGGACTCCATCGTGGATGGCTCTTCCAGCACGTGGGACTCCCCCACGATCGCCCGCAAGTTCGCGATTAAGCCGTCAGCCACCGCGCGCGCCGTCTCATCGGAATCGTTCGACACGGAGTTATCCTGACGTACAACCTGCTTCCCCGCGGACGGAGTGCCCCATGCGCCGATCGTCGTCTCGAGTTCGCGACGCCATTCATTGGCGTGGCGCCGCCCTGGTCGCCTGCGTGGGAATCACTGCAGCTGCCATCACCGCAGCGCCCGCTGCGTCGGCTGACGAAGTCCCCGCCAACGGCACCTTCACCTTCAGCACCGGCCCCGGGATCCTCCCCGCGTGGGACAGCGCTGGGATTTCGCTGGTCGGCGTCTCGCCGGGGTCGGTCATCACCAACACCGGGACCAACATCGCGCGCGTGACGCTGCCGATCGTTGTCAAGTCCGGCACCGCCAATGCCGCCGCTGGCGGCTTCCGACTCATCAACAACGAGACCGGCGAGGGGTTTCGCTGCTCGACACCCACGATTGATACTCGGGCGCGCGTGATCGATTGCGTGCTGCCCAGCGGTTACAACGCCGCGGTCTTCGAGATAACCGACATCGCTGAACGCACCAAGGTCAACACCGACGAGACGAAGACGACGATCTTCCAGGGCATGCAGATGCGGATCATCAACCGCGAAATGGCCAAGCGACTCAACGACGAGCTCGACACCAGCGTGTTCTCCGCGAGCGTGGTCATCGGAGATGGTTCACTCATCGTGACGCGAGATCGCTAGTCACACTCATCACTTTTTTGTCAATTTTTTACTCACAGCACTTCAGTGCTCGTGGCGTCGCAATTCGTTCTCACTTGGTTTGGCCATCGGCGTGTCGTGGTGACAACTAACACGTAAGTAAAAACCACGTAAGGAGACATGCCATGAAGACCCAGACCTTCGGCGCTGTGGCCGCCAGCATCCTGATCGGATCCAGCGTCCTGCTCGCGCCAGCTGCCACCGCAGCCCCCGCCTCGACCGTCATCGCCGTCGATCAATCGGGCGTGGTCATTGCTCAGGATCAGACCTCGCAACTGCGGGCTGTTCCCAGTGCACCGCGCGCCATCACCGTCACCACCGAGCCGGGAACTCTCGTCACCGTCCAGGCGCCGGGCGTCAAGTCCCAAGCCAGGGTGACGAACAAGATCGGCCAGGCCACCTTCGCCAAGTTGAAGGCCGGCAAGACCTACACCGTTTCAACGAACGACGACGACGCCACCGTGGTTCCCGTCATCAAGGTGGGTAGGGCAAGCGACCTCACGATCATGACCACCGACCAGCCCGGAACCATCCAGGCCACCTGGCAGCACAAAGCAACCAAGGCCCGCGGCGACGTCGGCTACACCCTCACCGCAACCCCACTGGGAAGCCGACAGGACGATGACGTCATCACCACCGAGTCCACCACCACCGAGGCAGACTTGACCGGCCTCGACCCGCTGGTGATGTACGAGTTCTCGGTCACTCCACACAACGCACTCGGAAACGGGAAGGCAAGCACCGCAACAATGAATCGCACCCTCGCGGCCATCACAGGACACGGCGCTCCGAACGACGCTGAGACAGATCAATCGGCCAATGTGGAAGCCGATCAAGCCGACAACGCGACTGACGAAGCAGAGAAGGTCACGCCAGTCCGGCCGGTAACCCCGGCACCGCAGCCAGCACCGAAGCCGGCCCCCGGACCAGCTCCGCAGCCCAGCACCCGCACCATTTGGATCTGCCCGAGCGAGTACAACGACGTCAACGGTGTGTGCACACAAGAGCGCGCCTACACGTTCACGGAAACGACAGAGACCGCGCCCTACACGTACAGCGAAAACTTCCACCAGACCGGCTGGCAGGACGGATCCTTCGCACCAGCTCCGTGCACCTTCGGTACGTACCACGCGAATGGCCCACAGGGAGAGGGCTGCTACGTCGCAGCAGGCCCAACCGGCTACTACACAACCGACAAGGATGCGGCCCCGACCGGCTGGACCGACGACGGATCCCAGTACACACGCACCGTCAGCTCCAAGGATGAGACCCCAGAAGGCTTCTCTGACAACGGCTCAGTGTGGGTACGAACCGCCGAGAAGATCGCCAAAGTCGTTCCGGCGTAGTTCACCCACTAGCCGGTGGGTGAGCAGTTCTCTCCCACCGGCTAGAGCGACAGATGCGAATTCCCAGGTGTCAGACGAAGACGATTCCGGTACCGGAAAAATGCCCAAAACTTCCAAGGTCTATTCGCGGGTAGTTGATCCCGTCTTTCCACAAAGAGTGCATCCCTGCGAACCGGATGTCATCCAAGATCATCAGAGAGCCAGGCTTCATTACATTCAGGATTCGCGGGACTACTGCGGGTTCAAACATTCCATCCTTGGGGCCATCCACGAACACCAAATCGGCATTCGCGAAGAGCTCACGGTTCCCAACCCAGATCTCTTCCTGAATCAAGTCTCCGACAACTTGCGCAACATTTGGATATCGCTTGAGAAGATCTGGAATCGAACCGGGAATCCGATCAACGCTCACAATGTCGAAGGTCACGACCTGCTTTGCATCTCGACTCAAGATCGCGGCGGCCGCTCCCTGCCAGGTTCCAACTTCAATGCAAAGTCGAGGTTTGAGCGCCCCGCTGAATCCTGCGAGGAGTCAATCGTGCTCGCCAGGCCACATGGCTACGAAATCACGATCAACACTGTGGACGAGGCTCTCAGCCACGTCGTCAACTCTGGTGCTCAGACACTGATCTAGAGCCCGGAGAAGAATCTCAACATGGCGATCCACAATGGGTGGCAGCAATTGGCTCTGCGGGACTACCGGGACGACATCCCATGGGTGTTGAACATAGATGAGATAGGACACCCGGCGCCGAAGTTCGTCAAGCCAATGCAAGCGCCACCAATGGGGCCTCCGACTAGCATTGGACATACGCAGGGTCTGCCTTGCCCGCCGATGCGCTTCAACTTCTCCACAATCGTGGATCCAGCAGGACCTTGTCCGTCGAAGCCAATGTCATCGGGAGCAGTTCCGGAGAAGCGCCGGACCACGAGGAGAGGATCTGTTCCCACTCGACCACTGATGAGACTCCGACCACTACGTGCGTTGCCCACGGCAATGCCTTGACATGTGCCAGGCACGCCTGGATCGGCGAGACCGAACCCGATTGAGTGATGAATTCCCAGTAGCGACGTAACTCAGGATGATCGAGGAATTGGGTTTCCGCCTCGTCCACGAGCAACCCCTGCAAGAACGCCGAACGCACTGCTACTTCAGTTCCAATCGCAGCGAGTTCTTGCAGTGGCACGTCTCCATCGAGCCGTCGATCGAGGGGGTTCGCGGGGACTTGCACAGCGCCCATGTCGACACCTGCGCGATCAAGATGTTTTCGAAAACTGTGGACATCGTCGCTGGTGTAGGCAGCTACACCAATTCGCTCAACGAGTCCCTGCTCCAAAGCACTCATCATTCGTTCAACAATCAGATCCCGACCGCTGAAGTCCACGCTTTCCCACTCGCGCACCAGGCACGCTTCGAAGCAGTCCCGTCCCAACGCTTCCAAACTCTGCTCGATCTGCTCCACGGGATCGACTGAATCGGTACCGACAATCTTGGACGTGAAGGAAAACGCCGATGCCCACGGTCGCAACCGATTCAACGCATCGCCATAGACGGCAGCGGTATCGATGCGGCTGACACCAGCCTCGGAAGCCAGATCTACGATTTGAGCAATTTCCCTGTCATCCACCCGCCCTCGTGTGTTGGTGATGCCGTACCCATACCCGAACTGCGCGGTACCGAGGACTAGTTGGCTCACAGGCCGATTGTGGTGGATCGGGGATACCGTGTCGTCATGCCCACCGTGGTCCGAACCCCAAAGGCGAAATTGTGGGTTGAGTTCTGGAGCCCGTTGGCTATTAGCGCGCTGATTTTCCTGGTGGCACAGAACTGGTCGGGCCTGGACACTCCTGATTCAGAGTTTTATGCGTCATTGGCGATTTTCACCGAGCAAGTAACGGATCGCGCGCCGATCGACAGTTACTACTGGACACGCTTGGGCATGATCGTTCCGGCCCACGCCGGTATCTCAATTCTTGGTATCTGGGAGGGCTTTGCCGTCTACAAGGCACTTCTGATCGTCATATTCACGTCAAGTCTCTTTTCGATCAGCCGTCGCTTTACTGGGTTTTGGCGAGCTACCTGGCTCACCGCTGCGGCGGCAAGCAGCTCGATTGTTGTTGCCTACTTCGGCAACCCGTACGTGTCAGCGACAGTCATCGCCGGTCTGGCAGGGCTGTTGGCCTTGTCCCTGCGAGAAGACACGCCTGGCGCGATTGGGAGCGGAGTTGCCCTGGGCTGGCTCGCTATGACCTACCCGACAGGCGCGCTGCTCGGGACCATCATGTGGGTGAGTCTGCGAATCTACTTACGCTCGACCAACACGGTGACGTGGAGACAAACATTGAAGCGTCTCGCCATGACGGCGGGGACGCTAGTCCTAACCTTCGGGATCTTCTGGCTGTTCGGCAGACTCCTGTTCCCCAGCCTGAATTGGTGGCAGACCTTCATCGAGGCTTCGGCCCAAGACCACGCAGTTTTTGGTAGCGGTGACTGGGTATGGCTTCGAGATATTTCACTCCTGGTTCCCGCATCAACCCTGATTCTCACCCTCATAAACAGCCGGAAGGCCACGCATCAAGTTCCAGCAGACCTTGCGCTGATCGCCTCGTCCTCCTCCATTGCCTTCTACCTCGCATTCGCACCGATTTTCGGAGCACAATTTCTCGAAGCTCCCCTGCATCAGGTTCTCATTTGGCCACCCACGCTCATCGCGATAATTCTCGTTGCCGCGAGTCGAATGATTGATTCCCCGCCTCGGACATCCGCAATGATCCTGGTCGCCACTGTCTCGGCCGCAGTCATCCTCGCGGCCGGATGGCTTGCTCCCGGGTTGTCGTTCCCCGTCGGAGTCGCGATTTCGATCACAACAACCGCCGTCGTACTTGTCGCCCCTCAGCGCACGGTCGTGACTATCCTTACCGTTGCGCTCTTTCTCACCGGTGCACAACTGCTGCAAAACTCACGCCCGCAACTAGGCACGTTCATGCTCGATCCGTATTACTGGGCGTTTACCAGCAATCCGAACGAAGAGAAGCTGCGCACAGCTGTTAACGCCCAGCGATGGTTGGTCGACAACACATCACCCGATGATCGTCTCCTCTTATGGGTGGACGGCCCGTGGCGCGAAGGCGACCGAGAGCTCTACTCAGTAGCGGCGATGCAGTTGTGGGGAGAGAACCGCCTCACTTTGGAGCCCACACTGTCCGACGACTACGGCCTAAACAAGCTCAGCGAGATCCAACCGACCGCTCTCGTGCTGTACGGAAAATCCATGGATGCTGTGTGGGCTTTCTGGGATTCCATTCCTCGGCAACTAGATCCTTCGCCTCCGCAGTGCTACGACTTCACATGGCCGACTGATCCGACAAGCGCGTTTCCCACGTCAGTGGGGCACACTTGTATCGTTCGTCTCACGAAGGGGTAGGTCAATTCCATCGCCAACAGGCCAAGTCGGCCATCTAAGCCAGGAACCTGTCACGCGTTCGCCTGGCGGCCGCGGACACTCATGGCCAACCTGGGCAGTACCTCTGGCAATCTGGACTGCCGGTTCGGCGTGGATTCTCGTCATCCTCGCTTGGATGCGGGCTTTCCATAGCGAGAGTTTGGACCAGGGAGCAATTCTCCGCCTGGGTGATAGCGCCGACTCCGCCTGGCAAACGATTCGCATCTGGGAAATGTGGCTCCTCGGTCCTCAAACGCTTTGGCACATGCACGTCTACCCACCCCTGTACGACGGGATCCGATTCCTGCTCATGCTGCCCGAAACACTTGCCGGTGCTCCGCCAACCGCGTTGGCGGTGGATAAGAGGTTGTACTGGGTAAGTGCCGTCTTGTTCGGGCTGGTGGCAATGATCGTGTACCTGTGGGTACGCGATCTAACCCACAACGGCTGGTGGGCGCTCACCGCTAGTGGCCTCTGGATGCTCCTTCCATCGTCGATTTCGTTCATGACCATCCTCAACCAGACCGGTTTGGCAATCGCAGCGATGGCGGTGGCGTTCTACTTCCTCTACCGCTTCCTGCGAACAAGACGGAATATCTACGCCGCGGCATTTCTCGCAGCGCTGCTTGTTGCTTCATTGACTCGCAATGTTGTCCAGATCCATGTCTTTCTTGTCCTGTGCATCGCCGTCTTCGCGTTCTACTGGATCGGACGACCACGATCGTGGCGGTATCTCATCGTTTATGCGTTACTCCTTGGCGCCATTGCGTTTTGGCCCGTGCGCGCGTACATGATGTACAGCACGTTTGATGTCTCCACACACACCGGCTACAACCGGGCCGGCGCATTGTGGATTCATCCTCGGACGGTGCCTGAGCCGCAGTGGCCAACAAATATCGAGCAGAACGCAACGCTCCTTTCGAGCGGTTGGAACACGCAAGAAACTCTGCGAGACAACTACCGACTCGGGTCTGCGGCAAATGCATTCATGCTCTCCCAGCCTCTGACGGCGGCCGAGCGCATGCTCGATAGCGCACAGGTCACCTGGCCGGTGATGTTTCGGTCCATCTTCGTGCAGTGGGAAAACGAATTCCTGTTCGAATACCCGCTAGCCCGACCACTGGATAACGTCTTCTCCGGTGCATCATTCCAACTGTTGATTGCGGCTTCTATTCTCGTTCTACTCGCGCGAGTGATTGTCAGCCGCGATTACCGGATCTTCTGGCGATACGGCTGGTTTGCGGTCTTTTGGGTACTGACCGCTGCTCCAGTGGTGCTTTCCAATCGCCACTGGCCAATTGAGGAAATGATTCCTGTGCATTCGGAGGCAGATCGCTTGCGAGCGCTGATTGACCTACCTCTCTATGTGCTGATGTTCTTCGCGGCCTTCACAATTACGCAATGGATTCGATCGGCGCGGAGAACCCAGCCGATTTCTGAGGTGACTTCATGACCACAGGCACCCATACCCACCGGAAGGCAGCGCTCGAAGCATCCATAGCCGCAGTGGTCACACTGCTCATGAGCTTGGCCGTCTTCGGCCCGATCTTGAGGTGGATAGCGGTCGGCTGGTCAGGCGGAGACATGCTGTCCACGTATATCAACGTCGAGGTGTGGCAAGGATTCAACTACAGAGTGACCGAGCAGTTTGGCTTTCCACTCGGCATGAACTTGAACTACTTCCCCGGTATCGACATCACCGAAAACACCTTTGCTGCTGTGACGTCCGGAATTGCCGGTACACCCTTCGTCGGCATCAACATCCTGATTCTTCTGACATTTCCCCTTGTGGCATTCCTGGCCTATTACCTATTCCGTATGACGGGATTGACCGGACCGCTAGCCATTGCTGGAGCAGTTGTCTTCTCACTGATCCCCTTCCATTTTGGCCGGGCGCTCGGGCACACCTACCTCGCCACTCTCTACAGCGCCGTGTCCGGAATGGCACTCGTCTTGCTCGTCGGATCCGGTCGATTCGAACGGATGGTTCGACATATTCGCAAGCGATCAGTCCCACGATCACGGAGAGCGTTGCTAATAGCCGCGATTGCCGGATTGGTCGTAGTCACGGCCTGGACCGGCGTTTACTACGCGGCCTTCACACTCCTTCTCGGCACAGCAGCGCTCGCGTGGCGCTTCGCCAAAGGAGCAACGTGGCGACAGCTCTTCATTGATGCAATTCCCTTGATCTCGATCACCTTGCTAGCGCTCATCGGGTTTATCCCGAGCCTCTTGACGACTCTTTCCGAACCGCCTATCGGGGTACTGAGCGACCGCCTCCCGTATGACTCAGTTGTCTTTGCCGGCTATCTCACCGTTCTCGTCCTTCCGCTGCCAGCGAGCATGCTTCCCGGATTCGGCATCTACAACCGCTCGGTTTCCGAAGCAATCGCCGCCGGAGGCTGGGTTGAAAGCAGTGCCCAGTCCAATTACGGCACCTGGATCACCTCTGCAGCTTTGCTGACGCTCATCGTCGGTCTGATCATGCGATCGCGTAAGCGTGCAGCCGGAGTTGAGAGAGACGACATGACTCCGTTCGTTTCTGGGAACTTCATCACCTACTTGATCGTCGCGAGTCTGCTGCTGTTCATTCCGTGGGGACTGAACTACCTCATCGCGGGGACCCTGACGGCCCAAATTCGCGCTTGGAACCGTCTCACGCCCATCTTGCTGTTGCTTTTTCTCCTGGGCGCAGCAGCCGTGCTACGAGATTCCCGCATCGCAAGAAGGCCTGCATTATCCATCGGTGTGACTGCCATTGTCCTGACATTGACCTTCGTTGACGCCGTTCTACCGTTCCGGCAGGCATATGCCGACAACGCCAAGAAGGGTGCGGAAATTACCAAGGCGGGCCGGGATTATGCAATAGCGGTCAATTCAGCAATTCCTGAATCATGCGGGGTCCTGCAACTGCCCACCATGGGCTACCCCGAATTTGGTGTGATCGGAGACGTCAACGACTACGACCACTTTTGGACATCCATCACCAACCCAGATAAACGTTGGAGTTATGGCGCAGTTAAGGCAACCGACGCCTACATCTGGGCTGGGCAGTTGCCACCCATTCCCACTGACGAGCAAATTTCACTCATGCGCCGGGCCGACTTCTGCGCCATTCACGTTGATGGTCGGGCATGGCGCGACGAGGAACGTCTCACAGTGCTTCAGAAAATGCGCAGTCGCTTCGGAGATGCGATTGCAACGGGATACGACGGCGACTGGTCGATGTTCGACATCCGCGACATCCCACCAGCGTCTGCGCCCGATGCCGAGAACTTTTTCCACCAACCCATGATCAGCGCAGACCCGAACACCACCCACCCAATTGAAAGCGAGGGGACGCAGACGTGGTGGTGGACAAAGAATCAGCAGTCGACATTCACACTGACGCCCACCCGCGAGGAGACACCCGTCAGCATTGTTCGGGGCTGGGTTGCCGCCCCATCATGCGGTCCTAGGCCAATCACCATCACACTCAGCGCCGGAAGCGGAGAAACCACGCAGAATCTCATCGCACTCCCAGACCAACAAACATATTTCGAGATCACCCCTTACAAATCCTCCGACTCCCCCGCCACGCTCGAAGTTGTGTCAAATGGGTCTGCTTGTGAGTCCGAGGATTTCACTGGAAAGCGTTTCGCTCAAGTTGGGAATCTTCAGACGTACTGACGTCCACGTCCTGGGGCCACTGCGTACCCTGATCTCCATGACGACCGGATGGGAGCTGTGGCAGCGGGCGAAGGCCCGCATTCCCGGCGGGTCCATGTTGCTATCCAAGCGCGCGGAAATGTACCTGCCGCAGGGGTGGCCCGCGTATTTCGATCGCACGGACGGTTGCCAGGTCTGGGATCTCGACGGCAATCGTTTCCTCGATCTTGGCTTCATGGGGGTGGGAACGAACATTCTTGGCTACTCGGATCCAGCGGTGGATGCAGCGGTGCGAGAGGTCATTGACAAAGGCAACCTGTCGACTCTGAACGCTCCTGAGGAAGTATTTCTGGCCGAGCGCCTTGTCGGACTCCATCCGTGGGCTGAAATGGCCCGATTTGCCCGCTCAGGGGGTGAGGCGTGCGCCATTGCCGTTCGCATTGCCCGCGCCGCTTCTGGCCGAGACGAGGTCGCCTTCTGCGGCTATCACGGCTGGCACGACTGGTACTTGGCGGCGAATCTGGCGGCCGATGCCCTCGACGGCCACCTGCTACCTGGACTGGAACCGGCTGGAGTTCCGAGGTCACTCGCCGGAACGTCCCATCCGTTCGCATACAACGATCTACCAGCCCTTGAAACGCTACTAAGCGAGCACCCTGGAATCGGCACCATCTTCATGGAGCCGCAACGGTCAACACCTCCGAAAGCAGGCTTTCTTGAAGGCGTCCGGGAGCTTGCAACGCGCCACGGCGCAGTTTTGATCTTCGACGAATGCACATCGGGTTTTCGGCGCCCGCTTGGCGGTTTGCACCTGGACCTCGGTGTGAATCCGGATATGGCGACCTTCGGCAAGACCCTCGGCAATGGCTACGCCATAACGGCGATCATCGGCCGTAGTGAGGTCATGCAGGCGGCACAGCAATCATTCATATCCAGCACTTTTTGGACCGAGCGCATCGGGCCTACCGCCGCGCTTGCCGCCCTCGCGGCCATGGAAGCCGAAGATGCTCCCGATCGCATTCACCACATTGGTGATGCGGTTCAACGGACGTGGCAGGAAATCGCCACGAGTGCTGGGCTGTCCCTCACGGTTGGAGGATTGCCAGCGCTGGCGTCGTTCACAATCCCCGACCGTGATGCGCCGACCATCAAGACCTTCGTGACCTCCAGAATGCTGGACCAGGGGTTCTTGGCCGGACCCAACCTGTATACCTCAATCGCGCACACCCCCGACATACTTGATGAGTACTTCGTTGCGTTGCGGTCGGTTTTCGAGGAGATAGCCGCGAACGACGACGATGAGCTACGCAAGCAGCTACCCGACGGTCTGGCGCAGTCCGGGTTCCGTCGGCTCACCTGACCCGCTCCACCTGACTATCGCAGCCGTCATTGCGACATCAGCGGAGAGAAAACCGGCGGCAAGTTCCGGCGCTTCAATCCGAGATCGATTGCCTCCCAAAAGCCCCGATTGGCCAGGTACTGCGCACGCTCCATCACACGTGCCGGGATTGCCTCAACGACATCCGGCTCGGCGAGCGCGTGGGCAATCACCGTCGGGAGTTCATCGAGGTCGCGGAAGTACAGATAGTCCTCGCCAGGAGTGAAAAACCTCGATGTACGGTCGACATCGTCTGTTGCGAGCACGGTCCCTGCGAGCATCGCTTCGACGACTCGGGTTTTGAGTTGCTGAATCGGTCTGGCATTGGATTGTGAGAAATTGATCGTGATGCGGCTGGCCGCTAGGGCAGCCATGTAGTCAACCCACGTCGGCTGCCCGGTTGTCGTGGTCTGGTAGTCATCGGCTTTGTCATGTCGATGCGGGTTAACTGCCACTGAAATACCTTGACGCTCGAGTTCCTCGATCGCGCTAACGCGATACGGATAGAGAACGCCGATGAAGGACACATCCCACTGTTTTTCTACCGCCGCACAAGCTTCGTGCACCAGATCGAGCGAGCTTGTCGACATCGGCATATTGACCGGGCCCACTTCCGGTCGGCCCCTCTTCATCGAACCATCCATAGGCATACAGATGTCGACGACCATGAATCGTGGTGACATGTGTGCAAGCCGGCGGCTCTGCGCATTGATCCAGTAGTAGGCCGAATCAAACATGACGCCCAGAAGTACACCGTCCCAGTTGCGCAAGAGTTCCGCCCATGCCACATCCCAGTGCCACGTAGAAGATTCACTTCCCGGATCGGATTCAATGTGAGTAATGATGTGCGTCGCTTGGACTTCATTCGCCTTGGCCACGAGGCGAGGGATCCACGACTCCCAACTCTCTCCTCGCGAGACGTCGAGAAAGCTCACTCGGGACTCATCGGAAATCTCGATGGCCGTCTGCCACGCTTCAAAATAGAAGTTGCGCGTGCCTGGACGCCACGATTCGAAATCAGGTCCTTCCTGAGGGACCACGAGCACATGCGGTTTCTGGACGGCCCCGATCGAGGTCGAATTGCGAACCACGCTCAGGGGGAAATCACGATCACGCTGCCGGTTCCAAATCCGCTCGTCTAGACCCGGGTAGATGCGCGAAGCAATGGAACCCGTCCGCGAACGCAGACTCATTGCGGCTGGGCCTCGAACAACGGTTGGCCCATCGCCCACTCTGGTCGGTAACGATCTAAGAGCGACTCAAGTGACTCGAGTCCGACGACCTCATTTTTGTCGTTCAGCAGTATTACTTGCCTCGTGAGCAGGTCCCTGGGCATGTTGCGAAGATTGGGCCATTCATTGGACCAGGCGTCTTCACCGTTCAACCATTCACGCCTCAACCAATCGACCACCGGTTGCCCTTCGGAATCCTTACCCGCCAGCCCCATAAGGATTCGCGAGCACGAGTAGGTCAACTGCCCGTCGGGGCCACCTGCTGGCTCACTAGCACCGGGTGGGAAGTAAATGCAGGCCACTGGGCTTGCACCGATGGGTTGATCGGCGACAGGTCGCACCTCCGCTGGCCACCAATAGCCTTTACGATCCTCACCGAACGTCTCGTATGTCGCGCGCCAATTGTCGGGAGCAACTCTGATCATCGCGCGCGGCAGAACCCCATCCACCACAAGCAAGAAGACCACACTCGCAAATGCGATGACCACGAGTGGTGAGCCGAACAATGTGCTGCCGCTGCCTTTCGATTCGGCCCATCGTCCAAGTGGAAGCAGCGCGACTGGCAAAGTCACCGCCAGGCCTGCCGCCGTGGCCAACATAATTGTCTTAACGGCTCCGTAGTTGGGACCACTTGAGGCGTACCAGGTGCCGAAAGTGGCTATGGCTAGTCCATAACCCAGCAACAGTGCCATGGGTGCCACAGGGACATACCGACGCCACCGTGAACTAGTTCCAGGGCGCCGGCAGCCGAACAGAACTACGCCACCAGCTGTCACAGCTGCTGCCGCCAGGACGCCTAGGACAGGCCCTACAACCTCAGTGCCCCCTTGGCTTTCCAGCAGTATGAGAGCCGGGACACGAACAGCAGACGAGACTCCACGACCGAATCCACCGCCCA
>Ga0102945_1000429_pt1 | contig 12783 bp, 9 predicted proteins | sample SalPonred_H2O_MG_FD_78207 | JGI IMG/M metagenome (GOLD analysis project Ga0102945, IMG submission 78207) | Salt pond water microbial communities from South San Francisco under conditions of wetland restoration - Salt Pond MetaG R2_restored_H2O_MG ...
AAGCCCTCAAAAGCCTGGGTGAGGCGTTTGCCCAGACCCTCACTGAAAACCTAGGCCAACAACACTTACTCAATGATGAGAGCACGGTCACACCACTGGCCACCCCCAGGCGGCTCGCCGTGCATGTCAGTCAGGTGAAATCCCAGGCACCGGATCAATCCTTCACAGAAAAACTGATGCCGGTCAAAGTCGGCTTAGACGAAAACGGACAAGCCACGCCAGCGTTACTTAAAAAGCTGGCCGCCAAAGGGCTTGAGCACATGGGCGTGGATCAGCTGCAAACCATCGACGACGGGAAGCAGGCTTATTTGATTGCCACGGGAACGGCCAATGGTGCCGCCTTGTCGCAAGCCATCGAAGGCGCCTTATCGGCTGCAATCAACGCGCTGCCGATTCCAAAAGTCATGCGCTATCAACTAGCCGATGGGCACACCACCGTGAGTTTTGTACGACCTGCCCACGGTCTTGTGGTTTTGCATGGTGACCAATTGATTGACGCGCAAATATTGGGATTGTCTTCGCGTCGTGAAACCGATGGCCATCGGTTTCTAACCAACACGCCCGTGACTTTGTCCTCGGCTGATAACTACGAGACCGAACTGAGCGAGAACGGCCGCGTGACCGCAAGCTTTACAATCAGGCGTGCAGCCATTGAAGCCAGCTTGGTCACCAAAGCTGCAGAGCTCGGTGCCACGCTAGGCGAAGACCCCGCCGTCGAAGCATTGTTAGACGAGGTCACCGCCTTGGTAGAGGCACCTGCCATTTATGTTGGTGAATTCGAACCGCGATTTTTGGCGGTACCTCAGGAGTGCTTGATTCTGACCATGCGTCTGAATCAAAAATATTTCCCTTTGTTTGATCCCCAGACAGGGCGCCTCACCCATCATTTTCTGATTGTGAGCAACATGCCGATTAGCGACCCCTCGGCGATCATCACCGGCAACGAGCGCGTCATCCGCCCTCGTCTGGCAGACGCCGAGTTTTTTTACCTGACAGACAAGCGACAACCTTTGATTGATCGCTTGCCCGCCCTAGAAAACATCGTTTATCACAACAAGCTCGGTACCCAGCGCGTTCGCATTGAACGCATCCGGCAGATCACGCAATGGATCGCCACCGCCTTGGGCGTAGACGGCTCCGAGAGTGCGCGTGCAGCATTGCTCGCCAAAGCGGACTTGACCACGCAAATGGTGGGCGAATTTCCTGAGCTGCAAGGCGTGATGGGTAGCTATTACGCCAGCGCCGACGGCGAAGCGATAGGCGTTATCAATGCGATTAAGCACCAATACCAAATTCGGTGGCAGCAAACGGCCGGTCCTGATGACCTGCCCGGTATCATTTTGTTCATGGCCGAGCGTGCCGAGACCTTGATCGGTATATGGGGGATTGGTTTGGCCCCCACTGGCGAACGCGACCCTTACGGTTTGCGTCGGGCGGCACTTGGGTTAATCAGCGGTTTTGAGCAATGGCGCGAAGGCGGTCAACTGCCGCTATCAGGCGATCACCCTCTTACGCTAGAGACCCTATTGCAGGCCGCTCGAGATACCTTCGATGACAGCCTGGGACTCGCTGAGACAACCGTTGACGAGGTCTCACGATTTGTGCGCGAACGCTATCGCAACCAGCTCTTGGGGCAGCAATCCCGTGAGGCGGTGGATGCGGTTTTGGCGCTCAATCCAGCGTTGCATCAAATCACGGCCCGAGTTCAAGCGGTGCAAGCTTTTATGGAAACCCCAGAAGCGCCGAGCTTGGCAGCCGCGAACAAGCGGATCACGAACTTGCTGAAAAAAAATGCCACAAACGCCACGGATCTTGATGCATCGGCGCTAACCGACGCGGCAGAAAAGAAGCTCTGGGAACAAGTGCAAGTCATCGCACCGGTTGTTGAGCAACACATGGCGCAAGCGCACTTCGAGGCAGCCTTAAACACCTTGGCGACACTCAAAGACCCAGTGGATCGTTTTTTCGATGAGGTCATGGTAATGGCTGAAGACCCGTTGGTTAGGCAACAACGGCTTTGTCTACTCGCGCATTTGCATCGCCTCATGAACCAAGTGGCTGACATTTCAAGGCTAGCCGCGTGAAGCTCATCATTCTCGACCGTGATGGGGTCATCAATACAGATAGCAAAGACTACGTTAAACACCCGGACGAATGGCATCCCATTGAAGGCAGCTTAGAGGCCATTGCCCGCCTGCACCAAGCGGGCTGGAAAGTCGTCGTGGCTTCAAATCAATCGGGACTGGCGCGAGGTTATTTTGATGCCGCCACCTTGCACGCCATGCATCAAAAGTGCCTCAGCCTGCTCAAGCCACTCGGTGGCAGCATTGATGCTTTTTTTGTGTGCCCACACGGTCCAGACGACGGTTGCCGTTGTCGCAAGCCTGGCACGGGACTGTTTGATGAAATCGCCAAACGATTCGACACCTCACTGGTGGGCATCCCTGCGGTGGGCGATTCGTTGCGTGACTTACAAGCGTCAGCCGCGGTCGGTTGCCAACCTTGGTTGGTGCTCACAGGCAACGGTGCGCAAACAGCCAAACAACCCAATCTACCGGCGAGCACGCGCGTGGCGAAGGATCTGTCTGAAGTCGCCGATCAACTCCTCACCCAAGCCGAGGGCGCCTAATGGCTGTCATTCGGGCAACGCTTTACTATCTCTTTCTAACGCTGACCGTCATCCCCTACGCGTTTTTGTGTTTATTGTGCGCCCCATTGCCGCTGCACTGGCGCTATCAAATCACGATGGGTTGGCCTCGACTGGCGATTTGGGGCGCCCGCTGGTTTTGTGGCGTGCGCTGGCAAGTCCAAGGCAGCGAACACCTACCCGACGGACCTGCGGTGGTTTTGGCGAAACATCAATCGGCCTGGGAAACGCTGTTTTTACCCAGCCACCTGCCCCGTGAAGTCTGCTTTGTGTACAAGCGTGAACTGCATCGCATTCCCTTCTTTGGCTGGGGCCTGGCGTTGCTGCGCATGATTCCCATCGACCGAGCCAAAGGCAAAGAGGCCTTTGAGCAAGTCGTGCAAATCGGCCAGAAACGCTTGGATGAAGGCCGTTGGCCCATCCTCTTTCCAGAGGGCACGCGCATCGCCCCCGGCAAAATGGGTCGTTTCAAAATGGGCGGTGCTTTGCTATCTGGTCGGACCAACAGCCCAATCATTCCGATTGCACACAACGCGGGCGAAGTGTGGCCAAGGCATGCCTTTACCAAAAAACCAGGATTGATTACTGTACGGATAGGTCCACCCATCTATCCCACCGGTTTATCGCCTGAGGCACTCAACGACAAAGTCGCCGCGTGGATAGACGCGCAAATGCGAGAACTTAACCCTGAACGCTACACAAAGTGACGACATGGTTCAGATGAATCAGCAATTATCTTTCGACTTAGATCTCACTCACACGGCAGAGAAACGCAAGCCCGAGATCGGCTCGCACGATCGCAGTGTGGTGCATCAAGGCGTCACGGTTACCTATCGATTACAACGCTCACGGCGCCGCTCTATCGGCCTCACCGTGACTGAAGAGGGTTTGCGCGTGAGCGCGCCCTCATGGGTCGGCTTGCGCCAAATCGATCAAGCCGTGATTGAAAAATTCGATTGGGTACAAAAGAAACTACAAGCCTTGCAAGTCAGGCAACACAACTTGGCGCACGCGGCAAGCCAGTGGCGCTCTGGCGGGCAGCTGGCTTATCTAGGCTGTCGGATCATTTTGCGCTGCGGCGTGGCACCCCCACAGAACACACGACAGACACCAAAGCCACCAAACACACAAAACACCATTTGGTTTGAAGGCGATCCTGACCAACCCGCTCGTGATCAAACGCTCTGGCTCGCCCTGCCCGAAGATGTCGACAGCGCACGCCTCAGGGACTTGGTGCAAACCTGGCTGCAACAAAGGGCCACCACTTGGTTTGGACAACGACTGGCCCATTTCGAGACCATCACCGGTTTGGCCCCGAGCAGTTGGAAACTTTCTTCCGCCAATACGCGCTGGGGGGTGTGTAATAGTGATAAACGTATTTTATTGAACTGGCGCTTGATTCATTTTGCACCGAACGTCATCGACTATGTGATTGCCCATGAGCTTGCTCACTTAGAAGAAATGAATCACAGCCAAGCATTTTGGGATAACTTAAAGCGTATCTATCCCGATTATCTTGAGGGACACAAAGCCCTCAAAGGCTTGTCCCCTGGCGATACGCCGAGGGTATGATGCTAAAACAAGACGCTTTAATAGGAGTCTGCGACTTATGAGAATACTGCACACCATGCTACGCGTCGGTAACTTGGACGCGTCCATCGACTTCTACACCAATGTTTTGGGGATGCGTCTGTTGCGTCGCCAGGATTATCCGGGTGGCCAGTTCACGTTGGCTTTTGTGGGTTACCAAGATGAGCGTGACGGGCCGGTCATTGAGTTGACGCACAACTGGGATACCCAGTCCTATGCCTTGGGCGACGGCTACGGTCACATCGCCCTACAAGTCGAAGATGCCGCCGGTACTTGCGAGCTCGTTCGACAAAAGGGCGGCAAGGTGGTTCGAGAAGCAGGCCCCATGAAACATGGCACCACGGTGATTGCATTCGTGGAAGATCCTGACGGTTATAAGATCGAATTCATTGAACGCAAAGCCGCTTAACGTCCACAACCACCCCCTGGGCCAGCGCGCGAACACGCCGTGCTAAACGGTCTCTGGTTTGGTTTTTTTATTATCGGTGCAGCCGCTGGATTGATCCAGTGGCTGTTGCTCGGTGATGCTCAAGTGTTCTCTCGGATGGTGGCCAGTCTATTTGACATGGCCAAACTATCCGTGGACTTGATGATCTTGCTGTTTGGCACGCTCACCCTTTGGTTGGGGCTCTTACGTATCGCCGAACAAGCTGGCCTGGTCCGCACACTCGGGCGCTGGATAGCCCCACTTTTTGCTCGCCTCATGCCCGGCGTGCCCCGTGGACACCCCGCGCTCGGTCTTATCACCATGAACTTCGCTGCCAATGGCCTGGGCTTAGACAACGCGGCCACGCCCGTTGGCCTGAAAGCCATGCGTGAACTGCAAACGCTCAATCCAAACCCGAGCGTGGCCACCGATGCGCAAATCTTGTTCTTGGTGCTTAACACCTCGTCGCTGACATTACTGCCGGTGACAATTTTTATGTATCGCTTGCAACAAGGTGCCCCAGACCCCACCTTGGTTTTTTTACCGATTCTGCTGGCGACCGGCGCCTCTACCTTGGTCGGGTTTTTAGCCGTTAGCTTTATGCAACGCTTGCCGCTGCGAGACCCTGTGGTTTTGATGTGGCTAGGCGCCACCATCCTTTTGCTGTCAGGCATTATGGCCACCACCGCCACCATGGCGACCGCGGTCGTGGCAGAGGTCTCTAGCCTCACGGGTAATCTGGTGTTACTGGGTATCATCCTACTGTTTTTGGTGCTAGGTGCTTGGCGCAAGGTCCCGGTTTACGAATCGTTTATTGATGGTGCCAAACAAGGCTTTGAAATTGCCAAAGATCTGTTGCCGTACCTGGTGGCAATGCTCTGCGCGATTGGGTTGTTACGAGCCTCTGGCGCCATGGATTTTGCTCTCGATGCCATACGCTGGACCGTTGAGGTGCTGGGCGGTGACACGCGTTTCATTGACGCCTTACCAACCGCCATGGTCAAGCCTTTATCGGGTAGCGCCGCGCGCGCCATGATGATTGAAACCATGCAGTTTCATGGTGTTGACAGCTTTGCGGGGTTGTTGGCGGCCACGCTACAAGGCAGCACTGAAACCACTTTTTATGTTTTGGCCGTCTATTTTGGGGCGGTTCGAATACAACGGGCGCGACACGCCGTTGGTTGCGCACTGCTCGCTGATCTTGCTGGTATTGTGACCGCCATTGTGGTCTGTTATCTCTTTTTTGGCGCTCTTTAAAGTAGATTAACCCACCATGAAAATCGTCATCGCACCCGACTCATTCAAAGAAAGCCTGACCGCACTTGAGGTCGCTGAGTCAATTGCGCGCGGCATACATCAGGTGTTACCTGAAGCGCAGACGGTTTGCATCCCCATGGCAGACGGCGGTGAAGGCACACTCGTCACCGTGCTTGACGCCACCGCTAGCGAGCCTCGTCACGCAAGGGTATCTGATGCGCTTGGACGCCCGATTGAGGCCCAATGGGGTTGGCTACCCGAACGAACCGCATTGATTGAGATGGCCAGCGCCGCCGGCCTGGAACACATCGCTGTTGAAGATCGCGATCCTTTGGTCGCCGATACCTTTGGTGTGGGCGAGTTAATACGGGCTGCTTTGGATGCTGGCGCCCGAACGATTGTGCTAACGGCGGGCGGCTCAGCCACCAATGATGGTGGTACCGGGATGCTGCGTGCATTGGGCATGCGTTGGCTTGACGATCAAGGGCAACCGCTGCCACCCGGCGGCGCGGCGCTGGCTCAACTTGATCGCGCCGACGCCAGTGGTCTAGACCCTCGCTTGGCTCAAATCGAGCTGATTATTGCTACTGACGTCAATAACCCACTGTGCGGTCCAAGCGGTGCATCAGCCACGTTTGGTCCACAAAAGGGCGCCACGCCCGAAGTTGTGCAACAACTCGATCGTGCATTGGCGCGCTTGGCTGATGTCACCGCACAAACCTTATCGAAAGATGTTCGAGACTCAGCAGGCGCTGGTGCAGCGGGCGGACTGGGGTTTGCGGCGATGGCATGGCTTAACGCTCAGATGAAGCCCGGGGTGGAAATGATCGCCGAGCTCGTCGATTTAGAAGCGTCGATTCAACAAGCTGACTTGGTATTTACCGGGGAAGGTCGCATGGATGCCCAAACACAGCAAGGCAAAACCCCCATGGGCGTCATGCAAATCGCCCAACGCCACCAAGTCCCAGTGATCGCCTTGGCGGGTCAACTCGGTGACGGTTATCAATCCCTTTATGAAATGGGTTTAACGGCTGCTTTCAGTTTGGCTAATGGACCATTGTCTTTGAAGCAAGCCTTTGAACAAGGTTCGGACTTGCTCGAAAGCCGGGCCGCAGACATCATGCGGACATGGCAGAAGGCGGCAACTGTGGGAACAGCGCGTCGCTTAATCGAATAAATCCAGCCACGTCAACCTGTTCTGCACGTGCTGTTGGCGCCACGCCGATGGCATCCCACGGAACCAACGAGGCCCAGTCACCGAGTGCGCGTCTAAGCATCTTTCGACGTTGGGCGAAGGCTCGCAGCACCACGGCGGCAAATAAGCCGTCATGTCGTGCCCTTGGCCGATCCGCACCGAGCGGTACCATGCGAACCACGGCTGAGACCACTTTCGGTGGTGGCTCGAAGGCTTCGGGCGGCACGTCAAACAACTTCTCCAGCCGATATCGATATTGCAGCATCACCGATAAACGGCTGTAGTCAGAAGAGCCCGCGGGAGCAACCATGCGATCAACCACCTCTCTTTGCAGCATGAAATGCTGATCAACCACTTGATCAGCGGCAGACAAACAGGCAAAAAGCAATGGTGTTGAAATGTTGTAGGGCAAGTTACCCACGATCCTCAAGTTCGGCCCGAGCTGGGTAAAGTCGACTGTCAAGGCGTCTTGCTCAATAACCGTGAGACGCGACTCAGGGTATTGGCCACGCAGCTGAGCAGCCAAATCACGATCGATTTCAATCACGGTCAAGTGATCCAATTTAGAGAGCAAAGGCGCCGTTAAAGCCGAAAGGCCCGGACCAATTTCAACGACGCGATGATCGCGCTGCGGTGCCACCGCGTCAACGATTTGATCGATCACCGACAAATCGACCAAAAAGTTTTGCCCAAACCGTTGTCTTGCCTGATGCCGCCCTTTACCGAGGCTCATTAGCGTTGCGGCCGAAACATTCGATTGTCGATATAGGTTTGATTACGCACCTGCTGTAACCAAGCATCAAAGGCACTGGCAGCACGCTGCCTAAACAACTGTTCACGCGCGAGATTACGGCGGTATTGGTCAGCCATGTCTTGGGTACGTCGCTCTTGCACCTCAATAATGTGCCAGCCGAACTCGGTTTGAATCGGCTGACTGATCTCGCCTACTTCCAGCTCCGTCATGGCCCGCTCGAACGCTGGCACTGTCTCGCCAGGGTTGAGCCAGCCTAAATCACCTCCCAAAGGCGCGGAACCATCATCCGAGACCGCCTGCGCGACTGTGGCAAAACTTTCGCCGCCTTGCACAATGCGTTGTCTAGCACTCTCCAAGCGTTGGCGGGCCTGTTCATCACTCATCACCTCATTTGTTTCAATCAAAATATGCCGCGCCTTGGTTTGATCGACCATCATTGGCCCTTCGGGCATGGTGAGTTTTTCTGGTTCAGGCGGTGGTGGGGGTGCCGGCTGTGGACCGCCCGCCCGACCCAACACTTTCAGAATATGGAAACCTGCTGGGCTTTTTAACACTTGGGAAATTTGACCCGCTTGCAAGGGACGCGCCGCCTGCAAAAACAGCGCTGGCCACCCCTCGGCAGGCCGCACACCGAGTTCACCCCCATTTGCTGCCTCTGGCCCGTCAGAAAACTCCGTCGCCAGGGCAGCGAAGTCTTTGCCTTTACGTAATTCCGCCCGTATACGGTCAATTTCCGCCTTACTTTGCGCCACCTGTTCTTCCGACGCCGACTCAGGCACTGCAATAAAAATTTGCGCAATCTGCAAGACCAACGGTTGAACTGGGCGAGGTTTGGGCTTTGGCGGTGGTGGCGGTGGCGGCGGCTTCAAACCACTGGCTTCGCGCGCTTGTGCCTCGCGTAAATACGCATCCACATCGGCGTCACTCACCCTCACACCCGTCTCGGCCATTCGCTGGCGGACGCGATCCACCACCATCTCATTGCGTAGGCGTTGTTGGTATTGCTCCCAAGTTAGACCCACTCGCTCGACCTGAGCCCGCAATTGAGCCATGGTGACATTGTTTCGATCGGCTACCGTCTGAACTGCCCGTGCCAAGTCTTGCTCGCTAATGCGCACACCCATCATTTCGCCTTCCTGGCGAATCAACGATTCCGTGATCAAACGATCTAACGCTTGCTTTTTGAGTTCGTCCTCAGCGGGCATGGGTCTCCCGCTGTTGCGCATCTCACCGGCAATTACTTTGGCCCGCTGATCGACTTCGAGTACCGTGACAACCGAGGAGCCAACCACGGCTGCAATGCCATCAACCGGAATATTGGCTTGGGCATTGTCCTGAACGCCGCCGCGCAAGCCCTGGGCTTGCGTCACGCCCATCGCGATGAAGAAAAACAAGCTTGCAAAAATTCCAGCTGATCGCTTGGTGACTGCCATTATTCATACCTTTCAAATTTGCCGACCGGATTGATGACCGGCGTAATATTCTGAAAATTGGGGATACTCTGACCAAGCAAGCCCATGGGATCTTGACCCAAATGCCCTAAGCCCGCGAGCTCGAGCTGAAAAAAGAACGCACTGTTGACCTGGTCAGGGTCAACGGCGTATCGCTGGTAAACCACCCTCGCTGCCCAACAACAATCCCCTTTGTACTCCAACCCAGCGATCGCCTGTGTCACCCGAGGTACGACGTCCCGCCTCGGGTCGTCGAGCAAGGAATAATCGACTCGACCCACCGAATAAACACGCTGCGTCAACGGCCACTGATAGGACAAACTCACCTGCTCTTGTCCCTGTGGCTGGAATCGACCCGTCGGATTGCGTTGATATCGATATGAAGCCGATATACTCGCCGCTCGCTTCGGGTTAAACCGGGTCACGATTTGTGCCCGATCCCAAGAGTCGTCATACGGGTTGTACTGCAAATCAATTGTCGCACTTAACGAGTCTGTTAAGGCGGCACTGGCGTTGATCAAAAACTCAGACCTGACATCGGTACGCGCCACTTCACCGGGCAGGGTAACCTGTTGGTCTTCAAAATAGACTCGCTGTCCGACAGAAAGTGCCGCCCGCTCAAACCCTGATTGCTCATCGAGCATGCGAGAGGTCAGTGCCATGGTCAGCTGGTTGGCGTTGGCAATTCGGTCCCAACCGCCGGTGTAGACGTTTTCTTGGAACGCTTGCGCAAAGCTGAAGTCAGACAAGGAGGTGTCGTAGACGGGCAGACTCGATTGATCCCGATAGGGGACGTTAAGGTAGTACACCCTGGGCTCTAAGGTTTGAATGGCATCAAGCCCAAAAAAAGAACTCGACCGTTCAAATGTCATCCCGGCTTCAAGCGAACTAATCGGTAGGATTCGGCTGTTGCTCGCTTGCCGGCCATTGACACCCGCCAAGCGATACCATTCTGTTTCGTAATGGGTCGCATGCAAGCCCACTTTTGGCGTGATAAACCAACCTGGGCGAACGATCGGGTAAGAGACCGTGTTGTAGGAAACCAATCGCTGTCCATCCTGGCCGTAAGGCTGACCAAATTCATTAAGCGGTCGATCAAACCAGATGGCGGCATTCTCGGACTGCAAGTCAAACCCGTATTGATTGAACCGCGCCCCGTTCAATGAGAGGGCGGGCACTTTGTTGTATTGCGGTGTGATGTCGCCGAGCGTCTGGTAGGTGCTGTAGTCAACCCTCGCGCGCCAGTCGCGGCTACTCCACCCAACAAAACCTGTGCGTGCCAGTGCCGTGGTCGTGGCCTCGTTAACCCCTAAAATCGAAAAGTCTTTGAAGTAATCATCATCAGAGACACCGCTGATATTCCAGCCACCATAAAACCCACGACCAAACCGTTGACTGTGCTGGGTGGAGTACAACCACCGATCGGTCTCGGTCTCATAATCGCTGTTGATATAAGTGCCCGCGATTTTTCCATTGAATGACTGGCCTAGATAACGAAACTCGCCGCCCAATTGCAAGCCGCGTTTGCTCATGGGACGCAGCGTGATCGTCGCGTCATAGTTCGGCGCCAAGTTCAAATAATAGGGTAAAGAGAACTCCATGCCCGTTTGACTGGTTGTCGCGAAAGTTGGCGCCAAAAAACCAGACTTTCGCTCGGCACGAATGGGAAACGTCAAGTAAGGCGAAGCCAAAATAGGCACACCCTTAAAGAAAAGCACCCCGTTACGTGCGACGCCTTCGTTTGCGTCGTTGTCGATGTCGACTCGACTCGCGTTGATGTACCACGCGGGGTCAGGGCATGGGCAGCCGCTGTATCTAACGTCGTTAACGGTCATTTCGTTGTTGTTGGCCAACTCGGCTTTACTGCCCACGCCCGCCCCGCCATTGGATAACCAAAACGACGGCGACTCAACCTCGCCCTTCTCCGTTTCAAAGTTGTACCGCATGCCCGGGCCGACCACCACGTTGCCGTTACGTATCAAACGCGCATTGCCTCTGGCAGTGGCTTCGTCGTTTTTTTGGTTGTAAAGCAAATACTCACCACTCAAAACCGCGTCAGCACGCCTCACCACCCCCTCGCCTTTTAGAACGAGGTTGGTTTGTTGATCGCTGACCATCTCTTGGGCGCGTAGGTAAGCCGGCAATTCATCTTCCGAGACGGGCACAGGTGCCAACATCGGCGAGGTCGTCAGACCGCGTAAAATAACCCCAGAGGCGGCAGACGTGTCTGGATTGGGCGTCTGCGCCCAGGCGAGCGCCGTCACGGCTAGCCACCCTGTGACCAACGCAACGCGAGTGACCCAAGCGCCCCTCAAAACCAATACCCGCAAACGAACTGCATCAAACACTCTCTTCAATCATGTGGCGCACCCATGGTCACGCAAGACACTCTATTATAGAGACCGGTCCATCCGTCAAGACAAACCGCCATGAGCCATTCAGAATCCCAAAAACCAACCCCAAACATCACCCATATTAATCGCGATCGCGCCCTCACTCAGTGGCTCAATGGGTTAGATCCTAAACTCGATTTAAATCTCGCGAGCTTGGCGCCAGCCTCTTCAGACGCGAGCTTTAGGCGTTATTTCCGGCTCAAGGCGGGCGAAAGCACCACGATCGTCATGGACGCACCCCCACCGCAAGAGGACTGCCGACCATTTTGCGATGTCACGGACCGTCTTTTGTCAGCCGGGGTGACCGTCCCGCATATTTTAGCCAAGGATATAGAGCAAGGTTTTCTGCTCCTGACCGACTTGGGTCGACAGACTTATTACGACCAGATTCAAGTGGGCTTGCCTGACTCAACCCTTCAAGCCCACTACCGAGACGCCATCGCTGCTTTGGTTACCTTACAAAGCGCCGACACGCAAGGTTTGCCGACCTTGGACGCCGACCGCCTGGGCGCCGAATTGCAGCTTTTCCCGGAATGGTTTGTTGAAAAGTATCACGAGGTTTCACTCACCCCCACCGAGCTCGAGCCATTGCAAAAACTGTTCGATCAATTGGCCACGACTATTGCACGTCAGCCCACCGTGCTTGTCCACCGTGATTTTCATTCGCCTAACCTGATCGCCTGTGATGATCCGAAGGTTGGCAGCAATCCTGGGGTATTGGATTACCAAGATGCGCTGGTGGGACCCATTACGTATGACATCGCGTCCTTGGTCTTTGACGCCCGCACCACTTGGCAAGAACCGCAGCAGCTCGACTGGGCGATTCGCTACTGGGAGCAGTCCCGCGCCGCGGGACTGCCCGTGGAGACGGATTTCGCGACCTTTCATGAACAGTACGAGTGGGCTGGACTACAACGCAACCTACGCATTCTCGGGGTGTTTGCCCGCCTGCATCTACGGGACAATAAGCCGGCCTATCTCAATCACATGCCACGCGTCTTGCAATACGTGCGCCAAGTCGCTAGCCGTTACGGCACCTTCAGGCCTCTTTTAAAGCTATTAGATCGCT
>Ga0102945_1000430_pt1 | contig 12753 bp, 17 predicted proteins | sample SalPonred_H2O_MG_FD_78207 | JGI IMG/M metagenome (GOLD analysis project Ga0102945, IMG submission 78207) | Salt pond water microbial communities from South San Francisco under conditions of wetland restoration - Salt Pond MetaG R2_restored_H2O_MG ...
GGGAGGCCCGCATAGATTGGGGGTACCCAAAAACAAAACGCCCAACCGAGAACGGTTGGGCGTGAATCACTGGTGGCCCGGGGCGGAATTGAACCACCGACACAAGGATTTTCAGTCCCGTACTCACCGTCTTTAGACTATAGATTTCAAGCGGTTAAATCACCCAACAAAAATATCGTGCACAATTTGTATTTAGAAATCAATATGTTGAGGTGTGGCGTTAAAACTGTGAGCACAAATTGTGGCAGCGTTTGTGAAATTGCTTAAGCCAAAATGTGTAACAAAAAGTTTGGGGGGCGCGGCGTGAACGGGATCGACGATGCCTGTAATTACCGCATTTTTCCCACACTTCGCAGCCGCTTGTCGGTCACACCCTATATAGGTCGTCCAAAGGCGGCAATGGGCATAAACTCAGAGTAGCGACTTCGTTTTCTACAAAGCCCCCAGTTTTTGAATAACAGATTATTCACAAGCGTCAGATCTTCGAAGATATTGCTCGCTGTAATTTCTTTTGAGCGGCCTGCACTTGTTGACGCTTGCGCTCAGCTTTGACAGCCACTTGTGCGCGGTCTACATTTTTCTTCAGCACAGCAATTCTTGCCTGTGCTGGTGTCTGCGGCAGTTGGGGTTTGATGGTTGTGACTTCGTAAATTAGCATTGGGATCTCCTTTGCTGTATTTACTCAACTGTCGTGTGACACGACAGTTTGATAACTGATTCAAGCGTCCCGTTACAGGACACTTGATCTTTCAACGTTTAAAGCCAGAACCTAGTGCGCCACCGATAGCTGTTATTTAGCTGCTTAGGTAACATAACTATTCCATATGGGATATCAAAAAAATATTCAACTGAATCTAGAAATGACCGTGTTCAGGCGTTAGAAATATTTTCCCCATTAATCAATCAATCTTAGTTTGTGCTCATGATCTGCGATCACTTGAACTGGAATTTTGATACGTTTTTCTAATCAGATAGGTTGGACGACGTTTGGCCTCCATATATGTACGTCCAACGTATTCACCAAGAATTCCTACACCAATGAGTTGTAGGCTTCCGAAGAACATGATCGCGACAAACAAAGACGCATAGCCCGGTACATCCACACCAAAAATCAATGTGCGAATAAAAATGAAAAATCCATACATGACAGTAATGAGAGCTCCCGCTACACCAATGTATGTCCAAAATCGTAGTGGTATGGTGCTGAAGCTTGTGATTCCCTCTAGGGCAAAATTCCAAAGCTTCCAACCTGAAAACTTTGAAGTACCAGCAGAGCGCGGTTGACGAACGTATTCAATAGTGACCGACTTGAATCCTACCCAAGCAAAAAGACCTTTCATGAATATTTGCTTTTCGGGAAGTAATTTAAGAGCATCCACAACAACGCGCGTCATGAGTCGGCAGTCTCCAACATTCGTTGGAATTTTGATGTGGGAGAGTAAATTGTACGTGCCGTAAAATGCAGCTGCGCTCAATCTCTTACTGATGCTATCGCTTTTTCTGTCTGAGCGTTTAGCCAAAACGACATCTGCATCGCTATCCTCCCATGCTCGGATAAGCCTACCAATCAGAGGTGGCGGATCTTGCAGATCTGAATCAAACGGAATCACTAAGTCCCCAATCGCTGCATCTAATCCAGCAGACAAAGCTGCCTCTTTACCGAAGTTGCGAGACAACTCGATAATCTTGAAACGTTGATCTTTAAGGCTCAATCCAATAAGATGATCGAGCGTTCCGTCCTTACTCCCGTCATCAACACAAACTATTTCGAATTCATAATCGTTGAGTTGTTCAATTGCCTGAATCACACTTTCATAAAAATCGAAAACTACTGCTTCCTCGTTATAAAAAGGACAGACTAGGCTGACTAGTAACTTGACATCCATATTCAAGTCTCCTGAGCCGAAACCAGACAGCCTTCTTTAAAGAGTGCTGTTGTTAGCGCCCTGCGAGCGCATGTATCAAACGGATAGCCAAGGAAAAATTTCATTGTTAAGCCCCACAAATAAGTCGATCAAAATCGTGCTCTGTAAAGCACGAACATTTAAGCTAAGACTAAGGTGATTACTCCTGGAGGACGTAACAAACCATCTAAAAATATATCTGGCTGCATCTGCGAATTGGAATATCTAATTGTTCTTGCCACAAGAACTGTATTCAACAATTGCAAACGGTCACTTAAGTTTGAAGGATGAAAATTATCCTGCAGATGTTGATGGCTCAACTCTGAATTATCGATCTCAAAGTGAACTGAGTGGTCTTGATGATGATGGTGCTCTAGCGCTCGATCATGAGAAAAAACTTGATGGATTTGATCTATTGAATCATTCATAGCTCCGCCTACTGCACTCAATCCAAGTTAGCAACTAAGCAGAACTGTTAGCACGAATGAAATCAGTTTTTTCACGTGGGTATCTTTACTGATAAGAGCAAATTAATTCCAAACGGCTTAAGAAAAATAACCATCACAGTAAAACAAATGACAGTTAATAAAGCTGAGACGCCCATCGCTCCCCAAAAACCCAGCTTGTTCAAAATCCAAGGAAAAACAATAAACATAGGTAAAGTTGGAATTACGTACCAGAATGTGTAGTAAGCGTGATTTGCAATTTTCTCTTGGCTTTGATTCTCAAAAAACATCCAAAGAAGGGTCAGGAATGTTACAAGAGGCAAGGCGGCAATAAAGCCACCTATCCTATCGCTACGTTTGGCTACCTCCGAAATCAAAACAACCAAACCTGCAGTGATAAAGTACTTTGTTAGAATCCAAACCATGTTTAGCTCCAACCAGAGCAACATAGGTTGCTCTGGTACTTTACTGGTGATTATTTACCGGTATGGTTAGCCGCGATGAAATTGCCCGGCGGAGTAAAGAACATGAAAAGATTGTTCTTTGTTTGATCTGGTGCATTTGGATTTGCGAAAGTTACCTTCCATTCCTTACCCTTTTTTCCGTCAATGTATTCAATTGATTCATGCTTGACTGGTGCCCAGCTTTTATCAAGTTTGCCACCTTTAACTAGTGCATCTTTACGTTGGGCAGCACACTGAGTAATTGTGGATTCTGCAGCAGGTTTTGATCCGTGAAAGTGACAGCCATCACCAGGGCCAGCGTTTGATGCGAATGGTGCAAAAGTAAAAATAGAAAAAATAATAGTGCCGATGAGTGATTTCATATTGATTCCTCGAATGTAGTTAAAGGGTGTTGCGACTGCTATCAGTGGTGTTTTGAATGTCCAGATCCTCGTGTACATGGCGATGTTCCTCTGTTGGAAATCTAAATGACTCGCCATTAACATCATGCTGGTACCCATGGAGTTGAGCAAAAAGCAAATAAATGCCAGCAAGAATGAGTCCTAAGTTCGCTGCGTAGCTAAACTTCCCAAAGTACGAAGTTTTTCTCCAGAATGACAGGACAGCTACCATGACTGCCAGTGCTAAGATCTGACCCAATTCAACGCCTAAGTTAAAGCTCAAGATTCTTAGAATCATGTGAACGGGATCATCACCAAGTGGCAGTTGTTGAAGGCGTGTTGACAAGCCAAAACCATGCAACAAGCCAAAAGCAAACACCATCTTGATTAAGTTTGGTGACGACATGTTGAAATGGCGCTGGAATCCACCGTTATTGTCAAAACCCTTATAGATCACGCTAACGGCAATGATTGCGTCAACTAACCAGAAATTCCAAGTGATTTTGAAGTAAGTGGCAAAGATTAATGTGATGCAGTGTCCAATCGTAAAGACTGTGACAAACTTCACAATGTCCTTGAAGTTAGTTAGAAAAAATACAACGCCCAGCAAAAAGAGAAGATGATCGTACCCGGTCAGCATGTGACTGGCACCTAGCATGATGTATTGGATGTAACCACCATCTAACATTCGCTGCTTATCTTCATCGCTGATGCCGTGCGCAAAAGCAATAAGTGGCAAAAGAGCGAGCAACAGCACCCCAAGACGCTGGGGAGAAATGTATCTCATTTAAATTCCTCTATTAGTCAACAGGATAAAGACGGACAGAGATGTCCGAAACTCATCTACCTAGACTAATTTGCGAGGGGGGCGTAGCAGACCATCTAAAATGACGCTGGAAGGTTCTTGAGGGTTAAAGGCTATTAACGACTCAAAAATTGATGTGGCGGGTAGTGCGCCTGAATCAGGGACCAGAGCAGAAGATTGGAAATGATCAGTAACGTGCTGATGAGCTGCGTCACTACCGCTATGATCAAAATGTGTAGCTAATGCGTCGTGGTGGTGATGATCGATGAATTGATCATGAGAAAAAGCTTGATGAACCTCGTTAGACGCATAATTTAAACTTTCAAAAGCCGTAGCCAACGAGAGTTGGCAGCTTAAAAGAATCGCAACAAAGATTGGAAAAAAACTCTTCATTCGGGCATTTTAACATAGATCTCACATGATTTTCAAAGGAATTTTCTTATGAAAATCTAATATCATGTATTAAGTTTGCTTTTTACTTTCAACACATCAGGAAATTTAGTCAACCGTTTTCTAACACTCAGTAGATAATAGGGATTAGGAAACTATCTTCTTTTGATGACTTCTACCAACAAAGCAAAAATGCTGATTCAAGCGTCCCGTTACAGGACGCTTGCACTCAATGTTTAAAGCCAGAGCTTAGTGCGCCGCTTGCGGCTTCGATTTGCGCATCAAGTTCGCCAGCTTGCACAGCTTGCTTGATTACTTGCAAAGTGCCTACAAGATGATCTGCATCACCAACTTCAACAGTGGGCTTGCCTTTTGCCAATTCAAGTTGCTTGGCTCCATAGCGAACAGTTAAACAAACTTTACCATCTGTATTAGTCCACCACATGGGACGAACACGCCGCTGTATCTCAACGGTCTTGCGACTGCCATCTTCATTGGCGACAGTTTTGAAACGGTTGGTCGTGTATGTCTCACCCTGTTGTTGGGCAAGCGCCAACTGGATTTGATCCGCCAATTTGCCTGACAGCTTGTTACGACGAACTTGGATGGGTGCTAAAGCGGCGGTACGTTTGGTATTGCTCAACTTTAGATTTGAGAGTGCGCTCATTTTGATCTCCTATAAGTGGATGGGGCACACACAAACTGTATTGTCTGATTGCCAACAAGGTCGATCAATTTCGCCAAAATGTAATTGAAAACTAAGAAATCAGGCTGGATTTTCTATAGAAATATTTGGTCAGGCATAAATAATTGCGAGTTGCTTAGTGAGTTGCATTAGGTTGCTTGAAGAAAGAAGTTGCTTGTTGCAAGTTACTTGTTACATGTTACATGTTACTTGTTACTGCTTTGGGACAAATGAGTAGCTCTGACCGCAACACAGCTTCTCCTGTAACCCGGTTACTCAGTAACAGGCAACCAGCGACAAGTGACTTCTTTTGATCTCTGCGACTTTTCGCAACTAATGCAACCACTGCGACCAATCCATATTCTTAAAGGAGAAACAAATGGAAAAGGAAATCGCAGTTCGTTTATTCGAAAACAAAAAGTTAGGAACTACATATGGCAAAGGACTTTATCGTTCAGCAGTACTAAATGCCAGTGTTGAAATTAAAGATCCGCATGTGAAATATTTATTAGATTTATATCAGTTCGACCGTTGGCAACACACAGCCAATACGGATGAGCAAATCGCGATGCTCAATGAAATTAGTCAGTATTGTTCAGCAAGTGATCTAACCAGTTGGATCACAAGGTATAACCCAGCAACAAAAGAAAAAACACCAGTGCAAGGCGTTGCAATTTTTGACGATAAAGCTAATACGCTGAGAGTTGTGGTTATTGACCCAGATTCAGGCGTTGAAGATTCTTGGCTCTTGCCTGTAAAGGCGTGCAGCGTGACACGCAGTAATTCCCCAAGCCTAATTGCTACCAATACGGAATTGGCTAGCTGGTAATTAGAAAATACAAGTCAAAAAAGCCCTACACGCACAGATCACGCCATTTCGAATACTCGCATAGCTGGCTTGATAAATAACAGCGTGTAGGGCTTTTTATTGTGTTTGTGCATTTCGTGGGTAAAGAGCCACACAAAATGACATTTATTAAAACCAAAGCTAATACTGAAAAGCTTTGGTTCAGCACTTATAGAGTCTTTAAGTCATTGAATTCTGGGAGAAATCACACATGCTGGGTATTAAGAAGAAAACGGTCGTCCAAAAATTAAAAAGAAATTACGCTTATTCCATAGCAATGCTTTGGTTAAGGAAGAAGCCCAAAATGAGCAAACAAGCAAAAACGTTAACGCCACAGGATTTACGTCGCGTGATGGACTACGTAGCAACGCGCCCACACGCAGCACGCAATAGGGCGATTGTTTTAACCATGTACTATGCAGGGCTTCGCGTTGGAGAAACAGCTAGCTTGCGATTAGCGGATGTTGTTGATGCTAAGGGGCAAGTTCGCGATGAATTCGTACTGCGACCAGATCAAACAAAAGGTCGACAAAGCAGAACTGTGTTTGTCAGTGAGAAGTTAAAGCGAGAATTGACTGTGTACATTGCGGCAACCAAGACTCTGCACCCAAATGACAAGCTGTTTTATACGCAGAAAAATATGTGTGATGGCTTTAGTGCCAATACGCTGACGCAGCATTTGTTTTGGATGTATCGCCGCGCTGGCATACAAGGCGCATCTAGCCATTCAACACGTCGTACTTTTATTACAAATCTTGCAGCACAAGGGATTTCGGTTCGTGTGTTGGCAAGCTTGGCTGGTCACGCCAGCATAGCTACTACACAAGCCTACATAGACGTCAACGACGATATGAAACGCAAGGCCGTTGAATTAGTATAAAAAAACCTGCCAGTGCATAATGCACTGGCAGGTTGTGAGAAGAGCTAACTGTTGAATGTTTTACTTAGTAATCTTTGTTATTTCTGATGATCGTCTGCATGTTCAAAATACAATTTGTGCAAGCACTCATCACTGCTTTCATCAGCTTTGATTCCAAAGTAATAGAACTCCAGTGCGTGACGATCCTGTGCGATGGTCAATAAGATCATTTCATCTTTGAGATTGAGGTCGCACTTGAGCAGTTTCTTGTAAATTTTCCCGTCAGGTATATAAGCAGTATGTTTTTTTACAATTTTTACGGAAATGTTTGGAAACTGCGTCTTCAACCTCTCGACCCAGTCTGAAGCCACTGGCTCAAGAGCATTTTTGATAGCCAATTCAAATTTCTTTGTTTGCATAATTTTCTCTTAATTGTAAGAAGGTCAAGCGTCCTGTAAGGGCACGCTTGATCTTTTGTTGTTTTATGTTCCGCTTAATACAGTCATTTTTGGCTTGACTGCTTGCCAAGGCGGCATGGGTTGTTTTGTACTGTGAAGAAACAGCAGTTCATCTAGCACGGCAAAATATTTGCGCAGATCCCCAGAATATTGCTTGGTCATCAAATAATGAAGCACTTGCTGATCTGGCAAAACCAAACCCTCAGAGCTGAGTATTTGCTGTGCTCTACTTAAAACATTTTTGGCAGGCATAGCAGGCATCTCGATTTCGGTACAGCGAGATCGAATACTGCGATGGACTTTCATGGGTTCGTTCGTAGTGATGATGACCATGAGATCATTGCCGCACTGATCCATGGCTGTCCAAAGCTTGTGTGGGTTGACTCGCGATGTATCAAACTCGTTAAGCAAGATAAAGAACTTGCTTTGTCCATACAAATTGCTCAAGGAGCATGAGTTCTTTATGTACTGCGTGAAATCTGGTTTAGACAGCAGTTCGTCATAATCCACATCATCCACTGCTGCGTCTGCTCCACCAATGGCGGCAATCAGCAAATGGGCAATAGAGGTTTTGGCAGTGCCGTTTGGCCCCCACATCAATACATGTCCCTCTAACTGTCTAGTACCAAAGGCCTGAATGCGCAGCGCTGTCGCTGTATTGGGATAGATCACTTGATCAAGGTTCCTTGGAGTGTATTTGTCTTGAACTTTCATTTGATTTCCTTTTGTGTGTGATGGTTAGCGCGGGAGTTGTGATCTCCCGCACAGTTGCGTTAGGCTGCCAGAGTTTCCTGCGATGACGCAGCCATGGGGGTGGCCAGCAAGTCCTGCATTTCTTTTTTGAGCTGCTCGCTTTTGACATCAGAGTCAATACGCTGGCGAGCCATGCGCTCTAGTAGTGCGTTAAACAGACCCTCCGTGATCTCTGGCAATGCACCAATGATGGTGACAGTGCCGTCAGGCTGTGGCTTGGCTAACAACACCGCGTAGTCGCCAGCTAGAGCTAGATCAAGTGTTGCAATTGGTGTAATTTTTGCTTGCTCAATATCTGCTATCACTGTGTTGTGTGCTGTCTTCATGAGTGCAGCTCGTGCCTTTGACTTGTCGCTTTGAATCATCAAGCGCTTGATTTCCTCAATACCACCGCAATCCGCGATCCACACAGGCAGTTCAGCTGCAGTCTTTTTGTGTGACAACGCAGCGGTCAGCACATAGGCATAGCCGTGGGCACGCTTGCGATCTGAGCCAAACACGTAACGCACAAACATATTGAGTGTTGTTGTGTTTTTCTGCACCTTGACACCCGCAGCCTTTAGCATCGTGGTCAGCTCTGAGCGCAGTGTCTTGCGATCTGAATCACTGGCATTAACAAACTTGTTATCGAACGTTTCCAGGCACTTGGCAAGCAGTGCATACAAGCCGTCATTGGCTTTTTTGAAGTCCGTGCTTTCCCAGTTTTTGCGCATTTCAGCAAGACCGTCCAGTGTCTGGACGATTGAAGCTGCGAAAGCCATGTTCTCTGAGGAGGGAGCGAAAACAGCGGGGGCGATTGACTTGGTCATGGATATCTCCTTAAGTAGACCTGTCAGCGCGGCGTGGCGGAATTGCCTGTTTGTGTTTGCTGTGCTGACAACCTAATAATCACCTGTTAACTGTTAATGATATGATTGTGAAGATATACAGTTAATAAAATGTAATATGAATCAAAACAATGATTTAAACCCTGACTTGCTGCCTCCCCAGAAGGGCTTGCCACGATTTAGATATCGCAGCCAAGAAAAAGAGCTGGAAGATGCTCGTGCCAGTGTCAGACGGTGGTGGTGGGAGTATTTGCGGCTTAGTAAGGATTATTGGCTGGTATGCCAGACTTCACGTAATAGTTTGAGGCCTGAAACAACAGATCAAGGTTTAGCAAAGATTTTCAGAAAGTTTGGCAATATCCATGAGCGCAGTTTTGATGATTGGTGGTTGGCTCGCGGCTCGCGGGTATTTCGTGAGCAACACGAGCCACCCAAGGTCAAGAAAATTTACCCAACCCCAGAAAACATTGCCCGTGTGAGCCAAGGAAAGATCTTGATTGAGATACCTCTTGCGCTGAGCCGTGTGACGATTCAGCGACAGATCAGCAGAATATTGAAGCAGTATGAAGATCAGCGTCCCAGAAACAGGTTGGAAATTAGTCGATCTGACTTTCCTATCAATCCAGTGCGCTATCGCTTGCATACCTTGCAAGTCATGCATGAGGTCTATTGCTTACACAGGGAATTAATAGATAAGCCTTCAGCACTAAGATCGCTGGCTGGAACTGAGGAGAGGAGGCGTGATTGGGCCAGAAAATACGATCAGCGTGCTGATCTTTATCGCATTGGAAAGCTTTTAAGGATAAGTCCCAGCAACGAACGTTTAATTGGTGATGCTAGTGAAATCCGTGCCAAACAAAATCGTATGCGAGCAAGTGTGAGTCGTTTTCTGCGCCGTTCTGAACAATTAATTATCAATGTGGAATACGGCAAATTCCCTGTATTCTCTAATCATGAAAAACCTGAGCAGCGATTTACAGCGCGACAATTAGATCAACACAAAGAATTGGAAGCTGAATGGTGGTCATTGAATCTTACGAGTGAGTTGACGGGCAATCGTGTAGAAGCTGCTCGCGCTTTGTATTATTCAGAGCAGGGTAATGATTTTGTGTAGTGAGAGCGTCCCGTAACTAGACGCTAAGCACAGTCCGCCCTTAAAAACGGTGGGCTTTTCAAAACTAAAGTTCTAAAATAATTACAAATTTATTCAGCAGGGTAATAGTTCTTATCAAGTTTGATTAGGGCCTTGTGGAAAATATTAATATCAAGTTTCGTATCACCTTCAGTCACATGTTCGGCAACGATAGTGTCGTTATGGTCTTTGATCCAAACTATAAAACACGCCTCTTCTTCAGGCCTGTGATGCACTAACCCGTGCGTACTGTCATGGGCAGGAAACTCAAATCCCAATTCCCCAGAATTTTTGTGTACGAATATGGCATAACAGATGCTTGATTCGTCTTGAGTTCCATCATCATTCTCAGCGTAACCATCAAATAGGATTTTTATCTCATCTGGAAAATCACCACATTCGTGAAATATACATGCCCATCTACCCAATATTTCCTCTAGATCATGTTTCGACATTATCGGCCCAAATTTTAATTTTAAAATAGGATTTATTGTTATATCTCAACAACAAAAGTACTTATTACCTTAACTGACGATATCAGAATGGTTTACTGACTTGCTGATTTCCCCCATTTAACTGTTTTTTTAGCTAAGAATGGTAAAACGTCAGCCGTTTTCATCAATGCGGCTTTTTCAGTATCTATTACTGCTAAAAAGGGAGGAATTGTTTCACCCTTATTCATTGCAACTTGGACATAATGTAGAAGTTGCGTGAACATCGCATAGCTTGAATTTTTGCCAGTGTCCTTCGCCTCAAACCAAATTTCTTGAGTTTGGATATCAATTAACCCTTTTGTATATCCTTTTAGACCAAGGGCTTTGATATAGGCATCTTTAACATCTTCTTCCGTTTGTGATTTTTTAAGAGCGTCATATAAATTCATGCATTCTCACATCACTCAAGTTATTAGGCAGATTTAATTGAACAGAATATGATATTTCCATTCTGATTTTACTGTAATGTCATTAAATCTTGAATGGTTAAATACCCAGTATTTGGTCACGAAATTAATTTTTCTTAGAGGCTAGAAAAAGAGTAATTAAGTACCCCGCAACTAAACACTAATACCCAATGTCCTTTCAATAGGGCAAAACTGAACAAAACTGTCGTGTAACACGACAGTTCAGCATCAAGCCAACTGCTCAGCAGCCATAGTAGCAGTCAATTTGCTGTAATGCCGTTCAATCATCAACACGCTATTACCCATCTGCCGTGCCAAAGTGTGAATATCAGTGCCATTCTCCAACAGTTCCAGTGTGGCATAGGTATGCCGTAACGAATACAAGGTACGTACCTGACCACTACCCGTTAGTAGTAATCCCGTGTCCTTCAGCAACCGCTTGAACATGCCATCCACTCTGGCTGGTTGATGTAAGTCACTTGTTCGAAACACCAACTGAGAGCAATTGCTGGTCAATAACTGCTCAAATGTCATCCCAGCTACATCACTCTGCCGTAAGTGTAAGCGTTCCAATACAGCCACTGCGGCGTGCTTGGCAATCAGCCAGCGCCCCCCAGTTTTGCCATCTACCCAAATTCGCAAATACCTAAAGCCCTTGTCCGTATGCCAGCTTATGTGTTGCCAACGAATGCCCAGTGCTTCAGTACCGTGTCGCATGCCTGTGTAGAGCAACATCTCAACATAGTCACGTACAAGTGGGCGAGTGATCCGCTCTATTGTCAATCTCCCTTGAGCACTCCATTCAGGCATTGCTCTCAATAATTGGTCAACCTCAGCACGAGTGAACGCGGGACGAGCAATACTTTTAATGCCAATGGTAGTCAGCCGAGGTATCTTGGCATTGGGACTAATCCAACCATGCCTAACACCAGTTTCACGCAGACGATTCCAAGCACTTGCGAAATTCATCAGTGTTGATGCTCTTGGTTTCTTCGCCATTTGCCTGTCACGCCACAGTTCAAAGTCCACGATGTCTTGATGGGTCAGCTGTTCAAACTGCCTGTCGCCAAAGTAGGGCAAGAAGTAACGCTCAATACAACTGACATAGCTATCAGCCGCGGTCTTGCCACGAGCAGCATCTATCTGCCGTCCGAGTTCTTCCAGTGTGACAGCTGCAATTTGTGCAAAGCTGCGTGTGTTGTGTGCTAAGCCTAGTCGTAGGCGAAATCTGGCAAGGTCATAGGCTTCACAGGCAACCGCAACTGCCAGTTCAAGTGATGCACGCTTAGTGGATTGTCTATGCCAATCCCCGTTCTTGATGCGGTAGCGGAATTGCCAAAGCGGACTATCGCAACGACGAAACACAACCACATCACCGTCCCGTAACTGGACGCTAGAGGGTTGTGCGTATTGAAGACTGTGGAGATTTGGTCGTTCGTGGGTAGGTGAGGGAACTAGGGCGAGAGTTTGTAAGAGATCTCGCTTGCGGGACATTAGTTGGAATGGCGGTTTGTATTCATACTGCTATTTTAATTTCTGATTTGGGAGAGGTCGACCTGACTTTTTGATGGGTACGGTGTTGAACTGTCGTTTAAAACGATATTTGTGAATCAACTGTCCCGTAACTGGACGCTCCAAGTTTCGTCCGTTCAAAAAGGACGTCGCCAACCTGTAAACCATGTGCTCGGTATAAAACTGAGTAAACAAGCCCACAAATGAAAAAACCCCAGCGCGAACGCAGGGGTTTAATAGTGATGAGTGGTGGCCCAGGGCAGAATCGAACCACCGACACAAGGATTTTCAGTCCTTGTGTCGGGTCAACTGATGGAAAGTAAAGCCTTGATATTTTCACGCACTTGCCTCAATTGAGATGGGGAAACTTTGGATTTAAATTTCGCCTCA
>Ga0102945_1000431_pt1 | contig 12746 bp, 22 predicted proteins | sample SalPonred_H2O_MG_FD_78207 | JGI IMG/M metagenome (GOLD analysis project Ga0102945, IMG submission 78207) | Salt pond water microbial communities from South San Francisco under conditions of wetland restoration - Salt Pond MetaG R2_restored_H2O_MG ...
CTGGAATTTCTATAGAAACAGACGTAAGCAAATCTTGAGAATCCGCAAGCTGTTGTAATGCTTTAGACTGAAGTACTATATCTTCCGATGTAGCTGTAGCCGCCGTTATCTTGGCGTCTAAGTAATTGATTACTGATGTGGTTAATGATGATAATGTTGCCATTTTTTTATGATAATAAAGTTGAGTAATATGTTTCTGTTAATCCTACTAGCCCGTATACGCCTAGCTTTCTATCTGATCCTCCTGATGAACCTGCCGTTATACTTGCAAAGGTAATAACTTCTACCGTATATCCGTTCTGAGGTGCTGTATTAAAACTTATAGTTGTGCCATCTAAACTATATGTAGACTTCTCTTGATAAACGCCTTGCAAAAATACAAATGTTTTATCCTTACTGTCCACAGCTTGTGGTAATGTAAAGTCAGTTGTTGTTCCATCACCTGTAATTAAACTACTATTTAAAGATGTAAGATCTACTGCCTTTAAATGTACAACTTCTATCTCAACTCCGCTAGGTACATTCTCACTAAATGTTATTACGTTGTCTAAGACTGAATAAGTGCTCTTAGATTGATAAACACCGTCAAAGTATACTTGAGTGTTGTTTTCACTTGAAAGCGTCTGAGAGAGTGTATATGTGTCTTCTGTGCCATCTCCTGTAAACTCATCTGTCTTTACAATAGCAGAAACAGATAGTAAGTGTATAACCTCTATGTCTGTTCCGTCCTCAGGCGCTTCACTAAAAGTAATTACACTTCCAGAAGTAGTGTAGTTATTTTTAGATTGATAAACACCATCTATATAAACCTGTGTTTGACTTTCGCTTTGTACAGGAGAAGTAAGTGTAAATGCAACGGTTGACCCATTACCTGTGTACTCATTTTTTTCTACAGTTAGCGTGCTTGCCGCACTACCACCAGAAGCTAAGTCTCCGTTTCTCCAATACCCTTGAGCTGCATCCCATATAAGGCCTTGCCCGTTTGATACATCTTCGATATGTACATCGTGAAGCTCATGAAGCCCTTCGTTACCTTGAACCCTAACTAATAACTTTCCGTTAGTAGAAGAGTTTAAAACAATAGCAGCGGATATTTTAACCGCTGGAGCCTCAGGTTCTGTAGTTGTAAAACCCCCAGGTATAGTTGGATCACACCACAATACATCTCCGTCTGAAAACGCATTTGTGTTAACCTTGTCAATCACACCAAAGTGAACGACCTTACCAATCTGACCATTATCTATATCGTCATCTGCAACACCAATAAAATACCTTGGCTCTACAGTTCCATTCGCCTGCATTGGAGCTATAAGTATGTGCCCTGAGTTTCCGTCAGTTCCAACAGCCATTACGGCGGTTCCTATAGGTATGCTAGATCCAGTAGAGTTTTTAGCGTCGTAGTAAATAAAGTTTGACTTAAGTCCGTCTACATCGCCTATGTTAGTCCAATCAAGTTGACCTGCGGCAGCGTCCGTTACAGATAAGTATTGGCCATCAGCACCAACCACACTAGGGAAGGTATACTGGTCATTAATATTAATAGAATTCTTAAACTTAACTGCCATTCTTTATTTTTTTATTATCCAATCTTAGTAACCAACACTCTAATAGAGTTAGTTGGAGTTGATGCAAATGTAATTGTCGCTGTGTTAACAGAGGCTCTTACTACATCAGAGAATACAGTTTCATTTGTTACTGTATCGTATAATTGGATAATTACATCGTTACTATTTAATCCGTGTGTGATTGTTTCTGTGTCAGTAATTGTAGTTGCATAGCTATTGGCAGAAACAGATGTAGCAACAAAGTCTTCAGTAGCTATATCTCCGAAAGTTCCTGGAGCAGTTTCTATCTCCCACTTGTCATTAGTCTCATTCCATCTAAGAGCAACATTAGCTGTAGTTCCTCTTTCTACTTCAATACCTGCGTTCTGAGTAGGTGATCCAGCTTCATTACTATTTAAAGTAATAATATTATCAGCTAACAGAATTGTTTCTGTGTTTACAGTAGTTTGTGTTCCACTAACTGTTAAGTTTCCAGATACTGTTAAGTTGTTTGAAATCGTAACATCATCAGGTAATCCAATGGTAATAGTGTTGTCAGTTACCGCTGTTTCAATCTCATTGGTTGTTCCAGATACCGTTAAAGTATCGTTAAGAAGACTAACACTATCTGTTCCTGTATCTCCAGCAATATCAAGCTCAGAGCTTACAGCAGCAGTTGTAGCTGAGGTAATACGGCCATCTTCGTCAATAGTTACAACAGGAATCTCAGTAGTGGATCCATAAGTTGCAGCTGTTACACCTGTTGAGTTAAGTTCGTTTGCTGTAATTCCAGAGGCCTTAACCCTGATAGCATCCCCACTTAATTCAATCGTTGAATCATCTACACTAACATCTAGTGTAACATCTCCAGCAGTTCCTCCGCCAGTTAATCCATTACCAGCTATTACGCTTGTAATATCACCATCCTTAACGGTTACCCATACGGTTCCGTTATAATACTTGAAAGCACTATCGCTAGTATCAAAGTAAATCTGACCAGATACTGGTGATGATGGTGCTGTTGCTAAGTTTTGAATCCTTGCATTCTGGAGCTCATTCTTAGTTAAGTTAATACTAGATAAAAAGTTCTGTGCCATGTTTCTTTAGTTTAAATAAGCTGTTCCTGTGAATGCAGCTGAAAATGTTAATGTTACTGTGTTAGCGTCTGTGTATGTTATTTCTCCAAATACGGTGTTACCTGCTGAATCTAAAACTGTCACTGAAGGAAAGTTTCCTAAGCCGTGAGTAATAACCCATACAGCAGAAGCAGTTAGTTGTGGATAAACAAAAGTATCTTGAGAAAAGTTACCGTTATCCTCTATGTAAGCTAAGAACTTTCCAACAGAAAAATTCTTGGTGATATATGCATTATCCCCGTCAGATCCAATGAGAATGTCATCCGGCGTTATTACCGTATCCTTGGGGTATGAGCTAATTTTAGACATCCATAAATAGTTTATGCAAATTTACAAAAATAAAAATAACCCCTAGCTTGCACCAGAGGTTATGAAAGTGTAGTGATTTGACTACGCTTAAGCCTTATTGTCTTTCTTTACAGCACTTCCGAAATAGTACCCAAAGATGCTAAGAGCAACTCCTTCGACTATACCGATCATGTGTATGAAGATCTCTTTGTTAGATTCAGGAACATTTGTAGTTACAACAGTGTACACTAAGAATGCAAACGCTGCTAGTCCTACAATGCCTGTTAAAGACATCATCCAGTCCTTACCTCCAGAGGAAACTATTGCAGCCTCTCTCTTTCTAGCAGAGTCCCTGTCTTCTACTTCTAGTCTGTATAATTCTACTAACTGATCATGCGCCTGAGCTTTCTCTTCATCAGTCATATCAGGGTCAGTGTCAATTAAGTTCTTAATTACACCTAACACCCCGCTATCAGGAAGAGCCTTGCTCGCTCCTTTTACAAATCCTGGGATTACACTTAAAAGTATCTTTCCTAATCCTGTTTCTTTGAATGGTTTCTTATCCATTAGTTACACGCTGTTTCGTTATACAATGTTGTTACTTCTCCCGCAGATAGTGCTTTGTTAAATATTCTCACTTGGTCTATTGAGCCATTAAAGTAATTAGCATTATTTCTTATTTCATAACCAATAACCAATGGAGATACATTTGCAGAATCTAAAGACCCTACTGTTGCAGTATTTGTTGTTGGAGTTCCTGCGTTTACATATAATTTTATATCGCTGCCATCAGATGTTACTGCAATATGAACCCATTGATTTGCAGTTAATGAACTTGCAGATGTAACTGTTCTTGTGACACCTCCTACATCTCTAACTCCTGCTTCAATTTTACCATCAGCTTTTAATTCCATATACATAGAACCCTCGCCAATAGTTCCACTTTGATAGGTACTAAGTAAATAACCTCTTAAATTAACAACATTAGGTTTTATCCATAAAGACCAAGTCTGCGTACTAAATCCTTTTAAATTACTTGTGTTTATTCTACTACTACTGCCATTAAAAGAACTTGCTAAATCAAACTTCCCAACAGGATAAGTAACATCTGTTTGTACTCCGTTATAGTTACCACTTAAATCAAGAGGCGAACCATCTAAAGGATAAGCAGCAATACAACTACTATCTCCTAATATATCTAATGTGTTTGTAGTACCTGTACAAGCACCTTTAGCACAAGCAGATTCAGCAAATAAAGTATCTACCTCGTTTTGGTTTAAGGCTTTGTTAAAGATTCTTACTTGGTCTATTGAGCCGTTATAAAAAAACTCTACACCTGAACTATCTTGACTTGCTCCTATATTAAATTGATTAAGGTCGTTTGGCATAGATATTTGAGTAGAAGAACTTCCAGTCCTATAATTCATAGATGTTAATTCGCTTCCATCTAAATACAATTTCGTTCCACTTGAACTTGCAGAAAAAACAACATTATGCCAATTACCATCAGTCACGCTTCCAGAACCGCTTGCTCTAACTTCCACTATCCCAGTCCCATTGTCTCTATTAATAAATCCCAAAGCATCTCCTTCATCACTTCTTATATTTACAAATAGTTCAGTAGAGGCATCTCCTGTTGCTGAAAATCCAAACAAACTTTGCAAGCTAACGCTTTGCGTTGTTCTAAACCAACAAGACATAGAAATGTTTGTTTGATTTCTAAATTGAACACCTAAGTCTGTATTTTTAACAATAGAGCTACTCCCATTAAACACTCCTGCCAAATCAAACTCTCCTACGCCATAAGAAACATCAACAGGCTCTCCACTATAATTACCGCTTAAATCATTAGCATTACCATCTAAAGGATATAAAGCTATACAGCTGTTGTCTCCTAATATGTCAACTGTTTCTACTTGACCACCGCAAACAACTGTTCTTTCTTGGTATAAATACTGTACTTCTAAAGGGGTTAATGCTTCGTTGAATATTCTAACTTGGTCTATTGAGCCATCGTACCAAGCCTGTGAAGGCACATTGTTTCCTGCACCTTGTGTTCCTCCTAATAATGTTTGTTGTGTTGCTAATATAGGTGTTGGAATTGTCATTTTACCACCTAAAGCAGCTCCGTTTAAATAACCAACAATTCCTGTTCCATCGTATGTTAAAACTAAATGAGCCCAAGTTCCTATTGTTGCAGGTGAAGTAAAAATATATTCAGCACCGTTATACCCGCCAATTTTAAAATTACCGCCTTGAACTAATAAATAAAACTGACAACTATTTGCACCTGCTGCGGGATTATAAACAGACATTGCATATTGGTTGCTTGTTATATTATCAGGTTTTAACCAAGCTGACCAAGTAAAAGGATTTGTTCCTTGTTGTACTCCTGTTTGAATACCTGTATTGCTTCCATTAAAAACTCCAGCTTGACCAAATACACCTGTTTCGTAAGATAAAGTACCTGTTACAACTCCGTCATAGTTCCCACTCTCATCTGTAGCATCGCCATTTAATTGATACAAAGCAACACCATTACCATCAAATGGGTCTACATCATCAACTATGTTTGTTACTTGTAAGTATACAACTATATTAAACGCTCTTTCAGTAGACTCTTGATTCTCATCATCACTTGCTGTAATACTAAAGTTGTATGTAGTCTGTCCAGCAGGCGAAGGAACCGTTCCGTCAATATCAGCACCAGTAAGCGTTAATCCCGTAGGTAAAGCTCCTGTAGTAACACTATAACTAACAACACCACTGTCTGGTTCTGTAGCTACAAGTGTAATTGTTGGGATTGTTGAACCAGCAGGGAATGTACCTAAGTTTCCAGCTGCTGTTGTCCATGAAGGAACACCATTGTAAGACATTCCATTTACAAATGTAGCAGTAGTATTATCTCCGTTAGTTAATACTATATCATAATCACCAGCAGCTTTAGCTGGCGCTGTAAAAGTAATCTCAGTACCAGATACAACAGTAACAACAGAAGCAGTGGTTCCATCAATTTCAACAGAAGCACCAGCTAAAAAGTTTGTACCTGTTAATGTTATTGTTTGACCTCCAGCTGGATCAGCTGCTAAATCATCACCTGGGTAAGATACAGATTCAATAGTTGGGGGAACAACACCTGGCAACTGCTGCCAAATAGTTCCATTCCAATACTCTAACTTATTATCTGTTGTATTATACCTAGAATATCCTTTCTCAGGACTAGATGGTCTTTGAGCCGTTGTTCCAGAAGGAAGCTTTACAAAGTCCGTTTGATCCGGGAAGTTTAGTAATCCTGATTTTACTTTAGTTTGACTCATACGTTGTTCTACCGTTTTTCTTTAATGCCCTAAGACATCTGTTTCTATTTTGATCTTCTGACACATAACTCACATGAACCCAGTCAGGATTATTGTCGTCTCCAAATTCATAAATCAACTGATCGAAGTTGAGGTTCTCCCTAATCCAATCATGCATCTCTTTATTAGTCTTGTGCCCAAACGTATCATCAAGGTCAATCGCTCGACCTTCGCAATGCTGTGACCGCTGAGAACCCCCTATAGCCAGATTAAGCTCTTTATTTCTATAGAATGAGTTAATCTTAACTGGACCTCCAACCCACGCTCTAAGAGGCTCAAAAATCCTCTCAGCGATCAGTTCCATGTTACCTAACTCGTAATCCCCAGGAGTGTTGTCTATTCCAAGTCTCGTAGCTGTATTAGACTTAACACCTTCCTTGTAAGATATGTGATCACTTATTCTCATTTATAATTTCATTAAGTCTTTCTAAATCTTTCTTCATCCTCTCCCTGTCTAACTTAAAGTCTAGTATCTCTCCCTCTAAAACTCTTATATCAGGAAAGACATAGTTGTTTTGATTAAACCTCAGTCCTTGAATCTCACTCTCCGAATCTGTGATCCTTCCCTCTAAATGCGTATACAACAACACAGCACTACCAACTAATATGACTATCTGTATAAGCCACTTGATGTTAATTGATATTCCTGAGTCATCATTTAATTTAGGAAGGTTTTCCCCCATTTTTATTTCTTAGATTCCACCACTTATTTATAGTGTATCCAATAGATACAATAAGAAGTAATAATTTTAAAAACATGTCAGCCTCAGTAAATGAGATGATCATGGCAAATGCATTCAAAAAGTATAGCTTCAAATCTTCCATGGTTTATTTTTTCGGTTTTCTACCAGATCTTTTTTTACCAGCGGCTGCTTTAGGAATATCTCCGATTTGGTTTCCTACCTCTTTAATGGCGTCCACCACATCACCAGCTTCTTTAGACATTTCTTTAATTCTTGCTTTAGTTTCTTTCTTAGCATCTTTAGCCATTTGTTTAGTTTTCTCAAAAGCTTCTTCAGCTGCGTCTGGAATAAAATCGTTATCCTCATCTTTAATAACGCCTTTCTTGTTTAAGATAAGCATTCCAACAAGCATAGCTAATAATACAACTAATACAATTAAAATCTTTGTTAACATAATCTATCTTCTTTGTGCGCCTCCTCTAGCGCGGTTTGTTCTTCTTTTTTCCATTACAAGGCTTCCGCCTCTATGAGAGCAATCCATTTCGCTTCCATCACCGTAAGTTCCGTTAGCTCTTCTAAATGCAGTGCATTCAGCTTTCTTTTTATTTGCTTTCTTTCTGTTCTTTTTTTGATAAGCCTTGTCGTAAGCTAGCTTTTTAGCCTTAGCTTCTGGATTGTTATCGTAAAACTTTTGAGTATTACTTTTTGACATTAGCTTTCTTCGTGTTTTTTACAAATTGCTTTTTCTCACCCTCTTTCTTTTTCTTCTTAGCTGTAGCGGCTCTTTCCGCTTTACTTAAACTCTGAGCTTTCTTAAGAGGTAAGCATCTGTCTGGGTTTTTTTTGTTTTTGCTAGTACCGCACTCTCCTTTTATAGATCCGTCTGTTCCTATTCTAACCCACTTCTCTTTTCTCCATTTAGCTAAAGCCCCAGCCATTACTTCTTACGTTTTACCTTCGGCTTGCTTGTGCAAGGTTTACTTTGATATGCCATTATTTTTTATCTTTTTTAGCGTAGTTAGGGTCTTTACAATACTTAGATGCCGCCATGTTAGCATAAGCTGAAGGATACCTGTCAAAGGTTTTCTTAGCCCAAGCTATACCTGATGGACAAATCTTATTGCCCCTGTTCATTTTAGTTTTACTTGCCATTCTTCTTTTTTGACAAAGCTATAGCAACAGCTTGTTTTTGAGGATAACCCTCTTTTCTAAGCTTTCTTATGTTGCTTGAAACAGCTTCTTTCGACTTACCTTTTTTTAGAGGCATCGTCCATAGATTTTTTGATGCTATATTTCATTATAGCCTCATTCATTTCTTCTTGCATTTCTTTTTGTTTCTTAATCTCTTTAAGATGCTGAAATCCGTTTATTCCGTCTCTCTTGTTCATTTGTATGGAAATAAATCGTTTAATTTTTGTTTTCTAGCTTGACATCCGCATGGCTTTTTTAAAACTTTAGAGCCAGCGTCAACAATAGCTTTAATTCCAGTAGCTTTTGTAATAACTTCTATAGTATCACCTAATCCTTTTTGTTCCATTATCCTCTTCCTTTTCCTGGTTTATATTTCATAACTCTTTTTCCAGTAGTTGAGCTTTGAACCTCAGCATCCTTAACAGGAGTGTTAGGCATAGGAGTTCTAGCCCATCTTAGTTGATCAACCTGTCTGAAAGCACTAGAGTCTTGTTTTTTATTTAAGTTAGCTCTATCGGGTCTTAAGCCATATCCAGCAGGTTTTGGGTTTGGTCCTCCTGGGTTGTAATTAGTACTACCCGCAAAATTCTTTTTATAATCTGGCATAATATTAGTATTTTCCTTGTTTATTTTTTGGTGAACTTTTGGTTGATCCGCCTTTACCTCCCCACAAATCTTTACAGGCCCAGTGTCTAGCAGTTAATTTATTAGTAGCGGAGCTACATTTATGTCTTGCTCTAAATGATTTTCTTGCAGCATCACTGTAGTTATGACCATATCCACTAGCTCCGTAGTGTATTATCTTTTCTGTACCTCCAGAACATGCCTTTACAACCCTTTTCTTTTTAGGATTAGGACTCTTTCTTGGAGAGTTGCACTTCATTTTTGACTTATCAAGCATGATGCAAAGATAATAATTTTTATATTTGTGTAAATTCAATCCAATTCATGAAAAAAAGGTTCTACGTTAGAAAACAAAGGGGCAAAACACCTACATATCAGCCAAGAAAAAAGAAACATGACTTCTTAAAAAACTGGAGACTTGTTAAATACTACATAAAAAGAAAGTATAACATATCAGAAACAAACTTAGAGTTAATGCTGTACTTATATAGCGAAGATGTTTTCACAAAAGATATGTTTAATGAGATGGCAAACACTATTAGTTGGGACAAGAATAGGTTTCAGGAGCTCTTAGAGGCAGGATATATAAGAAAATGGAGAGATGGAAAGAAATCTAGAGTAGCGACCTTATATGAGCTTACACAGTCTGCTAAGCTAATGTGCTCTCACACTTATAAAAAGTTAACTGGAGAAGAAGAAATATCTGAAAATAAATACAGGAACGAAATATTTGCTTCTGATAATTTTTCAGACAAGATATATAGAAACTTAATAAAGAAAATGAATTCAAAAACTAGAGGCGACTCTCATAGCGAAAATACGCTTCCTTAATTAAGTCGTACTCTCTAACACTGGTTATTTCTTTTAAAGCGTTGATTTTCACCTTGTTACCATTGTCAGATAAAATATCTAGACACTCAATTACATCTGCTATCTTTTTTTCTTTTCTTATCTGCTTGTTATTTTCTTTTATAATATCTTTTATTTGTTGATCACTCATAATCCTTAGTACTGTTTTTTCGCTACAGCCTATTAGCTGAGAAATGCTTTTTGCAGTAGATAATTGATTTCTGTAAAACAAATCATTTGTAGCTTTGATAACATCCATTGATGTAAACTTATAGGACCTACCTATCAGTTCTGCTGTCAAAGACATTTTTTCTCTAACAGACATTACACAGTCTGGATTAAATACAACCCTTCGCATTCTTCTACAATAAGGGACTTTTCTTTCTCTGTAGACTGATTCACACATCATAGCTATTCTAGCCTTACCATAAGTTCTAATACACTTACCGCTATCTCTAGATCCTATGTGCTGAAATATCCCTGTAAGTCTATCTAACTGAATATCAGGGTTTAAGAAGAATAAAACAGAACAGTAGTGCTCTAATTGGTTAAAAGATGTAACCTTAAAGTCTATGTTCTTTAACGAGTAAAAACTAACAGGGTCTTCGAAATATAAAAAATCTTGACCCTGAAAGTCAAACTCAGTTTCTAAAACTAGATCAGTATGTTCTAGCTCAAATAATCTCACAATCTAACAACGATGTTTCTTTCGTTTACAATTGTAAGCTTTTCCCCGTTGATTCTAATATCAGATCCAGCAGCACTATCATAGTACACGCTATCTCCAGAAGACAAATCTTTAACGTCTTCTCCAGCAGATACTACCTCTGCTAACTTATAACGAATATCTTTTTCGTTTACTTCACTTAGAATAAGTCCAGTCTTTGACTTAACCTCTTCTACAGTCTTTCTGACTAATACGTTTGTTCCTATTGCTTTCATTATGCTCTTTTGTTAGAAACAACACAGTTGGTTGTTAGTATTGTTATAGCTACAGATGTTGCATTACTTACAGCATTCTTTGTAACCTTTAATGGGTCTATGATTCCTAGATCAAACATGTTTCCAAACCTAAGTTTTCTAACATCCAATCCATATCCTTGCCTTCTTACTTTATCTAATTTAGTTTCAAAATCATCTAAACTATAGGATGCATTAGTTAGGATCTGAATAAGAGGAGCTCTTAAAGCTTTTGCCATAATAAAAGCAGCAGACTTCTTCTCTTTGTTCTTAGATTTTGCAAATATACTCATTACTTTTTGAGAAGCATTGTACAAAGCAATACCACCACCAGCTACTATTCCTTCTTCTAAGGCAGCTCTAGTTGCATGGATAGCATCTTCTACCCTATCTTTCTTTTCCTTCATCTCAACCTCTGTAACGGCTCCTACATGTATAGCAGCAACACCTCCAGATAATCTAGACAAACGATCTTTGTAGTGCCATTCGTTTACAGCATCTTCTTTTTTACGAAGGATTCCTCTAACCATTTCTGCTCTTTCTTTAACAGCGTCAGCTGTTTTTTCAGAATTTAGCGTTATAACTGTCTCTCTGTCAGTTGACACCGACTTTTTGGCTTCACCAAGAAATTCGGGTGTCACTGCTGTGAAATCGTTTCCAGTTTCATCTGATATAATGATTGCCCCAGTCATAATAGCTAGGTCCTCTAAGAGCTCAAACCTATTCAGCCCAACGCCTTCTGGAGAAACAACATTAACACTAACAACGCCTCTAGCCTTATTTACGTTTAGTGCATTCATTACGGCGGTTTCTATTTCAGATACAATTAGAATAGGACGCTTGTTAATCATAGCCACCTGAAGCATTGGTTCAATGTCTTCTATTATGTTTATTTTCTTATCTGAAATTAAAACAAAAGGATTATTTAGAACAGAAGTGTTCTTTTCTTTGTCAGTTATCATATAAGGACTGTAATATCCCTTTTTAATTCTGGTTCCCTCTATGATCTCTGTGTATGTTTCTCTGGTCATGGACTCTTCTATGGTCACAGCTCCATCCACTCCAACTTTATTGTAGGCATCTGCTATAATCTCTCCAAGCTCCTGGTCATTGTTTGCAGAGATAGTTGCCACATTAACTAAGGTTTCCTCTGTAACCTTCTTAGACTTGCTCTCTACATACTGTATAACCTCCTGAGAAATAATATCAAGCTCATTTCTAAGTCTAGTTACGTTGAGGTTCTTGTTTAAATCAATTTCATCAAAGGCACTGTTGATTAATGCCTGTGCTAATACGATGGAAGTTGTTGTTCCATCTCCAGCCATATCAGCAGTTTTAATTGATGCCTGTTTTAATACGGTTGCACCTAAGTGCTCGACTGGGTCGGATAGGTTTATTGACTTTGCAACGGTCACACCATCTTTTGTAATGTGTGGACGCCCAAAATCATCCTCCAGGATAACTGTGTTTCCAGCAGCACCTAAAGTAGTCTTAACTGCGTTTGCTAATTTGTTGATTCCATCGGACAATCCGATGCGAGCTTCATTGTCGAAGTCAATAGTTTTTTCAATCATGTTAAATTATATTTGATTTATGCTACAAATATAACACATTTTGATAAAATACTACTTCATATTGTCAATTATCTCCTGATCTATGTCCCAACAAAATTCAAAACTTAATAATAGGGCATGAATAACAAATGATTTGTACCCTAAACTTTCTTTATTGTTGAATAATTCAAATCCAATCATCAAAGCATACGGAGGCTGTATTCCTATTTTTAACATCATACTATTTATCTTTTACAAATTGCCCATCAACCATCTTCCCAGTTCTTTTACTAATCACATTGTAGGCTTGCTGTAGACAATCCTCAAAGTCTAACCCCTGCATTTCTGCTTGAATGATTAATGTAACTGTAATATCTCCAATAGCATCCATAATCTCATCAGATGTATTCTTTCTTTTCCCATCAGAAGATATGTAATGAGTTAATCTAAGTCCTTGATGATATATTGCCTCTCTAAGCTCATCACATTCCTCATAGGTCTTCTCCATTTGTGAAGCAGGAGTCCCTAAATCTAATATGCCTTTTTGATCAGCCCAGGCAAC
>Ga0102945_1000432_pt1 | contig 12741 bp, 16 predicted proteins | sample SalPonred_H2O_MG_FD_78207 | JGI IMG/M metagenome (GOLD analysis project Ga0102945, IMG submission 78207) | Salt pond water microbial communities from South San Francisco under conditions of wetland restoration - Salt Pond MetaG R2_restored_H2O_MG ...
AAACAAATGGTTCCAAGATGCGGACAACTTTCTCCAATAATACTCGTCATCCACTAAAATCAAACCATTTTATGGAAGAGATTTATGAGAAAGTGAGTGAATAAGTATTTAATCTTTGTATAATAGTGAAGTTTGTTAGAGTTCTTTTTTAGGCTCTAAGCATTCTCAACTCCTACATTTGGCTTATTGATTCTAACTACTGTTTTCAAGCCATCATAGAATTATAACGATTTGAAGCTCTGATTACAGCAGCAGCCTTTCCATAGAAAACGAAAAACTGAAGTAGTTTACATTCTTCGAGTGTTGTTATCGTGCCAACCCTCTTTCTTTTCTCAGCCAGAAACTTCTCAGCCTCAGGAAATGGCATACACACTTCAGAACATTTGAAACCACCAACACTGGATTTCCAACAAGCATAGAATTTAGAGTCTGACATCTTCATAAACGTTATATATTGTATTTGAAGTGTACTGTATTTATGATTTTTTTTAAAAAGCTATAATCGCGTTACTCAAAATACTTAGAGTTGTTGCTATATTAATACTAGCACATGGTTAGTCCAAGTCTTATATTGACTCCTCAACAAAGGAGTGGGTTTGTGGATTCCCAATATGCCATGCTCGAGCATCATATGTGGACTATTGGAAAAGATGTAGACGATGTCAATGTTTTTGTTATAACTGAACCTAACTTGAAAAAACCAAACTCAAAAGTCAAAGAACGAGTTTGTAAGATTGAATTCAAGATTGAGAGAGACGGACCACTTCCAAACCCATTATCATCCCATCAAGTGACGTGGTCTGATGAAAACGGATTTGGAATAGTCTTGCCAAAGGATTGTTGGTTTGTGAACAGACTACGAAATATTTATCGTGTTATTGATGATGAGGACCATACCAAAAGCTTTAAACTCAAGACAACTACACCTTCATTGTCAGCTGTCGAAAAAGACAAATATGATGGGTGGGTCGACCCTGACTTTTATGGCGATGGCGAAAACCTGCCTAAGTATTTTCATCAGTTGATTGGCGGAAAGAGAAAGGACAAACAGAACTTTGATGCCGCCATAAAAGCTTATTACAAGATGTTCAAGATATTTAGCCACGATAAGTCTGCGGATAAAATATTCATCTCTCCTATTACAAGAACCACGCTCATAGGAAGTCCATTGTTAGATATTGCTTTCCGCGCTAATCCTGACGAACAAGAACAGGAACAAGTGCCTTCAATTGATACACCCTATTTGATATTTCACGAGGAACTGGAGCGTTATGGATATTGGTTACTTGAAAATGAAAACCAACATATTATTAGTTGTTTATCTAAGTAATCCGTTTTTAGATTTGAAATATATGATATCTAATAACGGATAATGTAGTTGAGTGCCATAAATGGCTGCATATTGTTATGAGCATCACCAGAACCAGTTGAATTCGTCGTGAAAGTGTGCGTATGTGCTCCGGCTGTGCTTGTTGTCGTGGATACGGTAGTTTTACAATTAATCTCATTACCATCTCCATCTAAAGAACCTGGTGTATCAGTATTATTCTTTTGGACAGTGTTTGCTACAGTATGATTATGATTACCAGCACTATCTGTAGTGCCAGTATGAGTATGCCCAGGCATTTCTGACGAAGTTAAAGTATGAGTTTCTTCGCCTCCGGTTGCTGCTAAAACCCTATTGGTTAGTCCAGGACCATCACCAGTTCCAATAAGAGTGCGGCCTCTTAAATCAGGTAATAAAAAATTATTAGCGTTACCAGGAGTTCCATAAGTATCACCAACACTTGCGAATAGCCTGGCATATTGAGACTTAGACACCTCAGAGCCATCACATCTCAGCCATCCATTTTTTGGAATTTCAGTGCCCGCATAAGGCATAATGATACCTATCGGAAGCAATAGTTGTCCATTTCTATAGAAGTCACCCGTGTTTTCATTATTGTTACCATATAGCTCCAACTTACCATAATGTTTCCAATAACCAGCACTAAGTACATTTCCTTGGATCGAACCACCAGAAGCAAACAAAGATTCCCTTTGTCTTGAGTTAGTTGAGTAATCACTTGCTTTCCATCTAGCAACAGAATAAGGCATATTATAGATTATACAACTAAATTATCCTCAGAAATTTATATTTATTTTCTATTTCAATCATATAGACATGCGTAAAACAATGAGACGTAGCCACCGCCGTGGTGGTTCCAAACACGCCCATAGAGGTAAGGCTTGTAAGGCCGTGAAAACTCTTTGTAAGGAGCTTAAGAAGCGTCCCTACATAAAGAGCTGTAAGCTCCATAGAGCCGCCCGCAAGTTATGTAGGCATACTACTTGTAAGACTCATAAAGTAGTTAGGAAGTAAAGGGTTATTCATTCATTTAGTATTACAACTACTTAATGAATTATACTATTATACTATTTTCTATATATATATGTCACGTTATAAATTAAGAAAAATCCAGAAGGTTCCAAGAAGAAAAAGAAGTCACTCTAAACGAGTAACCAAGCGTTTAAAAACATATTATAAGCGGGGTGGTGCTCAAATTTCCAAACTGGTCTTTATCTCAGGTAACCAAGGTAAGATTAGTGAGCTTTCCTCTATTCTTGCTCCTATTGCTGTAGTCAATGATGACATTGACTTACCTGAAATACAAACTACCGATGTAGAAGAAGTTGTTAAGGAGAAAGTTATGACTGCTTGGAATATTGTTAAAGCGCCTCTTTTTGTGGAAGATACTGGACTCTATATTACAAGTGATCCAATGAATGGATTTCCAGGAGCCCTTATTAAGTTTTACTACAAAAAACTTGGACTTAAAGGCATCAGTCAGAAAAATGGTGGAAATTCTGCGTATGCTGAGTCTGTGATTGGTTACCATGACGGCAAAACGGTTCATATGTTTAAAGGAACTGTTAAAGGAACCATTGCCTCAGTTCCTCAAGAAGGACCACACGGTTTCGGCTGGGATTCTATTTTTATTCCAGATGAAAACAATCCAGAACGCTTATCATTTGCTCAAATGCCAACTGAGAAGAAAAATGATGTTTCAATGAGACGTAAAGCTGCCGAATTATTTAGGGCTTATCTAGAGAAATAAAGCGTCTTTGCTCAATAAGACATCCATTTTCACATAGTCTATTTACTGTTAGTTCGATGACTTCTTCCTGATTATTCACTAATAGGTCATACATATAAAAGCTGTTATCTTTGATTACTTCTAAAAGCTGTTCCCTACTAAATATTTGACCGTTATCTTCCATGTAGACATCCAAGATAGTTGCACTTAACCAAACATTTGATTTACTATTGTCATGATTATTGGTATTATCATCGCCACATAATATTTCTATTTTATTAATATTTTTGCCTTTCTTACATTCTATCAGTCTATAGACCGCCATTTACATTATAGATAGCAAAAATAAGTATCTAGACAAATTTAAGATAAGGCAATATAACTAATATTTCTATATCTTTATGGCTGACATATACTTTTCTAAACATAGACATCAAGTCAAACTGGCGGAGTTAAAAATAACACATCCGTTTTGTTCAAATGCCTTTGCTATTAAATGTAAATGGGCATTGGCAACACGAATAGATCCTGACGTAGAAATAAATATTCTATCTGCGTCTGATTTATCCATCACAAATGGTGATAATATTTTTTTATTTACAAAAGATTTTTCAACAAAAATGCTAGTCAAACTGTTGGACTATTGTCAGACACGTAATATCAAAGTAAATTTCTTATGCCATTCAGAACCAGTGACAAATCCAGATATTTATATTTCTTTGGCACCTATAGCACGTTGTTTCTTTCATACAAACAACTTGTATAATGGTGATATTCCATGTCACTCCTTGCCTATTGCTTGGAGAGATAGAATAATGCCAAGTCCAGGAAATAACACACCGTTTGACGGAAGCATGGTTACAAAAGAAGCTTCTATAGCATCAACTAAAGACTTACTCTGTCTTTTATCAGTTACACTCCAGCGTCCTAAAGAAGAAATGTCCCGACTAATACGGAAGAATGTCTGGGAACGAATTAACTGTTATGATGTCTTAAAGGACAAAGCATTTGTTACAAATACAGACAAACAAGTTCCGTTTGACTTCCAACCTAATGTAGATTATGGATGGCTTCCATCTTTTATGCTTACTAGGTTGCCGCCTAAAATATTCCTTTCATTAGTACATCGTTCACATTATGTAATTGATCCACCAGGATTTGGGGTAGCAACTCACCGTTTTTGGGAAGCAATCTATCTTAACGCTATACCTATTGTCAAACGCACTAATACACCTATTGACCGATTATACAAAGCATTACCATGTTTAATCGTAGATTCTTGGAATAATATAACTCAGCCTTATTTGGAACAATGTTTGACAACACTTCAGACACAAATGAAAACATGGAAAACTAAGAATCCAGACTTTTTCACAAATTTTAATGCTATGTTAGAGTTTTGTGAGCACAATACTTAGTATAAAGTAGGTTTTTTGTTAGTTTTGTTGGTTTAGATAGAAGCAAATAATGGGTCCTTTTCAGAAGGTTCGCGTTCTTTATCTGTTTGCTCATTTTTTCTAATCATCTTGTCAAAAGCAGCGCGTTCTTTTTTATAACTGTTTGACATATGTATTTTAATACAAACACTAAGAATAATTCCAATTCCAAATAAAGAAAGCAAAATAATGAATACTAACTCCATGATTACCTTAATACATTGAGAAACATCTAAACTCTTGTATTATTCTTTTTATATAGTATAAGAATGTCAAGACGTGTTATGCCGAAGGGTCTAATCACAAATCAGCGAGCAAGTGATAAAGGAGCAAGTTGGTATAGAGGTGTAGGGGCACTCAATAAATCAGTGTATCGTCATTTGCTAATTAATGCTTCACTTTCACAGCCATTCCCACCTACAACAGCACCTACTATTGGAAATCTTGTTCTTTCTCATACAAATCTGGCTTTTGAAATAACAACACTTTCTCAAAATGGGCAATATTATGAATACTCGCTAGACAATGGAGCGAGCTGGACACAATACAATGTTCTTAATCTTGGAAATAAGCCCTATGTGTCTCTCTCCAGCTTAACAGATGGTCAAACATACAATGTAATTTTACGTGGTGTTGGAAGAGCTGGACCTGGACCTGCTTCTAATACTCTGTCAGGAACAGTTAATAATCAATCTTCACTACAACAATTTAACACAGCGGGAAATTTTGCTTTGATGGCTCCTGTAAAAGGAACTCTTATATCATATATTATTGTTGCGGGTGGTGGTGGAGGCGGTTCTGCTTATGATGTAGGTGCAGCTGGTGGTGGAGCTGGTGGCATGGTGAGAACAGGTTCTTTTCTTGCTAATGGGACAAATGTTTATACAATAACAGTTGGAACAGGTGGTTTAGGTGGTTCTAAACCTGCTGATAGTAATCAATCAGCTGGAAACCCTGGGCAGAATTCATCAATTACTGGTGGTTCAATTTCTATAATTTCCTTAGGTGGATTAGGAGGTGACCCAAGTAGAGGAAATGGAGCTGGGGGTTCTCAAGCAGTTCCTCCCAGTACAGCTGCCACGGGAGGTGCTGGTGGTGGTGGTATTGGTTCAAATGGTGCTGGTGGAGGAGGTGGTGCTGGAGGAAATGGTGGCAGCACTACAACTGCGACTGGTGGTGTTGGAGGCATTGGATTAGCTGTATCGATTGGAGGCTCAAGTGGAACATTTGGCGCAGGTGGGATTGGAGCAACAAGAAATGAGGTATTTACACCTGGAGTATCCGCGTCTTCAGGAACAGGAAATGGAGGTGGTGGAGCATCAGCAAATAGTAATTCGGCTGTTACTGGTTACCCCAGTGGAGGTAATGGTGGTTCAGGTAGAATCTGGATATACTATTAATTCTGTGTTCTTTGTTTATTCTCCCTATTAGTATATAAATGGAACAACCAGTTGCTTTTCTGGTAGGAAGAATGAACCCTCCCACTCCAGGTCATATTGCGTTAATAAAAGAAATGCTATCATATGCCCAATCAATTGGTGCTATTCCACGTGCATACATTACGTCTACACATAACGCAGCCAAGATGACAGCAACACAGAAAAAACAGCCTATCTATGGCTTAGCACAGGAAAAAGAAGATGCGTCTTCTGACAGACCATATGTCAAACACAAAAACTATGAGAATCCACTAACACCAGATGCGAAGAAATTTTTTATTCAAACCATGTTACTCAATCATCTTGATATGCCCTTTGAGGAAAGTGACCCTATTATTGTTGTTAATAAAGAGTGTAATGGTCTTTTTAAGGCAATCGGATGCGTCAAACAACTACAAGAAGACCCGGACAAGATTTACTTTGTAATGGGCAGAGAACTTGACGCAGGAGAGCGTGAATCACGCGAATCATTTTGTATAAACAAAAGCTCAGGCTCTATAATCGCGCAAGACGAATATGGTTCAAAATTAAGATGCCATTTTCTTGAAAGAACTCAAGATGAAGGTGTATCTGGTCTATCTGGTTCAAAAGTCAGGTTACTATCAGCAGAGAATAAGCTCAATAAACTCTATGAAGTTTATAATAGTTACTTAAATGAACAGCAGGTAGAAGCGTTAGTGCGTGAAATTCGGTTAGGACTTAACATAAATGACTCAACCGAACAGCTTCAAGAAACTGTGTCCCGTCCAAAAACAAGCAGAACCAAACGTCTCCGCTCACCAACTATTGGTATGACAAGAAATACTAGACAAACTGTTGCTAAGGGTGGAAAACGAAGAAGCAGGAAACACAATCGGAGACAAAGGAAAGGTCGCAAGAGAACTACTAAGAGAAATAGAAAGTAATTATAATTTGTCTTTTCTAATTATGATTACTTATTTTGAGACTGTGCCTTTGTGCGAGAACGAGTTCTTCCTAGCTTTGGTTTGGGTGATACGACTGTAGACGCCCATTGAACCCGCTTCTTAGTTTTATTCTCTTTACTTCCCTTTCGTAAAATGCTTTTTGTTCCACCTCTCTTTTTCTTACGATTACAATTCTTACGGCTCTTATTCATTGTTTTATATAATATAATTAGATAGAAAAAGAATACATGAGAAAATAGAATGAATGATTATTAATAGAACATTCATTCTATTTTCTCATTTCTCAATCACATATAACTAGAAGGTGACAAAATATATGCTATACCAAGCGAAGTGCCATTTCAAATTTGCCAAATAATCTGTTACAAATGCCAAAGACAAAATATCAAATTCACATTTATTTTTCTTGATTAAGCAGAAACAAAAACTTTTTTAGATGGAAATGAGGCGTCGGTTAAAACTTTCTACAAATAATGAACTGATTTAAATATGTTTTGTAACCAGCGGGTTGTGGATGAGCATCTCATATCGTAAGAAGAATCAATACATCGTTTGACAAATTTTATAAATTCTATAAATTCTAATTCTTGCTTGAAAGTCGATAAATGGTCGCATGATACGGAAGAACTGCTTCTCAATAGATTGAGTCTCATCAACAACGTCTAGCCAAATTCAAACAAGATTATCCAAGTTTTTTGAAGGTATTAATATTTCCTTGTAAATATCAATAAATCACAAGTAAAATAGGCATAAAAACCTGATAGTCATATTACTATTTATAATTGACAATGGTTTATTATCACGACTTTAAAAATGATCAGTTCTTAAATGAGTTCTTTTTTGGCAATGAGAAAGATGGATATTTTGTTGAAATTGGAGCTTGTGATGGAATTGAAAATTCGTGTTGCTATTTCTTTGAAAGTGAGTTAAATTGGAATGGAATTGCTGTAGAGCCAGCAAAGAACTATAGTCTTGCTTTATCACAAAATAGAAGATGTCCTGAATATTCTGCAATTGCCGACTACACAATTCCTCTTAAACAAGGAGGCGTTTTATTCTACCAGTCTGACTTACCAGTTCTTAGCGGTCTAACATGTAAACTTACTACTGAAAAAAAGGGTCAAGTATGGGAACGAATTGGATACACGCCATATGCTGTGCCTACACTAACATTGTTTGACTTGCTAGAAAAACACAAAGCACCTACCGATATAGATTACTGTGCTATAGATACAGAAGGTTCAGAACTTGGGATACTTAGTAAGTTTTTTGAAGAGAATAGAGGGCATAATAGAAAATACACAATTAATATTTTTAGCGTGGAAATTGACAATAATCTTAATGAGGTAAATCAACTGATGGTATCAAACGGATATAGGGAGGAATACAATCCTTATTTGCGAGAGATGAAGTTTGACGGAAGAGAAATCACCTGGGAGCGCTATTATGTCAAAAATAGCATTTTTTAAGATAAATACGTAGTTTCAATTCTGAGAAAAGAATTTTCTTTCAATTTTGATAAAAAATTGAAAGAGTATGACCTCAGCTTATAATCAACATCTTGTCGTATAATACGAACAAAAACCAACGCAATGTCCTTCCAGACTCAGAACAACACCAATAGTAACGAATCTTATAATATTTTCGGACGTTATAACAATACATGGGACGAAGTATTCAATATTGATTCTTATTCTAGCCTATTTGTTACATCAGCTGTGAGTAAGATTTACGGTTCTATCCCAATCACAGATTCTTCATACAAGAATTTTATTAATTATGTTCTTGACAATAAACTCACACTTAACTGGAGCGTTGTCCCTGGAATCGACTCTCAGCATCATTGTTTCGTAAATGGTCCATGGAACACACACACTAACCAGCTAGTTTGTAATGGTCCGAGCATCGATATCAATCTAAACCACACTAAATCTTCTTTCCAACTATTTGTAATGAACTCAATTGGTTATAATTCAACAGAATCAGCCGATATTAACTACCTAAATTACAAAGCAGACATACAATTATTGCATGGTTATCGGTCTAGGCGATGGGCTAAGTATTGTATCCTTAGAATCCGTCTTCCTAGTTATTACCAGCTTATTGGTAACCTTACTACACAGCACCGTGACCAAATAAGTCCTTCTCCTGAGAGGACCACCAAAAGAGTCAATGAATCAAGCGAAGAACAAAATGAGATTTTACATAAGTTCACTCTAATCCGTTCGACTCCAAGCTCAATGTTTGTAAGACTCAATACATCTGATATGAATGACCTAGTGTATGAATGCCCATCACTCTATCATCGTCCACTTTACTTAAAATATGACTCCGAAAGCAAACAGTATGGTTACTGGATTGGACTCAATAACCCAATTGCGGACAGACTTAAAAGCTTCACATAAAAGCAAAAACAGCACAAAAACTTATTTTTATTGTTTTTTACAATGTCACAAATTTACTCTGGTACAAATTTACTTTTTGGTAGTAACCTACTCATCAAACAGCTCTTGGTAACTGCTTGGCTTAAGATACCCACAATAAATATACCAATTACAGCTAAAACATAAATCTTATTAGGAACAAACCAGACTACACAAGCGACTAGCATAAGCATCGTAGCAAAAGCATACTGCATAAACTGCTGAATTCCTAATCCACTTTGACCATTCTGTTTGACAACTCTTTCAACTGGAAACTCTCCGAATGAAGCATTATCTTTAACTCCCATATCTTGAACACCAATTGGCACACTTCTAATCCCATCATTTTGTGGAAAATATCGTTCTTTAATAGCCTTACTTCTACGCCCACTAGCACAAATGAGCCAAACAGGCATTTTTGCTGATTGTTGTATAAGCCAATTAACATTTGCAAAAATACTTCTTGACGGGATATTAACAATATTAACACGATTATCATCTATAGCTGGTGTCAAACGAGCAGACAGTATCTCATGTTCTTCTCTTAAATCTACAATTAAAACTTCAGATAACATACTATAACAGCCTTTCTATGTTATGTACTGTTTAATCATAACAGAGTCAAACGCTTAAAATGCTTAAAAGAAACAATAAACTACTCGTTAACCATGGCGAACCCAAACTCTTATATAGTGAATAGAATCATTGCTCCAGATGTTTTGAATAAAATTATCAAAACACAATTAGATGTAATAAGCCCGAATATAGAACAGTTAAAGATTGTAAGAACACCTGTTTTTGAAGAGTCAAACAATCTTCTATTTCTTTCTCGTAGTCCTCAACATAAATTATATCCAAAAGAGTTTCGTTTGACTTTAAACTTTGAGCAACTAACTGAGTTTGGTTTAGCTTTACTAATGAGACCTGCTTTTCAAGCGTTAGAAAAGCAAAGAGAAACACGCTTTTCAAACATATATGATGCTATTAATGCCTATTTTTTTGCGTGTATTGAATACAATAGAGTTGCTCCCGAAAATACAGAGATTGAACTCATATTAGATAGTGACGATTTATGGGTAGACATTGCCAAGATGAATGATTGTTCAATCGCCTACACTGATGATGGTTTACCAGATAACTATGAATATCGATATGACTCGCCTTACCTTTGTCAAGTTGCTAAGTATTATGATAGCAGATGCCAAGATACTCTCTGTGGATGGAGATACACTGTTCATCCAAATAGTATCTGTTTGACACCACCTCAATCTTGGAAAGAAGTACCCAAGGTACTCAATGTGAATTGGTATAAACGCCCTCTTTATTGGAGCATGATTCACAAGGGATATTTCCTAAGCTATTCACCAAATACAGTAAATAAAGTAATTGAATTAGGTGCTTTATATGACCTAAACGATTAACTAACTACTATTATCATTTAAGATAAGAATCATCTTTGCTTATTTTTTCGCGACTTACACAAGAGAAATATAAATCTTCTATAACATCTCTATTTCTTATTTCAGATAAACGATAAAGATCACTATCGCTAAAACTTCTTACTGAATTTCTAAAAAGTGTATCTTTTAGTGAATACTGAGTATTCTCTTTTTCTTCTTTTCCTTCACTAATCCCTAAAATTCTATGTTTACAACAGCATATCCCCATAATTTGTTCTCAATAATGTTTTAAAATTGATTCTAAGTAAGATTCAATGAAAAAATATCAATCTATCGGAATTTAGTAGCAATAATGTCACAAAAAATGCTAACAGACTTTATAGGCTTCACAAGCGAAGCAAAGGCAAGATCCAGTAAGAACTTCTTATATAATTGTCAAACAGGAGAAGCAAAGTTTGTAGATTCGTATACTCAAGGATATTCATTTGTAAGAACAGCTGATTGTTTACGTCTCTGGTGTAAATCAGAGCAGATTCATAATAAAGATTGTCTAATTTACGAACAAAGTATACAATCTATTGTTCCTTTATTAAAATCGCATCTTCAAAAAGCAATTCGTAGACAGAATATGTTTTCCGCTTTATCAACTGCGTATAGTATGATTTTGTATGACCGTTCAGCATTACTAAGACGGTTACCAATCATTGCTATAGAAGATGTTGAGTTGATTCCAGGAACAGCTATTATCGTGTGGCTCATGATGGCTGGTGAATCATATAAATGGTCTGAGCAAGACATACGACATGTATTAGGTTATGTAAGGCAGTTATGTCAAACCTCTTCCTATTTAGTAAATGCTAGTTCCAAAGTATCAATTAGTCATAATCTATTATCAAGTTTAGATGACCCAGAAAAACATGAGCTTTTGGCTCTGTTTTATAGAATTAAATGGGGCGGGACTGATGGAGATATGAAAATGTTAAATGATGCTATTCAGACATATTACGTAAAAGGTTTGAAAATAAGCGCAATTCATAAAATATATAAAGGCCCTTTTCCGCAACATCTCAAACTTACTGAAGATAACCCAAAGTTCATTTGGGACGCCATTGACTTTCATTGTTTTCCAAAAATGCTCAAACGAATTTCAAATAAAACTTATGTCCCAAATCACCGTATTAAAGAACTTATATGGAATTGTCATTCAGCTTTGAATTTTAGGAAAACACTCGTTATGTCTCGTGCTGAAGAAATGCGTAAAACACATGACTATGGAAGAATAAAAGATTGTATTAAGCAAGTTAGAAGTGGATTATTTGAAGAACTACTTAATGAAACACTTTGTATTATAGAAAACGAATAATTATTGAGCTTACTCCGATATAGATTAAATGACATTCAAATTAATTTTACTTTTTGATTTTTGTTTTAATTTCGCGTCTTTATGTAAGAATGGATTTCATTAAGCCAGTTGTTAGATATGTAGAGCATCATTTGGGTCTTGTTTTGGTTCTTTCAGGATGGTTGAGTTTGATTGTAGCTAAGCTCCAGGGTGCTAAGGTCAAACTTCCAGGTCATTTCTTTTTGTTCTATGGTTTAGGATGCTTCGCACTTGCTTATAGCATGGCTCAAAAGGAACTGGTTGGCCCTATGTGGCTTGAATTGGCTATTGGATTAGTATCAATCTTTTTCTATATGTCTTAGATGTCCTATATGTATTTGAGGTAAAAATCATAATATACTATATAATGGTTTGTGCCTTTAGCTGTTTTGCTTCCGTAGTGTTCATTATTGCTATGATCTATTTCTATACGGCAACTTATACTGGTGATGTCGCTAATAAGTATCTAAATACTTTGCCAGAGGATCTAAGACCAATGTATCAACAAGTTGTTGCTGAAAGAGGAAAACTGAGTTTACAGGGTTATGGACTTGGATTAGTCATATCAGCACTGTTTCTTTGGTATCACAATTCTAACAAGATGAAGTTGTCAAACATGTCTGTCGTGTGTATTGTAATGGCAACTTGTTTCTTTACTA
>Ga0102945_1000434_pt1 | contig 12732 bp, 15 predicted proteins | sample SalPonred_H2O_MG_FD_78207 | JGI IMG/M metagenome (GOLD analysis project Ga0102945, IMG submission 78207) | Salt pond water microbial communities from South San Francisco under conditions of wetland restoration - Salt Pond MetaG R2_restored_H2O_MG ...
CTTTATCAGAATTTCTTGAAAATAACCTATACCTTTGTCCCCCTGTATCTTCTATGTCTAAATTAGATTCTCCTGAATTAGATACATGCAATTTAGCTTGAGGACTAGTCGTCCCGATCCCGACGTTACCGTTAGCTACTAATAATCCGTAGCCAGTAGAAGACGTGAAATACCCTCCATATCCTGATGAGCTTGAGCCGTAAATACCTACACCAGCCCCTGTACTTATACCTAGTACCCCATAAGCAGAACCTTCTCCTCTAATTCCTTGATCAAAAACACCTGCAGCTCCATAAGCTTCCCCATAAATAGCTGCTCGTGAATTACCAGTAGATGACCCTACGGTTAGAATTGACAAAGGACTAGTCGTACCAATACCTACGTTGCCTGAAGAGGTGATACGCATTCTTTCTGTTGCTGTAGCACCTGTACCTACTCCTGATGTTCCAAAAATTAAACTTGAAGTATTTCCATCAACAAGTATCCTGCCATTACCATCTGAATTAGTTATTCTAACTCTATATTGATTGCTTGGTGCATAACTTATTCTTGTTTCTCCTATAACCTCTAACTTAGCTCCAGGACTAGCCGCTCCGATACCAACGTTGCCTGATGAATTAGCAAACAAACTATAATTAACATTCCACTCTCTCGCTGCTGTTCTTGTAAATGCAGGGGTAGATACAGTTGTGCTATCTGGAATAAATACCCCATCTGAAATGATAGTTTCATAAGCATACTCAGAATATGAACCAACTTGAAAGTAAATATCGTGACTTGTGCTACTATTAGACACGAAACCAACGTCCCCATATTGACCATTCATGCCTTCGCTCCAAAATGTTCCTTCTAGCAAATTATTATTATTTACTTGAGCTATTATAGTTATTTTACCAGCCTTAGTTCCTCCACTGTAACTAGTTGTACCAGTCGCCGTAATCATAATCCTAGATGATTGCCCATCAGAATTATACGTACCTATTTTTTTCCAAATAGTACCGCTATTACCAGTATTATCTGTTCTCCAAAAATATTTTCTTGAGGTATCGTTAGTTGAATAACCCTGCGAAGCATTTACATTTCCGCCTACATCTATTTTACCTGAAGAATCAATTCTCATTCTTTCTGTTGGATTAAACGTAGAGTTAGCTGTAAGAGAACTATTAGTGTAAAACACAATTTCTCCGTTTACTCCGTTTACAGATGAATAAGAGGTTGAATTAGCATCAGTTCTCCAAGGCCCACCACCATAATAAGTACCTCCTTGCTCAATAGCAAATCCTCCTAAATTAATATACTGAGACAGATAACCACCACTAGCACCTGTGTTTCCATCTAATTTTATACCCCAGTTTGGTTGGTGATACCCATAGTTATGCTTTATTTGAAGAGTACCTGCTGAACCGTTACTAAATCTCCCATTACCGCTGACAGATAATTTTTCACCAGGGTTAGTATTACCAATACCTACGTTACCTGTAGAATTATTAATATACATTCTAGTAACTCCTGAAGTCCTAAGCTGCAAATCTTCGTTGTAAGAACCAATTAAACCAGTATCTACTCTTACTTCTTTATTTATATAAACTCTTGCTGCATTTGTGTTGAAATAACCCCAGCTTGAGTTAGCGGTTAGGTTAGCATAGTATGTGTTACCGCTATCGTAGGCTCTAATTTCTCCTGCTACGTGAAGTTTAGCTGCGGGGCTAGTCGTCCCAATCCCGACGTTGCCGTCAGAGGTGATACGCATTTTTTCTACAGAAGAAATATCAAATCTTAAATCTGAACCATTAATTTTTAACGGAGATGACGCTGTGAATGCATCGTTATAAGAAGATATTCTAGCTACACTTAAATGTGAATTAAAACCTATATTTCGATCAGCACCTACTTTTATTTGTAGCTTACTATTAGGATCATTCGTTCCGATACCTACGTTACCGCCAGTAATTCGCATTACCTCTCCAGTAGCATCTCCAAATCTTAAATTTGCACTTGAACTACCAGAAACATTATTACCTATAAATGACCAGTTATTTCTATCATCATTATAAAATCTTAAACCGTATGTAGCATCATACGCAACACTAACTTCTCCTCTTACATCTAATAAAGTAGTAGGACTAGTCGTTCCGATACCTAAGTTACCACCGCCATCTAACCTCATAGCTTCACCAGCATCATCATAAAATATTACTTCATCTATTGCTGTGTTTCCTATTAATAGGTTGTCGTTTGATTTTACCAACCGAATGATAGGCTGTGGTAATCCATCTCCACGTTCCATGTATAAGGAAGGAGTTGTTGAATCATTGAGATATAAGTTATTTCCTTCTATATTTCCACCTACATCTAATTTTTGACCTGGACCAGTCGTTCCAATACCTACTCTACCTAGTGAATTTATAGTTATAATTTCCTGTGGGGTATCTGGGTCTACAGTAGTAAATATACTTAAACCACCTCCTATTCCACCTGAAGAGAGTTCTTTAACTCTAATACTAGCTAATTCTAAATTAGAATCATACCCTCCATAGAATCCAATTTTGCTAGAAACCGTGTTATAAGTTGTAACCGATGATTCTAATTTTAACTCAGGAGCAGCGCTTTTTTTTATGTGAAGTATAGAATCAGGACTAGTCGTACCAATACCTACTCTACCATTAGTATAGTCTACGTTTAAGGTGCTGTCATTAAACCAATATTTATTAATATCATTCCACACTAGTACATCACCGTCTGTTTTACTTACAATAGACATATCTTGAAGCTGATCTAACTTAGGTTCAACCATTGGTCTTACTAAAATCACACCTACATTAGCATTGTCTCTTGTAACCGCAGCGACTCTTATCTTAGCGTTTGGAGCAACAGGTTCTGTTATTGTTAAAGCTCCAGGAGTTGTACCAGCACTATCGAAGTATAATATATTACCCTCAGATGAATCAGGAGCTATTCTGTAAATTGTAGTATCTAGGTCTCTTACGCTACCAAAAGAAGTTACATAACCATACTGGTTTGTTGTAAAATTTTGTGTTGCAACACCTATAAAGTATTCTGGGTTTGCGTTTATAACAGCTTGCGTAGCTTTAGCCATTAAAACGTGGTCTCCTTCAGCTCCAGCGAACATAACAGCATCCCCGTTAGAAATAGCTTCAGTAGCTTTACCGTAAAAATGCATTTCTTGACCTGCTTGCAGAACAACGTCGTTCAGCAAACCCATATTGAACGTACCATCTACAGGGTTCCAAGCGATTTCTTTTACATCAATTGCATTGGATTCCCCTACGGTTATTGAATTTAAATTTTTAATTGGCATATATTATCCTATTTTCTGTACTAATACTTTTATAGCATTTACTGGTGTTGAAGCAAACGTAACTGTAATTTGTGAAGCTAATGTTCTTTCTACGTCAGCATATACTGTTTCAAATGTAACTGTATCATATAACTGAACAATCACATCTCTAGTGTTTAGAGGATGAGTTATAGTGGCTGTATCTGTAATAATATCAGCATAACCGCCTTGTATGTCACTTGTAAGTGCAACTGTACCTGAAGCATCCGGTAAAACAATAGTCCTATCGGCTGTTACTGTTTGTGCAAGTAATGTAACCTCGTTCTCATCAGCTGCATTACCTTCAAAAATAACACCATTACTAGTAGATACTGTTTCTACGTTGTTAGTAGTAGTCGTACCAGTTACCTGTAAGTCTCCTGGTATAATTATAGTATCACCTGTTATCGTAATATCCCCTGTAAGCTGAGCTAACCTAGCTTTTAAGTTTGTAGTACTTACATCTACATCTACATTGTCAGATGCAGGTATTGTTACAGTAGATACATCTATAGCTGTTACGTGACCTTGTGCATTTGTAGTTACACCTGTCACTGCTTCAAAAGTACCGCCAAAAGCAGGGGTGTCTGCAGAAGTTGTATCTGTTCTAGATACATTTTCGTGATTTATTGTAATTGTTCCATTAGTAGCCTGGTTTGTAGTAAAACTACCTCCTGTTGTCAAAGCTGTTCCAGCCGCTATTGTAATTGTAGAATCATTAACTAGTTCGTCTAAAGAACTTAAGTCTACTGTTAAATCAGCTAGCGAACCCGTTCTTGTAAGTATAAGATCAGTACCTGATAAAGATGCACTATCTACATAATTGTCCTCATTAGCTGTTAATGAAATCCAAGCGGAGCCATTATAGTATTTTACAGTAGCTGATCCTGTGTCATAAATAATACCAGCTTCTGTATTTGAAGCAGCAGCTTCAGTTGTTTTGTGTAATAATGCGTTTCTAAGTTCAGCACTGCTTTTTAAGTCTAAATGCTGCAAAAATGGTATCGCCATGGTTTTTAGTTTAAATATGCTTTACCACTCTGTGCAGCAAGCAATGTTATTGTTAATTCGTTTTTGTCTATATATTGTACATCTGCAATTCCTTGTTGCCCTGTAGATAATACTACAGACACAGAAGGGTGTTTGTTTAAATTATGTGTAACATTCCAAGTAGATGCAGCGTTGTTTTGATTATGAGTGTAGTGTTTGTCTTTTTCACCTGCAAGTAATGATAAAGAATAGTATTCATCTAATTCTAAATTACCATTACCAGATACAAACGTTAAACTTATATCGTAATAGCCTGGATTATTTATATCTTCTATTATAGATGTTACATCAAATATACCGTAAATATCTTTATCTTTATTTTTAAATAATATAATTCTTTTTAGATTATATTCTTGTATAAAGTTTTGTATATTGTGGCCCGCTCCATCTACACTACTAGCCTTAATAGTAGTTACAGTTGATATAGCTTGATTGTCTGAAGGGCCTGAAAAAGATTTTTCACCTAAAACATCTACAAACTTATAACCTACTTGTCCCGCTATAGCAATTAGACCTGTACTAAATAAATTAGCAATATCAGTTAAAGAAAAGTTTTTAGTTACCGATCCTGTGAAATCAGTACCTATTACTTTATCTAAAGCAGTAACGTTATTGTCTAAGTTGTAAATACTTATTCTAGCCATTATTAATCGTCTTTTTTACGCACAGCTGATCCATAAAAATATCCAAATATTGATAACACAATACCTTCACATATACCTATTAAATGAATCCAAACTTCTTTGTTATTTTCTGGTACTTCTAAATACACTATAGCGTATATAATAAAAGCAAAAGATAGTAATCCGATTACACCTGTTAAATTAAACATTAAATCAAATTGTCCAGTCTTAGCTTTCTCTACCTCTCTCTTTCTCGCTGAATCTCTATCTGCTACTTCTAAGCTATATAACTCTACAAGCTCTTTATGCATTTCAGCTCTTTCTTCAGGCGTTATATCTTCATCATTATCTATAAGATTTTTAACAACACCTAATATTCCTTTCTCAGGCAAAACACCTGAAACAAAGCCAGGCAACTTCTTTAACAAAAATTGCCCTACTTTAGTATCCTTAAACTTTTTCTTTTTTTTATCTTCTAACATTTCCATCTACGTCTTGCTGCACAGATTCTTTTATCTGGCGTTTTAGAACAATTAATATTATGCATTTCCATTTGACCTTTTGATCTAGCACAATATGATGTACGTCTTTTACCACCTCCTGGTTGTGGAGCTTTTAAGTTACCACCTGTTTGTCTATTATATGCTCTCCTACCAGCTTCGGTCATACCAGCACCTTCTTTAGCGGTTAGGAAATGTCTACCTTTACCTTTAGTTGTTTTTCTAAGCTTTTTAGCAATAGAAGATTGTGGTTGCTGCGTATACATAATTTATTTTTTATAGGTTTTACTTCCAAACCCACCCATTTTCATACCTGATTTCTTAAGCATTGATGTAGGTTTATTATATTTCTTAGTAAGCGCGGTACTATATCCTTGAGAAGCTGCATTAGACATAACAGTTGATACAGGTCTAGTTACTTTAGCATTTTCTTTTTTATCTATATCTTTTCTTAATATATTGTTAAGAGCATCTCCTTGAGGCATATCACCAAGTTTTGAGCTTAAATTATCTCCTTGAGAGTTTGTTGAGCCTAAATTAATACCAGCTTCTTGCTTAGCTTTATTTTCAAAGTCTTCTTGTGTTTGATATTTACCACTAGTGTCTTTTACAGGTTTCCCACCTGCATCACCCGCTTTCATTTCGGTACCAGACTCAAACCTTGCTGTAAGTCTTGGATCTACACCCGCTTTAGCCATATCCATAATACGCTTTTGAGTATTTTTCATTCCAGTTAACTCTGCTTGTCTTTCTTCAAATTTAGCTTTTTGCCTTGCGCTAAGACCAGTTTTCGCTACCCACTTTCCTTCGGTATCTTGAATACCTAGTTTACTAAGTTTAATCTTAGCTCTTCTAACATCTCTAGCAGCTTTCTTTTGACCTCTTGATATTTGTCTAACACCATAAGCGGTAGAAGTATCTACAGTAGTACCTTTAGTAGGATCTGTTAATACAGGATCATAATTAAACTTTGCGCTGCCTGGTGTGGTTTTTCCTCCTTTACCATAGTTAGGATCTTTTTTTGCTCTTTTAGCATAATCCTCAAAACTTTCATCTTTTGTTCTATAACCAAGTTTTAAAGCGTCATCATAAGCTTGACGTAAAGATTTACCTCCGCTTTTTTTACCTTTTGTAATATCAGCATCAGCTTTAAGTAATTCTCCAGAAGCATTAGTAACTATTGTTTGCTTAGCAATACTATTTTTCTTAGCTGCATTCATATGAATACGTTTTGTTATTGGTGTGTTCATAATTTTATTATTTATAAGCTTTATCAATAGCATCTGCTCTTTGCAACCCGGTACCAAAACCTTGAGCTACATCTACAAATCCTTTGCTTTTATACATTCCTTTTAAATCGTTAACTAAAGCTGCTTGATATTTATTAGGGCTAGGTTTAGCTGACTGTGCTGCTTTTGCAGTAATTGGTTTACACTTCATATTCTTTATTGTTTTCTTTAGAGTATGCTTCTTTTTCCCATTGGAAGTTTCCTCCTTCTTGTTCTTTCTTTTTAGTTATGGAATCTACTAAGTAACCTTGTTCTCTATGGTATACTCTAGCTCCTGTTTTAGTGTCAGGTTTCCATATAACTTTTTCATTGTCATACTGTAACCTTCCTTGCTGCATTTGCTCGTGATGAACATTCTCGTGCTTTATCGCTTGCTTCTTTACAGCCATAGAAGCTTTTTTATCTACGAATGTGGTACCATCGTTGTTAGCTTCTGCTATTATGCCTCCTTCTAATTTTTTTTCAAATACAGGCCTCCCGTGCGTCGATAGCTCTTCGTTAATACCGAATATATCTCCTTTAGTTTTTGGTAGCTTAAAAGACATATTAATATTTTTTACCGTACTTTTTTCCAGGTGATGAATCTTCTCCTGTACTGTAACCTTTAGAAACACCACTAATATCTCCTGAAGAGCCTCCAGAACTTTGTCCTCCACCTTTACCCATTGAACCTAATATTTTAGGTGCGATTTTAACAGCTGCTGCCGCTAACGGTGCTAATTTAGCAGGTGAGCCGCATCCGCATCCACCTGTTTTTCTAATACCAGCATTTGCCCTAGCTGTAACGGGTTGTAAATGATTTTTCATCGTTCTGTGTCTTTAATCATGTCATCAATAGCTTTATTGAAGACTTTGTCCGTATATGTTTTGTTTTTGAAAAATATACTTTTTTCTGAAGTAGGTATATCTTCTTCGCCTAGCATAATACGATAGATTCGCATTATTAGATGCTTTGCTTTTAATGATAATTTGTAAACAGTATATTTAATTGTAGTGCGGTTTCGATGACGCCATACATCTATCCAACCTTCTTTACGAAGTCGTTCCCATCGGTTTTTATCCCACGAGTATGTATATGTGCCATCAATAAATTGATTACGCGTAAAATGACCTTTGCAATCTAAATAAATCAAAAGTTCAAGGTCTGCATCATTCAAGTTATTAGTTTTACAGGCCCACTTTCTAATGAGCCTGTAATACTTTAATAAATTTATTTCACGTAATGTTTGTGCTTCTAATCTCATTCGACTATAACAACATCACTTATTTTAATAACATAATACAACTTATCATCATATTCTATACCATGTCCTGCATGTTTATCGTATCTAACAATGTCTCCAGCTTTAATATTAGGTACTTGATCTCCTGCACTTATAACTTCTCCTTTTAAATACCTGACATCTTTGTTCTGCGACTCTGTTAATTCAAGACCACCTACTTTCTTCGGCGCTTCTTTTATTTTGTCAATGATTAAATAATAGTTAATTGCTTGCATTTCCGCTTATTCTTTTATTACTAATTATACAATCTGCAGATATAATAGTTTTAACTACACTGACAGCATTCTTTAACGCCGATTTTGTAACCAAAACCGGATCTATAATACCAACTTTGATCATATTAGATTGCTTACCTGTGATTACATTTATACCTCTACCTTTTAAAGTTGGCTCTGGTACATCTTTTAAGTGCGCATTTTCTAATATAGTATTATAAGGTGCTCTAATAGACTCTAGTAATAACTCTTCACCTAATCCCGATGCTTTTGTTTTTTGTGATGCGTTCAACAGTGCAATACCTCCACCTGGAACTATACCTTCCTTATAAGCAGCTTTTGTCGCATATATCGCATCTTCTACTCTATCTTTCTTTTCTTTTAACTCCACTTTAGAATCAGCACCTACTTTAATAACACCTACCTTACCTGTAAGCATTGATAAACGTTGTTCTAGCTTCTTTCTAAAGAAAGGGTTTGTTTCTTTCTTAACAGCTTCTCTTACACCTTCAATGCGTTCTTCAAGACCTTCAGTTTCATGCTCTATTTGTAAAACTGTGTTTTTACTATCTGTAATAGCTTTAGCTGCTTCGCCTAAGAAATCAGTAGATACTAAATCTAAGTCATCACCTAATGCTTCGTTTATAACTGTAGCGCCTGTTATAATAGCTAAGTCTTCAATTGTTTCTTGACGTGTAGGCCCAAAGCCTGGTAAATCTACGATGTTTATCTTAATGTTACCTTTAACCTTATTAGCTACTAATGTTTGGAACGGTTGTTGCTCTACATCTGCGACAATTAATAATGCACGTTTAGTTTTAATTACATGCTCTAATATAGACTGTATCTGTCTTATATTTGGTATAGGTGATGATACTATAAGAACATAAGGATTGTCTAATACAGCTACTCCTTTGTCTTTATCTGTAACTAAATGCGGTGATTTCATTGGTGAATCGAACTGTACGCCATCTACAAACTCCACGTGTGTTTCATTTGTATCGGATTCTTCCATTAATACGACACCGTCGGCACCTACTTTCTCATATGCTTCACCTATCTTATATCCTAGCTCTTTATCGTTGTTACAACTAATAGTAGCTACTTGCTTTAACATGTCACCATCAATTGGTATACGCGTACTGTCTAGGTACTTAATTACTTTTTGCGTACCACTTTCTAGTCCGTCTTTAACTAAACGTACTTTTTCAGTACTTTCGCTAGCTAATATGTTTTTTAACAATGCGTGTGCTATTACAGTGGCTGTCGTTGTACCATCTCCTGCTTCTTTTACTGTATTGTTAGCTGCTTCCTTTATTAGAGTAGCACCTAAATTTTCGACCGGGTCCATTAAGACTACGCTTTGAGCAACGGTTACACCATCTTTTGTTATTACCGGTCTGCCGAGAGCATCTTCATAAATTACGCACTTTCCGGAAGCTCCTAAAGTGGACTTCACTGCGCTTGCTAATTTTTCTACTCCCGCCATTATCTTGTCTGAGGCTTCGTTTCCAAAAGATAGATCTTTCACTATCTCACTTGGGTTATTAAATTCCATTTTATTATATTTAGTTTATTTATATATTGTATAATTACTTGTATTTATTCTTCTTTAATTAGTTTTTTATCAGTAAAACTATGGACAAGTGCCCCAAACAGGTTTATTACTTGGGGTTAATGGTGAGTCTACGCTAAATAAATTTGGCTCTGAACTAAAATTAGAAACACACCAATTGGAGATATCTTGGTTGAAAGAGGATGCTACGTTAAACATCAATGACATATTAGTTACATTACTTACATTCCAATTACCAATGTCTTGATTAAAAGCTGTTGCATTCCAAAACACCTGAAGCATAGAAGTAACATTACTCACATTCCAAGAGCCTATATCTTTATTAAAAGATGTATTAAAGCTAAACATACTATTCATGTTAATTACACTACTCACATCCCAAGAACCAATGTCTTGATTAAATGGTGTGTTAGAAAACATAGTTGCCATACTAGTAACATTACGTACATCCCAAGAACTAATATCTTGGTTGAAATCTGTTGCAATATTAAACATACGTCCCATATCAGTCACACTACTCACATCCCAAGAACCAATGTCTTGATTAAATCTATAGGCTGCAGTAAACATATCATTCATTTTAGTAACATTACTCACATCCCAATTTGAAATATCATCATTGAAAGTTGTTTTATTATTAAATAAATATGACATATCGGTAATATTACCAGTACACCATGTGTTTATTTGACCGTAAGCAAGAACTGCTGCGGGTTGGTCTGAAACCCATAAATCTACTGCTGTTTGTAATTCAGCTTTATCCGCAAATTCATAACCTGTACATGAGCCAGGTGTCGTTGATGTAGGCCAAACTAATGTACTTCCATTGTATATTTTTTGGACATTAGTACTACCCAGCTTTATCTTACCAACTCCGTCGGGTGTTATATTATTTAATTTTAAGTTCGCCATATTATATTAATATATAAAGTGTATCATTTTCTTTTACGCTTAAACCCGTATATTCCGCTTCTGTAAGAGATACGATGTTTGTTATTTTAGGTGTACTAGCAAATGTATCTTCGGTGTTTACAATAACATCTGGCGATGATACTGTCACATCTCCAACTCCTAGGCCAGGATCTATAGCAATATTAGACCCAGCTATAATAGAAGTTACACCGCCAGGCGCTCCAGCTAATGAATCTAAGAAATCTTGCTCTGTACCTGTGTTACCTTCTTCTATCCATATTGCGTAAGCAGACAATCCATCAACACCATCAACCCCATCAACACCATCAATTCCATTTGTACCGTTAGTTCCATCTACCCCGTCGGCACCATCCGCCCCAGCAGGCCCTTGTGGTCCTTGCTCTCCTTGAGGCCCAGTTAAACCCGTTTCTCCTTGAATACCTTGGACTCCTTGAATACCTTGAATACCTTGATCTCCTTTAGCTCCTTGAGCTCCGTCAGAACCATTTACACCAGCAGCTCCTTGTATTCCCTGTGGACCAACAGGACCTTGCAATCCTTGAGGACCTCTAATAGGACCTATGTTTTTCCAACTACCTTCTTCCGTCCATACATATCCATCACCGGCTTCTGCACCATCGCCTGTAGTATTTATAATCCAAAGATCATTAACATTACCGGAAACAGGTAAATCACCTACTGTTTCTTTAGTACCTTGTATTGCTATAGAGGTTCCATCAGCACCAGCGGGTCCTTGTAAACCTGTTTGACCAATTGGTCCTTGTGGTCCTGTAGCTCCAGCGGGTCCTGTAGCACCATCTACTCCATCTACCCCTGCGGGTCCTTGAGGTCCTTGTATTCCTTGTGTACCTATAAAGCCTTCTTCTGAGTTTATATAACCGGCTAACCCTCCTACAGTGAAGTTTTTAGTTTTTCCAAAGTTTACACCCTCTTTTCCGTCTGTACCTATTACTTTATCTTCAGGATTTATCTCGTCGTCGTTTATATACGTGGTAATTCTTGCCATGCTTGTATTTTTTTAGTTTTTTATTTATTTCTTTTAGTTACACGGTAGTTTTTACCACCTTCTTTCTTAGTTCCTTCGCCATCATTACCTCTATTTCGCTTAACGGACTTAAATTTACCAGTTTTATGGTCATAATCTAACCCATCTATGTTTCTACCTGCTTTTTTAGCCGCTCTTCGCATCCTTTGATTCTCTGCACGCTTCGCTTTTCTCGCCGGTGTATTCGCATACGCTAAATCTCTAGCAGCTTTTCTTCTTTTTGCTGCTGCTGATAGTTTTTGAGCCATAATCTTGGTTTTTATTTATTAAATTTTTATTTGCTGGAGAACCTATATGGTACCCATTGTTTCCTTTTAGTCCTAAACCTTGCGGTCCAATGCCTTTTTTAGTCATAACTTCATTTTTTGCATTATAGTTTAATAATCACATAGTTTAGAATCTTATTAAATGCGACGATAGCCCCCTACTATATAATATATAACTAGCTAATGTCACGTTTTGAGTAGTAATTGTTTTTTTGTATTAGATATAGATATAATTTGGGCTACATCTATACATATTATACACAGCCTCCCAGGGAAAAGCTAAATCATTTGACCAGCCCCACGTTGTTTTTATAATTTAGGGTTATTGTTTCCAGGAATCAGGTGTAAGCATAGACATTAACAGACTACTTAACTATAAATTCCTGTACAAGATTAGGGGTTTAGCCGTTACACGACAGCAATACATAGCGGAGCGGAGCGAACGCGTATAGCATACCAAACACGTAGGTATTGTGATAATAATAGTGTAAGAAAAATAAATAAATATTTTTAAATAATAAAATCTTGCATACTAAATACGATCGGTAAACGATAATAATAATGAATATAATAATAATTAAATACTAAAATTATGAACAATCAAGAATTAATTAC
>Ga0102945_1000435_pt1 | contig 12728 bp, 3 predicted proteins | sample SalPonred_H2O_MG_FD_78207 | JGI IMG/M metagenome (GOLD analysis project Ga0102945, IMG submission 78207) | Salt pond water microbial communities from South San Francisco under conditions of wetland restoration - Salt Pond MetaG R2_restored_H2O_MG ...
GTTTGTTTCTAAAGGCATAGGTGAGAAGTTTGTTCCCATGAAAGACCCGGAAGGAAAACGTGCCAAAGAAATAATTAAAAACGGAGAAAACCAAGGCTCCTACTCCTATTATGAAAATAGCAGTGGTGAGCTAGAGAAAGGGCAGGGAATAAATAGGTCAACAAACACACTTAACTATAAACCAATAGTACCTGTTTTTGACGAAGACTCTTTTGTAGAAGATGTGTATCAGTCTCTAGATTTAGATGATGATAAAGAGTTAGAGAAGACTACAAAGCCTTTTATCAACTCGTTAGTTAGTAACAAGAGGAGGGTTATGTCTGTTGCGTCAGTAACAAGCGATACTTACAATGAGTTAGCTAAGATAGCTTTTGGTATATATGGTAACGAGACTAATTTTGGTGATACTCACAGTGGAGTAGGGAATATTGTTAGGGGAGTAAGAAAAGTGTCGTCATCTTCATCTTCATCTCCAGATTATAAAAGGAAGTATGAAGGTTACCCTGTAATTGGAGGTGCAAGAGGAGATAATAATAGTGTAGGCTTAACTCAGATAAGGTGGGATTATGTTAAAAGGGAACCTGGACTATTAAAAATGATGGAGGAAGTAGGTATAACTTCAAAGGAAGACTTATTAGACCCTGAAAAAGCAGCATTAGCAACTGTCATCAGGTTAGCTTATTTAACCAACAACAGAAAAGATGTAGACAAGGATAACCTTTTTGAAACACTCCCTAAACATTGGGGCGGGTCTTCAAAAGATGACTACAGTACCTACACAAAAAACGTAAAAAAGAATGCTAAGTATATAGATTTCAAACAGGTAAATGATAAAGTCATAAAACCTATTAATAATAGCGGCAATTACAGTCAGTATAGAGACTTGTTTAATGAACAACCATCAGACAGATTAAACTAAAACTATTTCTCAAAAACTAATCAATTTTAATATTTAACAGAAAACCTTTATTTTTGAACTATGGCTTACAACGAATACAGTAGAATGTGGGAGGGTGACCCACCACCGTCGAACAATAAATATGGACCAAGTAGTCAACCAGATTTATGGCGTATACCAAATAGGTATGCAAGTGAAAGGCCTATGTACGATTATGGTATAGTAGATGAGACAGGTAAGCTACCTATTGGAGCTATCAAGGAACCTGTAACGGCAACTCTTCCTATTAGAGACGTATCATCTAAGTATTTAGCTACTGGCGACAATAAGATGGTGGACAGCTCTGGAACGGCACCATGGGTAGATGATATAAAGTTTGGAGATAACGGAAGACCTTATTCAAACGTTGATAGTAGTGGAGCGTTAGTTGCAGATAAGTATTATGAAGTAGACGGTCAAGGTAGAGACTACATGTCAAGTCCTGTACCACTTTTAGCAAGGAACACAGACTACGCTGCATTTAGCCTTGGTCAAGCTTTAGGTGCACCCAAAGGCACACCAGGTAGGGGGTTAGGTATAGCAGCTGGAATAGGCGATTTTGCTATTGGAGCTGGACGCAACTTTGTAAGTGGACTTGCTGACTCAAAGGATTATACAAGGACTTATACAGACATGATGCGTAGGCAGAATGAGTTAGGGAGAAGATTTACAGAGAACAGAACTCAGTATACAGACCCCAACTACAGAGGTAAGTACGGAGGCAAGAAAGGTTACTACGAAGATGGCGGTGAGATGAGTCAGGAGCAAGCCCAAGCGATGATGCAACAAATGATGCAGCAACAACAGGGTCAACCTAAACAACAAGTTCAACAGCCACAGCAACAACAAGCAGAACAACAAGGTGCACAAGAGCAGCAAATCGTTGAAATAGCTACAGAGTTAATCCAGCAGTTCCAAGGAGATATGCAGAAGATACAGCAGTTCTTGGAGCAAGAGGGGGTAGAGGACTCTATAATTGAAATGGTACTAATGTACGCACAAGAGATGGTAGGTGGACAACAGCAACAACAGCAGCAAGAGCAATTACCTAATCCACAAGGTTCATCTGTAATGCGTAACACTATGAATAGAAGAATGGATATGCCAATGGACTTCGGTTACGGTGGCAGAAAGAAGTATCCAAAACTTTAAGACATGAGAGACAACAAAGACATATCAGTAGAAAAACAACTTACAGACCACTTCGCTATTGACATAGGTGATGTTGCACCTGGTGCAGTAAACGCAGAAATAGAGAAGAATGAGTGGCTCATGTACCCAGATGGCAAACTTCAAAAAGGTTACGGTGAGAAACACTCTAATGGAGGTATAGAAGTTGATATCCCAGATGGGACTAGGGTCCTTACTGACTCTATACCTATCGGTCGTGATAATGCAAAAAGGTTGTCTAAGAAGTACGATATGAAGTTTTCGGCTAAAGATACTTTCTCTAAAGTAGTGGACAAGTACTCTAAGAAAGTTGGTATGAGTAAAGTCATAGACGACCAAGCTGAGTATTTTAAACAACTAAGAAAAAACACTGAGTCTAAGTTAGACGAATCGACTAAGTTAATCAACGAAGAGTTTCTGTCGGGAAAGATAAATGATTTAGAAGGTAAGAAAGCAATTGTTGAACAAGAAGTATCAAAAATGTTTGAAGAGGCTTATCACTCACAGGAGCTAAAAAAAGCAGAGAAACCTGGTAAATACGAGAATAAAGACAACGAAGCAAAATACGGTGGAATGTCTGTATCTGACTTAGGTAGAGTAGCAAGCAGAATGGGTCTTACACAAGACCAAGTTATAGACATTGCAACCAAAGGTAAACACAATAAGAAAAAGAAGAATATTGTTTTTAAGTTAGGCGGCATAAAAAAGTACGAAGAAGGTGACGAAAAGAACTTCCCTAAGGACAGAGACAAAGCTAAGAGCGAATATGCTAAAGGTAACCTAACTAAAGAGGAGTACATTGCTAAAAGGAAGTCTTTAGCTTCTCAGTATGGAAAGACTTACTCGGAACAGTATGACCCTGCAATAGTTCCAAGGTTAGCAGGCACTTTTACAAAGGTAACATTGGTGGAAGATGTTGTATCAAAGGAGTTAGGTTATGCTAAGGAAAAGGATACCCCAGGCCATCAGAGCAGGTATGGTGCAGCTTTCAGTGAAGAAATTGGAAAAGAGGGTTCAATAGAGCTATTCTTTGACAAGCTTAATACTGTGTTCCATGACGTTTATGAAAAAGAGTTTGGAAACAAAAGTCCAGAAGAGGTTGCAAAATCATTTAACCAAGATACTGATAAAGGCAAGGCTTTAGTAAAACGTGTTCAGGAAGGAATGGACGCTTCTATGAGAGGTCAGGCTAACTATATAATAGATAACCCAGGGGGTTTTAGTGAAGAGTATATAGAGTTCGCAAAAGAGTATCTTGACACTAAGACTTTCGTCGATTGCGGCGGAGAGAATAACGCTGTAAATTGTTTAGATGGGAAACTTGGTAAGTTCACAGCTGCAAGAGAGCCAATCAGGTTGAATGCTTTAACTCCAGATGAATTAGATAGTAAGCCAGATAACGTTTATGACGTGGGGGACATAGATAAAGACTCCGAATGGTATAAAAGTCTTAGTGATGAATCAAAAGATAGACTTGGTTTGTTGAAAGGCACAAACTTCTTACTAGATACATACGTTCCAGTGGAAGATGAGCCAACAAAAAAACCAGAAGACACTCAAGAATCAGGTGAAACAAAAGATGATGTTAATTTAGATAGAAACAGACGTCCTGCTGACAACACTTACTATCCTTACTATGTTCCTTCATCTATACCTCTTCAACCACAAATGGCACAGGAGATATCCTTGAACAGGATTGACCCGTTAAGGTTGAGGTATGAAGAGGACAACCAAGCTTTAAGGCAGGCAATGGAAAGAACCGAGCGCTCTGGTATGACTCCTCAACAACAACTTGCTACAAATGCTGCAATGCTATCCAATCAACAAAAAGCCGATGTTGCAGGTCAAATGCAAGCACTTCAAGCTACGGCACAGAACTATGCACAAGCCGATCAATACAACGCTCAAATAGGGGATAAGGAAGAGATGATGAATGCACAACTCAACAAGAGGTATTTTGATGAAGTTGCATCGAGTTTAAATGCCAAGCGTTTGAATGAGGAAGATAGGAGGTTGGCTATGCACAGGCAAGCACTTGCAAATTACGATCAAAACAGGATGAACTCTATATACCAAGAGTTATTTGACTATAACCCTGGTTACTTTAGTACAGTGGGTTATGACCCTAGAGCTGATTTTATGATACAGAATCTTTATAACAGGAACCAGGCTTTAGGTACGATGGCTCAGCCAGAACAAGATAGCAATAAAAAGTCAAGTAGTAAACCTAAGAAGCCGGCAAAAAAATAAATACATATAATTTGCCAGATAAAAATATTTCAATTAATTTAGCAGAATGGCTACACCGTTAGTATACAATTATGATAAGATAGAGCCTTACAGAAGAAACGAAGATTTCTTGATGAAAGCTTTATCGTACAAGCAGCAAAAACTTGATGTCAACAGAGCCAAGTTACAGACTCTACACGATAGGTATGCCATGTTAGATATCTATAAAGATAACGACAAGGAGTACGCAGAGCAAAGGCTATCACAAGTAACAGATATAGCAAATAAGTATACTGCTGGAGATTTATCGAGTGACTATCTCACACAAAGTCTTATGTCTAACATAGACCAATTTGTAGACCAAAATGTAATAAACGCTGTATCTTCTACTAAGAAGTTCAAGTCTGAGATGGAGGAGTGGGACTATTGGGAGAAAGAGGACCCAGACAGATACAGTGAACAAAACAAAAACTATGCTTTATCAAAAAACAAGAATTTACAGGATTGGATAAACAGCGAAAAAGTTGGACAAGTTTACAAGGGTGGCTCAGGGTTTATTGAGTATATAAACGTAGACGAAGTTCTTAATGAAAGAGCTCAAGAGTTAGCTAAGATAAATAAATGGACTTATGTCAAGCCGGTTCAAAGCGATTATGGTTTTTGGTTAGACGAGAAAAACGAGAAGGTAGACCGAAAGATGTTGGAGAACGGTCTTAGGTCAATGATATCTGAGCCAAAGATAAGACAGCAGTTGGATATAAACGCTTGGAGCACTTACTCTTCTCAAGGTGTAGACGCATTGAGGGACAACTATAATGAGTTCTATAAAGCAATGTATTCTTCTGAGACAGAAAAGCTTAAAAAATTAAAAACTGCTATCAAAAGTGGTAATCTATCAAGTGAAGAAGAGAAAAAAGCCATAGAATCAAGAGATAGAATAGAGAAAGACATACCTGACTTAGATAAGATAAACAACGGGACATTTTTTGATAGTGAGTTAGAGAGGTACGGTGCAGATGCTTTGTCGACTAGACTATATACAGATAGAAAACTGAACGGGCTTCTTAACACTTATTCTTACGAGAACACTTTATCCATAGAAGTTAACAAAGCTGACCAAGAGGCTTGGAAAAGAAAGACTAAAGAAGAAGAAATAGAAATAGCACGTTTCAGAGCTATGAAGTCTGCTAGTGGCAGCAAAGGAAAATCGGGTTCAGTTATTGGACCAGGTTCTGGAGCTACACTTAGTGGAGTATCTAAAGTAGTGGGATTAGATGGAGAATCCCTCGCTACTGGTGGAAAGTATCTGGACGTAGAAGACTTAACCATGTCTTATTCTGCGGGTGTTAATGCTAAGAGGCGAAAGGCAGTGGATAAAATGGATGAAGTGTTTGGAAAGAATGCTTCTGCCGTTAAAAATTTTATAGTTGAAACAGGTTCGAATGTCAATGGGGATTTAATGCACTTATCTTCTATAGAACTGGAAGATGGTAGTACTCTTACTCTTACTCCGGAGCAATTTAGAGCTGCAAAGGAGTATAAAGAGGTAGTTGCATCTGAGACACCCTACGATATAATGGTAGATAAGGAGTACAATGGTAATGGCACCGAAAAAGGACTTTTTGATAGCATGAAGGAGTCTTTAACCGTAATGTATCAGGATGAAAACCTGACGGCTGAAACATCTAGTTTTGGGAGTTACAGATCTTCTTTACCTGCCATGTTAGGGTCTTATAAGATAGGAGACGACGGAAAGCCTGTGTGGGTACCTCTTAGCTTAGAGGCAGCTAGGGTAGAGACAGCAAGAGTTTTTTCAGATGATGCTAACAAAACGGACAAACAAAAGAAAGAGGATAAGATAACTAGAGACTTGCTTACTGCTAAGTTGTTGTCTCAAGACGGAGATTTAGAGGAAGGCATACGTTCTGAGAATAGGTTCAGGTATAGCCAAATGTTAAGGGAGTATGGAGTAAGAGGCGGAGATTATATTAAGTTGGCTAATTGGGACATAGCGTATGACGATGGTGGAACTGGCGACGAAATTGAGAACAAATTAAATAGGAGAAGACCTACCTACTACGACGCCAATTACAATTCAAACATATCTGATATAACAAACAGTACTTATGAGTCCCCTAGCGGAGACTTTAATTTACCAGGTTTAACTAAAGGTACCCCTCCGTCTCAACTGATAAAAAGTTACCAAGAGAGGATTATAGAAGGGGCAGGAGAATTACATGAGAGTGGCAAATTGTTACCTATGACTCAAAAGTATACTTGGACTAAAGATATAGATGAACAAAAGGACGCATTTCACAAACTTAAAAATGTGATTAGTGGTAACACAGAGATAGGCTCATCAATGCCAGATGGTGTAACATCTATAACCGTAGAGCCTGTTTATAATTTATCTAAGAATGAGCCGGATAGCTATATACTAAAGTATGGTGTTGATAACCAAAATGGCAAAGGTAAAGTAGCTACAGGTATTCCATTGAACTTAGAGGTGGCAAAGAAGGTGTTAGAGCCTGTGGGCATAAAAGTAAGAGAGGCTCCAATAGTATCATCTAGGTTAGAGGGGTCTAACTATAACTTAGGTACTTTCAAACCTTACGTTGACGAGAGGTCTAATCTAGTCAAAAACTCGAATAGGGAAAACATACTTGTCAGAAACGAGGTAGTAGGATTCTTGAACTCAATAGATGAAAGTGTAAAAATGTACGCTTCATTAAAAGGTCAATCAGACGACAAAGAGTCTGATTATATACAAGCGAATGTGATAGATAAACTAAACGATTTTAAACAGTCTCTGTTGACAGGTGACATAGAGTTTAGAGTTGAATCTAGGGAAGGAAAAGTTGTAGTTAACCTTTTTGATAAGGGAGAGAAGAGTGTAATATACACAGATGAGCAGGCTATCGAGAGAAGAGATGTTTATTATGATAAAATATCAGATAAGATTAACGTGGCTCAAATTAAGTTGACAGCAGCAGGTGGTTACATGGAGAATGTTATTTTAGGTGGTTATGTACAACGCAACATATCATCTAGTTTAAATAACCAAATAAACCAATAACATGAATATACAGAATTTCGGAAAGGACGAGGTATTAAAAAATGACAACACATTTGAGATATCTGACCTAAAAGCTAATTTATCTGAAGGTATAACACCAGACAAATTTAACCCTTACAACACACCTATATCTAAGTACATTAGACCTGTTAATCTAGGTAGGGATGAAGGTGAATTAGAGACACTTGATTATAGTGTTCCCTTCACATCAATTTTCGATAGACGTAGGGATGGAACATACACACCAAGATTTGAAAACTATATTGGTGCAGAAGGTAACGAGGACAGATTAGCAAAAGAGCAAGGTGCATGGGAGAAATTAGGTACAGGTCTAACAAGATTCGCAACTAAGGCGGGTCTATACGCTACTCAAGCTACATTAGGTACAGCAGCAGGAATAATGAATGCTATAGAGACTGGTACCATGTCTGGATTGTGGGACAGTGATTTCCAGAATACATTAGATGAGTTGGATAAAGACCTTGACTACGCACTACCTATCCATTACACAGATGAATATAAGTCACAGAATTTTCTAGAAAACATGTTCTACAATCCTTCAACTTTCTTTTTTAAGGATGTAGCAGATGGTTTAGCTTTTGTTGCTGGGGCTCTTATACCCGAAGCAGCTTTGTCAGCAGCTACTGGCGGTTCAAGTCTGGCATTAACCGGTGCTAGGTTAGGTGCTAAGTCTGCATTAAAAGGTATGGCTAAAGGTGGTCTTAAAGGTGCTGCAAAATCCATAAGTCATGCACATAAGATATCTAAGAGAGCCAGAGGAATGTCTCATCTTAGGATGGCTAACAGGGTCAACCTAGGAAAAAACGTGGGCGAGGTAATGAGAACCACTGGTTTTTTAGCTCGTACTTCAAACTTTGAGGCGGGTATGGAAGCAAGACACAATTTCCATGACGCTTTAGACCAATATTACAGCTCTTATTATGAGATGAATGGTGAACTTCCATCAAACGAAGAAGCAAGAGAGTTTATAGATTCAGCTAAGTCTGCCGGTAATGGTGTATACTGGTCAAATATGGCAATACTTAGTGTATCTAACTTAGCAATGTTTGGAGCAAAGTTTGGAATTGCAAATAATACCAGGAGACAAATAAACAATTTCGGAAACAAGTTTATAGGCTTATCACCAAAAAAACTTAAAGGTGGTAAACTAGATGTTCAAAAAGTAGGTAAACTTGGAGCTCTTGGTGGGAACGCCTATAAGATACTGTCTAAGCCTGCTGTTGAAGGTTTGTTCGAAGAAGGTTTACAAGGTGTGGCAGGAGAAACTATGCAAGGGTATATGAAATCTAAGTATGACCCTGAGTACGACCAAGCCAACGCATTGACAGCTTCTCTTGCAGACGCTTTTGCACAAACTTACGGAACAAAGGAAGGCTGGAAAGAGATAGGAATAGGTATGATTATAGGTTCTCTTGGGGGAACTTTGCAAGGCAGTGGACCAGCAGGTACATTTAGTGATAGTTATTCTAGAGCAAGAAAAAACCTTAAAGAGCAGGTTGATGTTGTAAATAAGGGTATTGAGAGTTATGGTACCATGGTACAAAAGAGGATGAACTCTGCAAATTCTGCTAAGGTATATCAAGATAACTTATTAAAAAACAAAGAGGAATCAGACGAGAACGGTACTATACCAGACAGAACAGAGATAGATGATATCCTAATGGCTAAACAGTTCATTGATTCTCAAATAGGCTTAAAGTCTATGGATGACATAGTAGCTGATTACGAAGCTATGATTGATGCAACTGAACTAAGTGAAGATGTTAAATCTGAGGTTGGAGAAGAGTCTGAGTACAAGGAAAAGATGAAGTCTGATTTCAGACGTACCGCTGACAGTTATAAGGCTAGCAAGCAGATAGTAAATAACCTTGGACTAGGGTCAAAAGTTAAAACCGATTTAAATAACGGTTCCGTAATAGAAGTAGGAGATTATCTAGTTGCTACTATGATGATGGGGGATGGTGCAGCTCAAGCGGCAGAGAATATCGGCATGGACATTGAGGAAATGGTAGGCGAGGATGGTATAGCTGACGCAATGAAGTTTTACTCTGACTTGAAAAGCAAAAAGATTGATATTTTAGATGAGCGTCTAGATAAACAAGACGAGTTAGAGAGTAAAAAAGAAGAGTTTGTACAAAGCGGAAGAAGACTTTCAAATTTAAGTTCAACTGTATTAGAAGGCACAACAGACAAACAAGCCACTAACTTACAAAATCAAGCTGCTGAAAGGCATGAAATTTTGAGGCAAGAAATAGTAGGATTAGAGGAGGACATAAACAAAATAGATGCTGCTCTCGAAGATGAGTTTCAAGGTTCAAAATTCACACTTCCTGGGTCTGACTATCAGATCAATGTAGATACTATAATAGAGAAGTTTGAGAAGTTACGTCAAGTAGAAAAGTATGCAAAAGCTTTACGTGACAATGGTAGAGACTCAGATGCAAACACTTTAGAGTACTTAATAAGCGAATACAAGAAGTTTAATGATGTCAATCGTGAGATGAACAACATGTTTTCAGCGATGGGTGATTCAAACTTCTTCTCTACTAAACGTGGTAAAGGTCTTATAGGTTCTATTCTTGGGACAAGGTATGAGATGTCAGATGAGTTCAAGCAACTAATACGTGACAATAATGAGGTCATAGACAGGAGCCTTGGAAGAGTTAAAGCGAGGGGTAAAAAGAGCGTTGAAGATTACCTAAAAACATTCTTAGAAGAAAACGAGGAGTTATCTGACAGAGAAAAGTTCAAGTTGGAAGCTATTATCAGAATGCAGCTGAATGTAAGCAACAGAGTACAAGAAGCACAAGAAAACTATGCATCTGAAGAGGAAGCTGTATCTGAAAAAGTTTCCAGTCCAAACGACCCGCTTGGGGGAGACAGTATAAGGTCTATAATCAGAAAAATAGTTAAAGATAATGACAAGAACAGTGTAGACAGACTAGACAAGTTGATACTTGCTATGATGGAGACTATTGACGAGAAAAGGGGCAAGGCACGTAAAGACCAGTTGGAAGCTTTAAGGAAAGAGTTGAAAGAACTGAGGGAAAAAATGGCTAACACCAAAGGTTCAACAGAAGAGACGTCTAATAATGAGTACAACGGAATAACTGATGAAGAGTACAATAACTTCTTAGATAACGGAGTAGTACCTAGTAATGTTATTAGGGGTATAGCGTTAAAGATATCTAGGGGGGAAAGTCTAACAGAGAAGGAAAATTCAGTGTTTACCGACAAGACATCTGAAATAAACAATGAGTTAGAGAACATAAAGTCTGAGCAGGACACTTACCTTGAAACTTTTGTAGAGGAGAACAAAGACATATTAGATGAGGCAGTAGAAGAGTACAACAGTACTTTAGAAGACAGACAAGAAAGTGATGCACTTTTCAACAAGATTTTCGAGACTGAAGAGGAGTTGGCTCAAGTAGGAGATGAAATTGATAATGTAAGAGAGGATTTAAACAAGATAAACACAGCGATAAACAGGCTTATAAGGTCTATGAAGTCGGGTGATAAAATTGATAAAGCTCTTGCTAACTTAAGGAAAATAGGCTCAGAGTACTTCTCTAGTAAGTCAAAAATGAAGACTAAGAGGGGGCAGGCTCTTCAAGACAGGGTAAAACACTTGCAAGGTCTTTTAAAGTCAGAGTTTAAAGATGTCAATGAGCTAACCACTGCTGCATCAGAGGTTAAAGAGCAACTAGACCAACTAAATGAGTATAAAAAAGATTTAGAGAAGAAGTTAGGTTTCTACAAGGATTACTATAACAGAGAGGGAGATGTAAGCCAAAAAAGTGTGAGGGACTACATAGCTAAGCAAGAGTCTAAGTTAGGCACTATAAACAGTTTAATAGATAAACTTAGGAAGACACTTTTAAATACTGTACAATACTTAGACGAATACTTTAAGATTTGGAAGAGGTTTGACTCTAAGCACAAGAATGTCTTAGGAAGCATAGGTAATGAAGTCTTGACCACACAGGAGTTGACAAAATTACTAAACTCTGAAAACCAAGATGATGTAAGACGTGCAGAGGAATACATAGACAAACGTGAGCAGTTAAAGAAGATAGAAGATGAGTATGAAGGCTACATTGATAGTGTAGAAGTACTTGAAGGAGCAAGAGCAGATCAAGACCAAAGGTTGAAAAGTCTTATAAACGCATCTGTAAAGTACCAGGATAGAATTAGGTACCTAAACGAACTAATCACGGGAGAAACTTCTGAGGAAGCTAGTTCTGAAAACCCTCTACACGAACAGCCAAAGTCTGTTTTTGACATAGTAAAGAGAAAGTTTGAGGAGAGAGAGAAAGCCGAATCTGAAATGTCTAAAGACACAGAATCCAGGATTTCAGAAATAGAGAAGCAAATAGAGGAATTAACCTATCCAAGATATATAAACTCAGATGACTACAAACGACTAAAAGAGTTAAATGACAAGTCTGTAAATGAAGAATTAACAGATGAAGAGTTTATGGAGTTAGATGCACTAAACAGCAACATTGATGAGTGGATAGCAGCTACCGGAACAGTTGTTGAAGGCCTTAGACTAAGCGAGTTAATAAGGTTAAGATCTGAAATTGCCAATGCAGAGATTTTAGATGTAGAAGATGTAAGTGAAGTTACTCCACAGGATAAACTAGAAGGCGTGTTCAAAGAAGTTGGTGACAGAACGAATTACGACATAGGACAGTCGCCTTCAATAGTAACAGCGTCTGGCCTAAGTAAAGGGGGTAAAAAGTACGTTTCTGTGCAAGGAATATCTAAGAAAGACTTAGATAGTGAACTACCTGATGATTTTGAGTTGCAAGAGTCTACGGAAGAGTTCCCTGAGCAAGAGGAAAGAGGGAATGTTGTTTTATCTCAGGAAGAGGTAGATAGGATTAACAACAATGAAACAGGCGTAATGATAATGCCACCCTCTGAAAACTTAACAACAAATTACGGAGTAGTTTTAAAGGAGACATCAAAAGGTAATTACACAATCATGAAGTCTAGTCATGTATCTGATTACAATGACACTATGACTCCGGATGCAATATACGACTTAGATGGTGGAGAAGAGGTTACATTGAGTGTTGACCCCCAAGACCAACACAACGTAAAGTTACTGGATGACTTAAGGGAGGCTGAAACAGAGGAGGAAGTTTCTCAGGCAAAAGACGCACTTAGGAAAGGCCTTGTAATACGTGTAGTGGTCAACGGCAAGTTTATTGCTGTTTTGAAGGGCAAGAGGGATAACGATGTAAAGAACCTGAACACTGACCAGAGGTTTGATGCAATGCGTGATGA